>ENA-ORIC01000004-ORIC01000004.1-human-gut-metagenome-genome-assembly--contig:-NODE-4-length-323234-cov-8.159288_pt1 | contig 323234 bp, 325 predicted proteins | sample MGYA00243023_ERZ508732 | MGnify/ENA primary metagenome ERZ508732 (study PRJEB26277, sample SAMN04329767) | human gut metagenome | biome: human-associated habitat | host: Homo sapiens | place: USA... | reverse complement strand
ATTTATATTTATTCATTTTAATACCTTCTTTCTAATACAAAAAAGACTATAAAGAAAGACTAATATTTCTATTAGTTTTCCCTATAGTCTTTATATTATTTATAATTTTATTTAGAATTACAAGCCCCCCCCCTGATTAACAAATAGTTAACGATTTTATTATTACTTTTTTTCATAAGAGAGGTCTCCTTTCTTGTTGATTTGTGAATTAATTGGAATCTAAAACCCTCGAATTATTTGGGATCTTTTAACCAATCAAATCTTTGACAAATCTATTCCTTTTCTTTATCTTACACTTAAAGTATAGCATAAACCCTTCTTATTTTCAATAAGTCTATTGCTATTTTTGTTAAAATAGCATATAATGTATATGGAAAGAGAAATTATCCATAATAAAAATGGGTAACACCTAATGCAAAAGGTGTTCTCTCCATTGTTTGAAATGGAGCACCCCCTGAAGGGTGCTCGTTTTTTTATCTATGATTACTACTATATATAATATATAGTGTAATTAAAGTCAGCCATATGATTAGTATGACTTCATTCACTTACTAAAACCCCCATTTCTGTTTGTTTTTTCAGCATAGCATCACTCCTCCCTTAAAAGATTTAAAAAAGGAGAGAACAACCCTATCGGTATTACCGCATAGACATTATATATTATTTTAACTATTAAAGTCAATGAAAATATGACTATTTTTTTATTATCTTTATAAAGTCTTTATTTGCAAGTATTTACAAGGTTTTGGCATATAATACAAATGTACACAAAAATATTTCATAAGTGAGATTATAAGCTCACTTATGCCTCTTAAGACCTAGGCTTAAGAGGATAAAGAAAAAGCAAACACATTCTTTTAGTGTCTACTTTTTATTGACAAGTTCAAACAAAACTATTTCTTTAATAAATCTTTTCTAGATAAGTTAAGTTTACCCTTCTTATCATATCCAGTAGCTATAGCAATAACTTCATCTCCAACTTTAAATAAATCACTAGGTTTATCTACTCTCTTGGTATCAAGCTGAGATACATGAATTAATCCTTCACATCCAGGCCATAATTCAACAAATATACCAAAATCCTCTACATTAACTACCTTACAAGTATAAGTTTTACCAATTTCTACTTCTCTAGCAATATTTTTAATTCTTTCAGCAGTCTTATTAATAATATCTCTATCAGTATGATAAATAATAACTCTACCATCATCTTCAAGATCTACTTTAACAGCATTAATATCATTAACAGTATTAACATTACTACATTCTAAGATAATCTTTGTAATCATTTCTCCACCACGACCAATAACATCTTTAATCTTATCTGGATTAATCATAAATACCTCAGTCTTAGGAGCATACTTAGATACATCTTCTCTTGGTTTAGCTATTTGTTTCTCAATAACATCTAATATTTCAAATCTAGCTTTCTTAGCTTGAGCTAAAGCTTCTTTTAATATTTCTCTATTGATACCATCAATCTTAATATCCATTTGAAGAGCAGTAATACCATCACGAGTTCCTGCTACTTTAAAGTCCATATCTCCAAGGTGATCTTCCATACCTTGAATATCAGTAAGAATAGTATAATCATCTTCATGAGTAATAAGTCCCATAGCAATACCTGCTACCGGTTTCTTAATAGGAACACCTGCAGCCATAAGAGCCATAGTACCAGCACAAATAGTAGCCTGACTACTAGATCCATTACTTTCAAGTATTTCACTAACTACCCTTATAGTATAAGGAAATTCTTCTTCACTAGGAATAACATAAGAAAGTGCTCTCTCTCCTAATGCCCCATGACCAATCTCTCTTCTGCCAGGAGCCCCATATCTACCAGTTTCACCTACTGAGAATGGTGGGAAATTATAATGTAACATAAATCTCTTAGCATCTTCAATTCCAAGACCATCAAGTATTTGATGTTCTCCTAAAGCTCCAAGAGTAACTGTTGCTAAACTTTGTGTTTGTCCCCTAGTAAATAAAGCACTACCATGAGTTCTAGGAAGTAAATCAATATCAGTAGATAATGGTCTAATCTCGTCCATAGCACGTCCATCTGCTCTAGTCTTCTCTTTAACAACAATATTTCTAAATAATTCATATTCTATACCATGGAATATTAAAGCCACTTTAGTAAGTAATTCATTTAATTCCTCAGGTTTCATAGTATCTTCATTTTCATTCTTATACTTTTCAACTACTTCTTCTTGTAAACTATCAATAGCGGCATACTTTTCTAATTTATCTTTAATTCTAAGTGCCTTATCAAGTCTTTCTCTTACATAAGTATCAACTTCACTTCTAAGTTCTGAAGTTATTTCTAACTTTTCATATTCCATTGTAGGAAGACCAATCTCTTCAATTATTTCTTCTTCAAAAGCAATTAACTTCTTAATAGCCTCATGTCCAAACATTAAAGCCTCAAGCATATCATCTTCAGAAGCCTCTCTAGCACCAGCTTCAACCATGTTAATAGCGTCGCGAGTACCTGCTACTGTAAGGTCAATATCAGACTCTTCAGCTTGTTCTACAGTAGGATTAATAATAAACTCACCATTAATTCTACCAACTTTAACAGCCGCTACTGGTCCATTAAATGGTATCTTACTAATAGATACACAAAGTGATGATCCAAGTAAAGCAGTAAGTTCAGGTGAATTATCTTGATCTACAGATAACACTGTATTAACAATTTGTACCTCATTCTTAAAATCCTCTGGGAATAATGGTCTAAGAGGTCTATCTATCATTCTAGCAGCTAGTGTAGCAGCATCAGTAGGTCTACCCTCTCTCTTAATAAATCCTCCAGGTATCTTACCTACAGAATATAATTTTTCTTGGTATAAAACCATAAGTGGAAAGAAATCAGATAGTAGATTAGCGCTCTTACTAACAACTGCCGTACTAAGTACTACTGTATCACCATATCTAACAAGTACAGCCCCATCAGCTTGTTTAGCAACTTGTCCATGTTCTACTACTATCTTTCTTCCATAAAAATCTAACTCAAATACTTTCTTATCCATATCTTCTACCTCCAATTTCAGTTATCTTTTTAAAATTAAAGGCACTCAAAAAAGAGTGCCTACTTTTAATAATTATTTTCTTAATCCTAATTTTGCAACTACATCTCTGTATCTCTTAACATCAGTCTTAACAAGATAATTTAATAAACTTCTTCTTTTACCAACTTTAATTAAAAGTCCTCTTTTAGAAGCTTTATCTTGTTTATTATTTTTAAGATGTTCAGTTAGAGCATTAATCTCATTAGTTAAAATTGCTATTTGAACTTCAGGAGAACCTGTATCTTTTTCATCTCTAGCAAAATCTTTAATAATCTTAGTCTTAACTTCTTTATTCAAAGCCATTATATTTTCCTCCTTATCTTATTTTCACCATTGACCTAGTTATGGTAAGAGGTACCAATAACAAAGCTCAAGGAACATATTAATAATACAATATATTTTATCTTTTGTAAAGTAATTTATGATAATTTAACAATTTATTTCAAATATTTATCTATAATATTATTAAATATTTCTTCATCTATAGGTTTTAATATAACATCACTAAAACCATACTCTTTATAACTATCTTTATATTCATTATTCCCAGTAAGTAATATAACTTTAGTATTAAAAGACTTAATCATAAGTAATTTCTTCATAATAACAAATCCACTAAGTGGTTTAACATCATCCTCAAGTAATATTAAGTCATATCTTTTATTACCTCTTATTTTATCTAAAGCCTCTTTACCTAGTTCTATTATTTCTAAATCTACTTCTTTACCTTTAAGTAATTTATTAATTAATTTACCATCACTACCAACATATAAAATATCTTTTTTATCAATTCTCTTTTCATATTCATCTAATTTATTATTATCTATTACTAATTTTTGATCTAATATAATTTTCATATTAGTACCCTTACCATATGTACTATTAGGAATAATAGTACCACCCATCATAGTAATAATCTTCTTAACATTATATAAAGTATCATTTAAATCATAATTATCTTCTTTATAATCTTTTTTATTAACAAATAAACTACCAAGTTTTTCACTATCAATACCAATACCAGAATCCTCTATATTAATAATAAGTCTAACCATATCATTCTTAGTAATAGTATTAACATCTAACTCAACATATCCATTATCAGTATACTTAACACTATTATCAAGTAAAATATCTAATATTTTCTTTAAATTAATACCATCACCATATAAATACTTAGGAATATCACTAGATATATTACTCCTAAAAGAAATATTCTTACTATTACATTTTTTCTTATATATACTAATTAAACTATCTAATATTAATCTAATATTATATTTCTCATCATACACCCTAATACTAGCCCCATCCATATTAGAAACATCTAATATTTCATTAGTCATTGTTGTAAATCTAGCAGTACTACCCTTTATCTCTCTAGCAGAATTATCAATAACTTCTATATCAATCTTTTTATTATCAGTCTCATCTAAAATAATATCTGCTTCTTTATTTATATCCCTAGTAATACCTCTAATCTCATTAGTCATATTATACAAAAACATTGTCTTCTCTTCATTAGCATTATCACTAATTTCTTTAGCTCTATGTATCTCTTCAATTACCTTCATATCAGGATTTTCAATAGTAAAATACATAACAATAGTTACAAGTACTTCAAGTGGACTAACTAAAAACAATTCAGGATACTTAATCTGAAGGAATAAAGAAATACCACCAAGTACAAGAAATACAAACATTGGAATATATTTTTTATTACTAAGTTTTTTAATATTTATAATAGAATTAATTATAATAACTATAACTGCCAATACAGCAATCAAATAAGTAAAATTAACAGCCATACCACTAGTATACATAATATTATCTTTATAATAATAATCTATTGGTAATACTGATATTAAAAACACTATTGTCAAATAAACAAACCAAAATATTTTATATATTTTTTTAGATTCAAAATCAAAAGATATTGAAACAACATATAACATAAAGAATAATATCCAGCTATCTAAAGATATCAAATATAAAACATTAATAATTCTTGTAACATAAGGTATATTACTAATATTAATAATAGAAAAATATCCAAATAATCCAAGTAATAATTCTAAAAATGTTGATACAAGAAGTAAACTATATATTTTATTTTCCCTCGTCTTAATTCTCTTGTTTTTAAAATATATAATTATAATAAGTAACGTATAAACAACCCCTGAAAATGTTAACCCCAAATTAAAATTCATTTTACTACCACCTTTTTATTTTTTTATTAAAGTTTTATTCTTATTAGGTACAATTACATCATAGTAATCAAGCCCCATATTTGTCTCATGACAAACTATACTAATCTCACTTCCATTAATACCATCCTCTTTTATTTTTTTGTAATCTTTCTTCAACGCGGATGTATATGGTAATTCATCTACTATTTTCCATCTAGTAGGTATATCACGAAATGACATATTTTTATTACTCAAAATATAATTATCAATAATACTACTTATAATACTTTTTATATCAATAGCTTTACTATTCTTAGATAAGATAACATATATAAGTGGCATTGCTCCAAATTTTGTTTTATCATAATATTCAGATACCATAGCATCCTCTATAAATGGCGAACTAGTAATAGCATTCTCTAACACACAAGGATATACTTTATAACCATCGTATCTACATATCATACCACTTGCTCTACCTTCAAAAAAGTATTCTCCTCTTGCATTTTTTCTCATTATATCGCCAGTGTCTATGTATTCTCTTCCATTAATATTTAATACTTCGTGTAAGACCTTACCATCAAACTCACATATTGGATTACTACCCTTACTATAATATAAATTACCACTTTCACCTGTAGATACTTCTTTCATAGTATCAGGATTAATAATAATACCACTACCGCCAGGTAAATCAAATCCACAACTACCAGGAGTAGACATAAAAGGATCCTCTAATATACAAGTACCATTAAATTCACTCATTCCATAACCAGTTCTAAGTAGACATTTAGCATTATGAGCTACCAAAAATCTATTTATATTAGCCACTTGAGTTATTGTAAGACTTCCACCACCATAAACAGCTTCATATAAGAAAGATAAATCAGCATCTTTGTACCTATCATCACCTATTAATCTAAGCCAAAAAGATGGTGAACCAAATAAACAATTAGCCTTAGTATCAAGTAAAATATCAATAATATTCTCTTGAGAAAATATTGGTATTTCTATCATTTCTAATCCTAAACTATGTCCTAAATGCATTGAATCAGAAAAACCAAATTGAGCAAAACCAGGAAGTACATGTAAAAATGTCTTAACATTACTATAATCTACGTCTGATATTTGATGTTGAAAAGCAATAAAGTTAACATTTTCATTACTTGAAGGAATAGTCTTTGGTATACCAGTGGTTCCTGAAGAATGACATATTGTAGCAATTTCATTTTCAGTATATGGATTAGTATAACTTAACTGATATCTACTTTCTCTAAGAAATCTATTTACATTAAGAATATTAATACCACTATACAAAGTACTTACATTCTTAACAACATCTTCATCTTTACATTTCATTTTATATAAAGCACTTTCAATCAAAGGTAAAGAATCAGTAATCTTAGTAATTAATACCTTATCAATATTAAGTTCATTATATATATACTCCTCAATAGGTTTAACTCCAGTTTCATATACTTTATCAAAACATACAATAGCTTTTATTTTTTCTTTTTCTAAAAAATACTTCATTCTATCTTCTTTACTAGTAGGATCAATATTATCTGAAATGGCTCCTATTTTATTCAATGCATAAATAATAATTGTAGATTCAGGTAAATTAGGAAGTAATAGTGCTACTCTATCACCTTTACCTATTCCCATTCCTATAAATCCTTTAGCATATCTATCAATTAGTTCAATAAATTCACCATAAGTATATCTTTTTCTTCCAAATCTAAAAGCAAAATTATTCAAATTATTCTTATTACATTCTCTAACATATTGATACATTGTATACTTAGGAACATTATTCTTAATAATATCAAAACTATTACTAGGATTAGTTCTTATTTCTTTCTTAATTTCTTCTATATTCTCAATTAAACTCACTAACATCATCCCCCAGACAACATTTCTCATAAAATCACAAATATTATATCACAAATGGCAAAAAGAAAAAAATGTACTATTTGTATACATTTTTTACCATTATTTACCATTTTTAGTTCACTATAAGTTAACTATCGTGCTTATCTACCTCTACCACTAGAAGCACCAATACCATAGAAAGATAACTTTTTATTAATATCATTCATTACTCTTTCATCATATTTCATAGGTATAACAACTTCTTGATAAAAATCAAATAAATCTTCATAAGAAACATTATATCTTCTAATAACATCATCTAAGTTATCTAAAGAGATAAGAAAATTATTATATTCTTCATCAGTATAAGGTGATATATTACTCTTCTGTCTATATAATCCCTTATTAATACATTTAAATTTTACTCCTAGACTCTTAAGTCTAAGATATTCTTCTAATAGTAAATCACACCCATCACTTAAAAGTATAGCTCCTCTCATTTTTGTTTTTGTTCTATCTAAAACAACTTCATTAGTTAAACTATTATATCTATATAACTCTCCGCTATCTTTTAATTCTCTTTTTACACTTAATTCTTCTATCATTTTAGGACTACCAATAGAGGTTACTGCTTCTTTTCTATTATTTGTATAGCCAACCTTAATATAATGTTTACTTCCATTAACATCAATTTCTTTAAGAGTATTAAAATCAGGTCTTGAAGTATCTGCTGTTACAGCATCTACATATGAAGAAGCAATATAATTATCATCATCTACATCCATAACAAACAAAGTTTTAGTACCATTAAAAGTATTAAGTTCTCTATTAGAAATCAAAGAACAAGATAAATATTGTTTACTATACTGATTATTATGATAATTGTCATTATCAGGAGTACCAGGAAGTAAATAACTAGCATGAATTACCATCATAAAATCTTCACCATTTTTGATATCGTCATAACTAGTTAAATCTCTTTTCCATAATTTTACAGAATGACTTCTACATCTTTCTTCTAAAATAAATAATTCTCTTAAATCTCTTTCAAACTCTAATCCTACTAATGAGGCATCTTCTTTATATTTATCATTCTTAACACAATATTCAACATTCTCACTACTAACTAAATCATTTAATATCTTATTATAAACATCATGCATATTAGAATATTTATTTTTAAACTCTTTTAGTTTCTTATAAGTTTCAATATAAATATTATTATCTTCTTCCATATCAATAAGCATAGCAAGTTCTTTCTCTAATTCTATAATATAACCTCTTACACTAGAATTAATTAAACTATAATCAGTAATATAATTAAACTTTCTCATATCTATTCTCCCTTTAAAAAGTTCATAACCAAATCTACAAGTACTTCTTTTTCTTTTGGATCAGATTGTGCAATTAGTATAGTAACAGCTACTAAAGTATTATTATCTATAACCATACCCTTTTCATTATATAATAGTCCATAATAATTTAAAAAGTATATAAATAAAGTTGCCGCTATTCTTTTATTGCCATCAATAAAAACATGATTCTTAGTAACCAAATATAACATATTTGCAGCCTTTTCTTCTACTGTAGAATATAAATCGCTACCATCAAAAGTACTATATATATCATCAATTATTCCTTTTAAACCATTATTTCTCTCTAAAGCAAACAAATCACTATAATTATTAAACCTCAGTGTATTAATAATATTAATGCATTCCTCATAAGTAATCTTTTTATTATTTTTTGTACCTTTAGGTTTAGATACTTTCTTATAATCATATTTATCAAGTAAATTTAAAGCATTAGAATACTTATTTATAACTTTTATAATACTTTGTGCTTCATTAGCACTAAGTTCACCATCTATTCTTCCAGCAATATCAAGTAATTTAATTGTTTTTTCTAAATATTCTAATCTCATATTATTTGCAGCATATCCCTTAATTAAATAATCCTTTATAATTTTATTAGCCCATTTTCTAAATACAATACCATTCTTACTTTTAACTCTATAACCAACACTAATAATCATATCAAGATTATAGTACTCTATATTTCTAGTAATATTTCGATTTCCCTCTTTTTGAACTGTCGCAAAATTTGCGACAGTTGAATTATCAAGTTCTTCTTTTAATGCATTATCAATATGCTTTCTAATAGTTTTAGAATCTCTACCAAATAATTCAGACATTTGATTAGCATTTAACCATACCGTTTCATCTTTCATATTGACTTCTAATTTAACATCTTGATTTTCAAATAATACAATTTCGTTTTTTATAACCTTTACCTCCATTCTTTTAAATTATAATTTTAAATATAATATACCTAATTAGCAGTTGTCGCAAAATTTGCGACAGTTGAATTATACAATTTTTTTCAATTATTGCAAATTTTGCAATAACTGAACTATTCAAACTTTTGCAATATATTTTTAGTAAGTACCATTAACAAACACTTTTATTTTCAAAATATGTAGATAATTTTTTTATATCATTATAATCAAAGAAACCACATATAATTCCTAAATTCTATCCCTAATAAGTATTAACTTGTTATTAATATATTGTCAGAAATATTTTAAATAATAATTTTAAATTACCTTCCCAAAAAACATTCATTTCAAAGACCCTAGGCTTTGAAATGCCCTAACAAGACTATATTATTATAGGCTTGTAGGGAATAAATAAATATTACTTTTCAATCCCTAAATATTCATAAGTTTTATCAGTAACCATTCTACCTCTAGTAGTTCTCTTTAAATAACCATGTTGTAATAAATAAGGTTCATATACATCCTCAATAGTAGAAGCTTCTTCCCCGATAGAGGATGCTAAAGCCTCAAGACCAACCGGTCCTCCATTAAATCTTTCAATAATTGCTGTTAATAGAAGTCTATCAGTCTCATCAAGACCAGTCTTATCAACCTTTAATCTATCTAAAGAAGTAGATAATATATCCTCATTAATAATACCATCACCATATACCAAAGCAAAATCTCTTACTCTCTTAAATAACCTATTAGCAATTCTCGGAGTACCCCTACTTCTTCTTGCCAGTTCTCTCGCAGCATCATCAGTAATAGGAGTATCAAGTACTCTAGATGTTCTCTTAACAATACTATACAACTCATCTTCCGTATAATAATTAAGCTTAGCAATAATACCAAATCTATCTCTCAAAGGACTAGATAAATCCCCCGCTCTAGTAGTAGCTCCTACTAAAGTAAAATGTGGTAAATTAATCTTAATATTTCTTGAAGAACCCTCACTCCCCACAACAATATCCAAATAAAAATCTTCCATTGCAGGATACAGTACCTCTTCAATATATCTAGGTATCCTATGTATCTCATCAATAAATAGAACATCCCCCTCTTCCAAAGTAGAAAGTATTGCTGCTAAATCGCCTGTCTTTTCAATAGAAGGTCCACTAGCAGTCTTAATATTAGTACCAAGTTCATTAGCAATAATATAAGCAAGAGTAGTCTTACCAAGTCCTGGAGGACCATATAACAAAATATGATCAAGACTCTCTCCTCTCATAAGAGAGGACTTAATAAATACATTAAGATTCTCTTTAATCTCACTTTGACCAACATATTCATCTAAGCTACTAGGTCTAATATTATTATCTCTATCTTCATCAAGTTCAATATTAGTTACTACTCTCTCTTCCATCATTATCCCCCTCCTTGTATATTGATGTATATAAGTCCTTTTCCTCTTCTTTATCCTCATTTAACATTTCAATACTAGGTAAATCATCTTTCGAAGCCATACCAAAATAATCCAAAAACTCATCAGTAGTTTTATATAATATCGGTCTACCTGGCACATCACTTCTACCACATTCCTTAATAAATCCCTTAGCCAGTAACCTTCTCATAACATAAGAAGAATCAACCCCTCTAAAAGAATCAACTTCTCCCCTAGTAATAGGTTCATTATAAGCAATAACCGCCAGTGTCTCAATAGCGGAATTAGATAAACTATTACTGCTAGGATTTTCTAATAACTTCGTATAATATTCCTTATGTTCTTCCCTAGTAGTAAGTTTAATAGTATTACCCAAAAAATTAATTCTAAGACCCCTCTTATTATCATCATAATAATTCTTTAAATTAAGTACTTCTCTTTTTACAGTCTCTTCATCAATATTTAATATATTCATAATATCTTTTATAGTAAGACCAATATCACCCTGTACATATAAAAGACCCTCTATAATTGCATCCATATTCTACCTCAATTCTACAAGTATTTTATCAAAATTTTTATCTTGTTTAATAATAACCTCTTTTTCCTTAACCATTTCTAATATTCCTAAAAAAGTAACTACTAAATAAGGCCTATTATATTCTTCAATAAATTCTTCTAAGTAAGCCTTTCTCTTATTATGTAAAATATTTCTAATACTCTTCTTTATATCTCTTACTGAATATTCCTTATTAGTAACCGTTGTATTAAGAGGTTTCTCTTTCTCTTTTCTTTCTAAAAACTTTTTAAAAGCCTCAAGTAAATCATTACTAGATAATACACCATATTCATGATTATCCGTATATTCACTTACCTTCTCAGGACTCTTAATATAAATATTTTTCCTATCCTCTTCTAATTTCTTAAAAGTAGGAGTAAGTTCTTTATATTTTTTATATTCTATCAATTTATTAATTAAATTCTCTCTAGTAAGTTCTTCATCTACTTCTTCATCATTATCATTCTTTACTTTAGGTAATAATGACTTAGACTTAATATACATAAGTTCTGAAGCCATAACTAAATAAGAAGAAGATACATTAATATTAAGTTCATCTTGTTTTCTAATATAATCTAAATACTTTTCAGTAATTTCATCTATCTTAATATCACATATATCTATATTAGATTCTTTTACTAAGTGAAGAAGTAAATCTAAAGGTCCTTCAAAATTATCAATAGAAATATAATCCATATATCTAACACCATCCTAACTAATTATATCAAATAAACTAACATAAGTAAATTAATTTCTTTCTCCTTTCACTAAAAGCCAAGGTCTTTTAGTGTTATTTTAAGCCTTATTCTAAGTCTTAAAATAAAATATTTACATATCAATCATATATAAGTCATAAATTTTATATAATGTAACCTATTTAGTTACATATTTTGCTATCTTTTTATATTATACTCCTATTAGAGGGTGATTTTATGGATAAAGAAGTACAAGAATTAGTAACAGAACTAATTAATTATGATAATAAAGAAGACTTATCTTGGTTACAAGTGCTAAAAACTCTCTTAAAAGAAAGAAATTTAGAGTACAATGATGAAATATTAAAAAAAGTAACTAAAGAAATAACAAAAGCCGGCTACGACATTATAACCAAACCATTCAAGTTAGAAAGATACAAATAGACCTTAGGACAAACCTAAGGTCTTTATTTTATCTATATAGTACTTTCAAATAGTGGTAATATTTCTTTAAGTTTTTCCTCACCAGTTACTTCAGTAATAACTTTATTATTATCCTTTTCGGTAACAACCACCAATTTATAATCATTTTCTATATCAGTTTCACTCTCATTAACTTTAGCAATATAATAATAATCAGTATCTTGATAATTAACTTTATCTAATACTAAGTATTCTTCTCCATTTTCAAGTACAATTACTTTATTAATATTTAACATAACATAATCTCCTTTAGTTATTATTTAATTCTGGGAATCCAAAATTATCATTACTAGATAATCCATCATTTATTGGAATATTTATATTTGGAAAAGAACTAGTTTCCATCTTCTCATCAGATACTGGTATCCAGAAAGAATTGTTATTTATATTATTATTAACATCATTATTATTAGCAGTAGCAGTACTATTACTTGGTGTATTAAAAGCATCTATATTAGTATCTAAATTATTTGGAGTATTATCTCCTAATTTAGGTTTAATATTCTCCCATAAAGGAACAGCACTTACTATTTTATCTTCCTCTTTATTTTCACTAGAAGTAGGTATATTCCATACTGGAGGTTTTACTTTAGGTTCCTCAATTACAGGTTCTTCCCACTTAGGCATTTCCCACATTGGAGTAGCTGGAGTATCATCTTTCTTTTCTTCTACTTTAGTTTCTTCAGGAATACTAGGTACTTCTAAAGATGGTTCTTCACTCTTCTCAGGTACTACAGATTCCTCCTTCTTAGTATCAGATAATATTTCATCAAAAGATACAGGTTTAGGATTCAATTTCTTATTAACCTTTTCTCTAACAGCCTCACCTTTTAACTTAGCAAGACCTAAATTAAGAGTAAGTGGAGCATCTCTAACATCTTTTATTCTATAAGGATCTATAACTTCCTTAACAATAGGTTCCTCTTCTTGAAGTTCTTCCTCTTTTGCTTCTTCTTTAATCTCATCAGAAGTATCCTCTTTAGATTCCTCATCATTACCATATTCATCAGTATCATAAGTGTCAATTAAATTAAATTCTCTAAGTATGGCAAGTATCTCTACTGAATTATTATCATGTTCTAATTCATCAAGTCTACTTTCCTTAAATTCAATTCTACTAGTATAATTAGAAATATTGTCAAGTACTTCTTTTTCTTTATCAGTAACACTAATTTGTTCTAATACTTTTTTTTCAAAAGAAGTTAATTCATCAATATCAGTAATAGATAAGTCTTCTCTTAAGCTTTTTCTCTCATCAAGTATTTCTTCAATATTATCTCTTTTTGTAAAGATACCATTAAAATCATCCTCAAAAGTATTAACAAGTTTATATAACTTTAAGAATAATTCTTTATTTTTAATAACAAAGTAACTCTTTTCTGCTTCATCTACATATGAAGAATAATCATCCTCTAAACCACTAGTAATTAGGTTCTTAACACTATCTCTAGTAACATCAAGAGTCTCCTTACTTTCCTTAACCAAAGATTTAATATTATTAAGTTCTTCATCAATATTATCTTCAGTAATATTATTATAAGCATTATCTTCTTTAATTACTTTCATAAACTCAGAATACAAATCATCTTCCATAATTTGATTCTTACCTTTATAATCTTCTTTCTTCTCTTCTTCTTCACTTAATAGTACTTTTAACTTAGATATACTATCATGAACGCTTTCTATCTCACTAGTAGTTTCTAAGTATCTATTAATTAAACCAAGTCTTTCTCTTTTTTCATCTAATTCTTTATCAGATATAACTATTTGAAGTCCAGATATATAATCTCCAGTAGCCAAATAATATCTATCTTCTAAATCATTTCTCTTTTCTAATCTATCCTCAAGTAATTTAATTAATTTTTCTAATCTATCTTTTTCCTCTTCAATAGTTTTTGAAGGTGTTATTAAAGGTCTAACTTCTTTTTCAAATTCTTCATTATAAATATTATCTATTTTCTTTGCATATTTTTCATAGTTAATAAGTACATCACTAGGAGTCTTAACTTTCTTTTCTCTATCCAATTTAATACGCATTTCAAATATCTTACATAGATTTTCAAAAGATCTTACATTGTTTCCTTCCATAATATTTCACCTTCCTTTTTATTCATATCAGGAAATGCCAAATCATCTACCTTACTACTTCCTAGTATTTCAGGTTTCAAATTATTATTTCCAATTACAGGTATCGTACTCTTATTAATGTTATCACTAGTACCAGTACTCTTCCAAATAATATTTTTATTATTTTCTAATAAATCATATATACTACCTGATTTTTTACTCTTTTCTTCTTTTTTATCTTCAATATTAAGTTCTACCTTATTATCTTCTTCTTTAAATAAATCTTTTACTTCTTCTTTTGGAATCTCTTTTGGAGCTTCTTTTGGAACAAAATCTGATACTCTTGGTAAATCACTAACCCTATCAGGAATCTCTTTTCTTATAGGTTCTTCTCTTATTTCCTTCTTAGGTTCTACTGGTGGTTCCCATAAAGGAACTTCCTCTTTACTTTCCTCTATTATAGGTTCTTTCTTAACCAAATTATCTACTTTATTAGGAACTACCTTAGTTTTACCAAACAACTCATCAGTATCAAAGTCATTATCTAAATCCAAATTATCAAAAGTTTTATTCTTTAATGGATTAGGTATAGGCTTCTTTACTTCTTCTTTTTCTTCTTCATTAATTGGACTAATAACAGTTTCATCTTGTAATTTCTTTAGCCTCTCAGTACTTGCTAATTGTTCTTTTAATCTTGCTTCTTCGATTAACTTCTGTCTTCTTACTCTCGCAGCCTCTATCTTTTGTTCTTCAGCAATTCTCTTTTGTCTTTCATTATATTCATTTCTCTTAGCAAGTCTTACTCTCTCTTCTTTAATTCTATCTTCATTTCTAATAAGTTCACTAAGAACTAATTTAAACTCCTTAGAATTATTTTCTTCATCAATATCATATAAAATCTTATTCATAGTTTCTCTTTCTTCTTTTAACTTTTCATAAGTTTCTATATCTCTTTGCTCTAACTTAATAGTATTATATTGCTTAGATAGTTCGTCATATAATCTCTTATAAAGTTCACTCTCATCAATATTTTTAAATATCTCATCTATTTTTTCTCTCTTAGTAAGTAACTCTTCATAACTAGAAGTCATCTTATCATATATATCAATTAACTTTAATATATTTAATTCTTCATTATATTTAGAATATTCTATTGTAACTTCTGATAATAAACTATCACATTCAATTATATAAGAAGAATCTCCTAGTGATCTAGCACTCTTTAAATTATCTTTAGCCATATCAAGAGCATACTTTAAAGATTCCTGTTTCTTAGTAATATCACTTCTTTGGTCTACTAAAGAATATAGATTAAGTTCCTCTAAAACATTATCTATCTTCTTAATCATCTTATTCTCTAAACTCTCATTAAGTCTAGTATTAGCTTTAACATTTCTTGAAGCCTCACTAATCTTAATATCAAGTGATTTCATCTCTTTAATTATCTTCTCTTGCTTAACTTTATTATCTTCATATTTTTCTATTATCCTAAGTCTATTCTTAAAGTCTAATAATTTATCTTCTCCAAGAAAAGTAGTTAACTCTACTAAAGAACCAGTTATTCTTTTATGTTTTAATTTTCTCTCTTCTAAATATTTTTTTCTATCTTCAATTAAAGATATAATATTTCTAAGACGAGCCTTCTCTTCAGAAAATAGCTTTGGTTCTTCACTAAGAAGAGTCATATACTCTTCTTCATATTCAGTATTAGTCTCTAATAATATTTGCTTTTCTATTTTATCTAACTGATCACATATTCTCTCTCTCTGAAGATCATCATTAGTTAACTCTAGACTACTTAAAAACATATCATATTGTTTTAATCTTCTTACTACTTCTCTATTAGTATAGTTCACACTAAACCACCTCTAGTATAATTATAATTTTTTTTGCATTTTTTGTCAATTAATATAACAAATTTTACATATAAATTAAAGAAAAAATAATACTAACTCCCCATTAATATTATCTTATATACCCATATCATAATAACTGAATAAATCTAAGTATATATTCCTGCTTATATATAATAGATTTTATTTTGAGACTAAACTTAGGCTCAAAATAACACTCTAAGACCTTGGCTTAGAGTGAACATAACAAAAAAATTATTATACATCATCATAATGAGTCCACATTCTAATAATATGTATTTCTTTATTCACTTCATCTACCTCATATACAATACGATGCTGTCTATTTATTCTTCTAGAATATAGCCCTCTTAAATTACCATAAAGCTTCTCATACGAAGGAGGATAACAAAAAGGATCACTACTCATTAGCAAAAGAATATTTTTAGCAGTCTTATCAAGACCAGAATTCTTTAATTTAACTTTATCTTTTAAAGCCATCTTAGAAAACTTAATTACATAAAAGTTACCACTCTTCTGCATCAGAAAACACCTCAGCCTTACTCCAGTCTTCGTTCTTTCTAATATCATTAATATTATTAACAAGCCCTGGAATACTAGATAAATACAAAGTCTCCTCAATACTATTCCATTCATCTTCAGAAATCAAAACGGCATTCTTTCCCTTATTATTAACAATTGTAATTGGATTAAAACCAACATTAACATCCGAAACCAATTGATATAAATTAGCTCTTGCATTAGTAATATTTATAGTACTCATTTCAATTCACCTCACATTTACATTATAGCGTACTTTTTTACGTACGTCAAGTCTTTCTACTATTATTATATGTAAAATAGCCAAAAAAATAATTATAATCTCATAATAATATACCATAATAATATTAGGTGAATTAGTTATGAATAACAAAATAATAAAAAAATTAAAAGAAGATACCAGTACCAGTAGTTATATCATATATAGAGAAAAATACATAAAAAATATCAAAATAGATTTAATATATCATGAAGCTTTAACCGATCAAGAAAAAATGTCCAATTTCATCTATCGTAGTCTAGACTATATCGAAAAAATATATAACGATAAAGATTCCTTATATGACACTATAAAAAATAATATAAGTAATATCAAAATAAAAGAAATAAAAGACTATCAAGATATCTGTAAATACCTAAATAATGGTTTCTTAATTCTTTTAATCGAAGATGACTATTCATTAGCCCTTGAAGTTAAAAGGAATCTTTCTAGAAGTATCGATAAAGCTATTACCGAAACCACTATTCGTGGTCCAATGGACTCTTTTACTGAAAATATAGAAACAAATATTGGCCTAATAAAAAGAAGAATAAAATCCAACAAACTATGGAATACCGATATAGAACTAGGTAAATATACCAAAAACAAAGTAAGTATCCTCTTCATCGACGGTATCATAGATAATAAACTAAAAGACTATATCATAGATAAGCTAAATAACATCGATATCGATAATGTAACAGATTCAGGTACCTTAAAACATCTAATAGAAAAAGAAACAAAGACTATATTTCCCACTATTATGACTACTGAAAGGCCAGATAAAGTAGTAAGTAGTCTATTAAATGGTAGACTAGTAATAATCATAGATAACTGCCCTTTTGCTCTAATATTGCCTGTCTTTCTAAACGATTACTTTCTATCTCAAGATGATAAAGACTTTAAAACCTATAGCGGTACTTTCATAAGAGTATTAAGATATATTGCTTTCATAATTACCATTATGACTCCCGGTATATATATAGCCCTAACTACCTTCGATCAAGAAATGATACCTCTAGATCTACTAACAAGTTTTGCTTCTCAAAGAAGTACCGTACCCTTTCCCGCTATCTTTGAAGCCATATTAATGTTTTTATCATTTGAAATACTAAGAGAAAGTGATTATCGAATCCCCAATATATCCAACTCAGCCCTTTCCATAGTAGGAGCCCTAATCTTAGGAGAAGCCGCAGTTAATGCCGGTATCGTATCTCCAATTATGATTATAATCGTAGCCATTACCGCTATCAGTGCTTTAATAATAACCGAACCAGAACTTACTAATGCTGTTAAATGGTATAGAATCCTCTTCATGATCGGAGGTACTTCTATAGGAATGTTTGGTATCTTCATAGTCTTCATTATATTTATAACCAATTTATGTAATATAAACTCTTTTGGCTATTCTTATATGATGCCCTTTGTCAGTATAAATGCTGATATCAAAAATAGTCTAATAAAATTTCCATTACGAAGTAGAACTAAAAGAAATAAATATCTAACAAACAATATAACTAGGGAGGTAAATCATGAAAAAAATTAAATATCTAAGCATATTATTAATAATACCTCTATTAAGTGGCTGCTACAACTATAGAGAATTAAATGAACTAGCCATAACTACTGCCTTAAGTATCGATTATAGCGATAATAATTTCAATATAATCGTTGAAGTAATAAATCCCACCAAACAACAAGATGCCGTAAGTGCCAACAACTCTCCATTCGTAAATTACTATTCATCCGCTCCCACTCTACAAGATGCCCTTCGGAATGTTGTTATTGACTCTCCTAGACAATTATATGCTGCACAGTTAGAACTTATTATTTTAAGTGAAGAAGCTGCTACTAATCATATGTCCGAAATATTAGAGTATTTCTCTAGAGAACCAGAATCTCGTACCGAAGTGAAATTTGTTATTGCAAGAGGTGATGATAGTACAAAAGCTGTTACTATTCAAACACTACTCACTAATTTTTCTTCCTCTAATATTAAACAATCTCTGGAATTACAACAAAAAGTACTTGGTTTAACTCCAGTATATACATTAAATGAACTACTAAATATGTATTTAGATCCGACACTCGAAATAAGCTTACCATCAATTATAGTATACGGTAATGCTGAAGAAGGAGACAAAAAAGAAAACATAACAACATCTACTCCTAAAGCACTGACCAAGATTGGTACTACTGCTATTTTCAAAGGAAAAGACTTTCTCGGATATTTAACTGAAGAAGAGTCAAAAGTACATAGTATAATTATTGGCAGTACTAAAGAAAGTATTATAAATTTAGATTATAAAGATAATTATAGTGTGTTTGAATTATACAAAATAGAGTCAGATATATCTCCTGATATTAAAGATAATAAAATAACATTAAATATATCTGGTAAAGCAAGAATAAAAGAGTTTCACTCTAATACCAATATAACAAAATCAAAAGAAACAGATAGACTAAATAAAGAATTAAATAAACATATCGAAGATATTATCAAAAAAAACTTTAATAGTATGAGAGAAAAATATAATACCGATATATTTAGTTTTAGACAAAGTTTCTACAGAGGAAATCCTAAATATTATAATACCCACTATAAAGATACTTGGTATGAAAGTATCTTCCCTAATCTAACTCTAGAAGTAAAATCAAATATCAAACTATACGAAAAAGGTAATACTCTAGGAGGAATAGAATATGAAAATAAAAATAACTAACATTGAAATATCAAGTACTATGTTCTTACTCATCTTCTCATGTACATTAGGCCTAGCCCCATTTATAAGTATCAAAATATCCGGTATTGATTCTTATTTTAGTGTCTTGTTTGGCTATATACTAGGTCTATTACCCCTATGTATAATATTATATCTATTTAACTATCAAATAGATAAACCCATAAATGAAAAAAACAAAATAATATTTGGTAAAACAGTAGGTACCATAATCAACTATCTAACTATCCCCTTTCTCTTTATATTAGGAATAACCTACCTATTCAATCTAGGTAACTTTGTCATATCCCAGTATCTAACCAATACCCCATTATTAATAATAATCATAGTAATAAGTTTAACATCACTATTCATAGCAAATAAAGGAATAAAAGTAATTACCAAAACCAGTTCCATATATAGTATAATAATCATCATAGTTTTCCTAATCGCCGTATTAGGAATATTTAAAGAAATAAAACTAGATAGCCTAAAGCCAATATTAGAGTTTGGATTAAAAAAGCCCCTAATTGCTGGACTAGTAAATACCCTAAGTTTTACTTCCCCTATTTATACCATACTATTTATACCAAAAAAAGAAATAGAAAACAATACCAAAACAAAAAAATATTTCATCATAACCTATCTAATAAGTATGATAATAATATTCACCATAGCCATAGTAACAAGTAGTATTCTAGGTAAATATCTTCTTCAAACATATCAGTATCCAGTATATATAACCCTAAAAAGAATATCATTATTTAACTTTATCGATAGAATAGAAAACTTCCTATCATTCCAGTGGATATTATCAGGAATAACAGTAATAGCCATGACTATCTATTCAGTAAGTAAAAATATCAAAAATAAAGAAAGTAAACTAATAAATTTCATAATAACTATTCTAATGATTATATTATCATATCTCCTATTTAAAAACAATACTAGCTTCAATGAATATCTATATACGATATACCCATATTTGCTACTACCAATACCTATAATTTATGTTATAATATTCATTGGAGCAGTAATCAAAAAAAAATATAAATAATAGTATAATATTAAAAATTAAACATATAATATTATTACAGTAGAATATAACTACTGTTTATATAAAGAGATTACTATATTAGTAGTCTCTTCTTTAGTATGAGGTATATTATGAATAGAGATTTAATAAAAATAGAAAGTGATGGCTATGTATTAGAAGAAATAATTCCAAATAAAGAATTAATCTTCTATAAAAAAGATAATAGTAAAGTTGATATAGATATGTTTAGATTACTATATTTTAAATATGTAACCCAAAGAATACTCTTAAAAGATAATTTTAGTGATAACGATTTAATATTCACATATCAAGATAACTATGTCAAAGTAAATATTAAATCACTACAAAAAATAAAAAAATATTCCAAATAACCTATACATTAAATAAAAACTATCATAACCTATTAGTGTGGAGTTGATACTTTATGATAGAATTTTTAAATAATGTAAGTCCAATCTTACTTGCTTTTATAGCTACTCTATTTACCTATAGTGTTACCGCTATCGGAGCTGCCTTAGTTTTTATTTTCAAAAAAATAAATAAAAATGTCATGGATGCCATGCTCGGTTTTGCCGCTGGAGTAATGATTGCAGCATCATACTTTTCGCTATTATCACCCGCTAGAGACATGGCTGAAAGCCTAAATATGAATGTAACCCTTGTTCTATTTATTAGTTTCTTTAGTGGTGGTTTACTTCTATATATCGGAGATAAACTATTCAATCTATTTGATAAAAAACTATCTAAAAAAACTAATAAAGAAAATAAAAATAATAGCTTTAAAAGATGCTTAATGTTAATAACATCCATAACACTACATAATATCCCTGAAGGACTTGCAGTTGGTGTCGCCTTTGGCTCAATAATATATGGTCTAGATGGTGCTACTTTATCATCAGCCCTATTATTAGCCTTAGGAATAGGTCTTCAAAACTTTCCCGAAGGAACCGCTGTTAGTGTACCCTTAAGAAGAGAAGGATTGAGTAGAAAGAAAGCCTTCTTCTATGGTCAGTTAAGTGGCATAGTAGAACCAATATCCGGTGTACTAGGAGCTCTTCTTGTACTAAAGGTACGACTACTTCTTCCTTATTTACTAAGTTTTGCTGCTGGAGCTATGATTTATGTTGTAGTACAAGAATTAATTCCTGAATCACAAACAAATAAGAGAAAAGAATTAATGGCTTTATTCACATTAATAGGATTCTCAGTAATGATGATATTAGATATAGCTTTAGGTTAAAAAAGAAAGTAACCATGTTACCTTCTTTTTATTTATTACAATCACTAGTACAAATATTAGTTTTAGTATCCTCAAACATCTTAGCGAGTTTAGTCTTAAGCCCCTCTAAATCTTCATTCTCCCAGTATTCTTTAGGAGTTTTATATCCCTTAGTATCCGCAGCAGTTTCATCATCAAAACCAACAATTTCTCCATCTTTAACCGCTATTACTGAAGGAGCATAGATTCTCTTATTACCCTCTTCATCATATCTCAAATGATCTTTGAGTATTTCTACCAATTTTTTATAATTATCATTATTATCTTTTCTATCGTTTAATATATTATAGTAGTATACTTTTTCTACGTCATTATCTTTAGCCACTTCATTTAGATAAGGCACATAAGCCGCACACCAAGGACATTCAGGAAAGCCTAAATAAACAACCCCAGTACCATGTTCTAAAATATTAATAATTTCATCAATACTTTTGTATGTAAACACATTATCTTCAGTAACACTACCATACTCTTCAGCAAACTTCTTACCATCAGTATCTTTATTCTTATTAATATATAAGTATCCCAAAACACCAAGCATTATAACCAAAACTACTCCTACTAAAATTATTATTTTCTTTTTCACTTTTTTCACCTCATAATAATCATAAACTATTTATAATTATTTTACCACATAAACAAAGTTGAATTAACTAAACTTAAAGTTGAGTCTATGAACAGTTCCCATTTAAAGATAAAGGAACCTTATAAGTAGTTATCTTATTACTACTATCAGTAGCATTAATCTCTAGTAAAATATTACTACTCTCAATATTCTTACATTCCTTGCCAAAATTATCTATATTAAAATTAACATTCTTCAAAAAATCATTAAGTTTAATCAAAACATTATCATCATAATCATAACTACCAATCTTCTTTTTTATAGTACCACTTTCTTCATACAAACTACATTCAATCTTAGTATATAAATTATCATCAGTACCACCGCAATAATCAATATTAGATATATATAAATAAGAATTACTCTTATTATAAGCAATACTTCCTGATATCTCAAAATTTGAACAATTAGAAGTTAAAGTTCTAAAAGTAAAACTATCATCATGAAATACTATCAGTAAAATAACTCCTAGTACAGTAAGAAAACCTACAATAGAACTAACAATAATTATTACTTTTTTATTATTTTTTTTATTATTTACTTTACCATCAAGTAAATCATTAATATTAATACCATAGTCATTACATATCTCTTTTAATAAAGCAATATCCGGAATATTCTTACCATTTTCCCACTTACTGACAGCCTGATAAGTAACACCATATTTTAGAGCAAACTTCTCTTGCGTTAAACCATTTTTCTTACGAAGTTCTTTAATTAAATTGCCAACTTTATTTTGATCCATCATATCACTTCCATACTTAAAATTATAATATAATTTCTATATAAATACAATAGAAAAAAGAGATAAATTACTATCCCTTTATTATAAATATTTTTTTAAATCCTCAATATTTTTCTCTTGCACCTTAACATAAGTATCTACTATTTCCTCTACTTCTTTATCCATCTTTTTATCATTTAATATTCTTCTCCCCTCAAGTATCCCCATATTAGTACCATTAAAGAGAAGCTCCGATATTTTAGCATCACTATCATCAGTCATAGTTCTCATCTCAATACCAAACCACGTCATAGTCTTTTCCATCTTATTAGTCTCGTGTGGTTCATCATCACTATTATATTTAGAATAAATTTCATTAATATCTTCAGATATCTTTTTATACTCGCTAGACTGTCTTTCAAGTAGTTTTTTAAATTTCTTATCCTTAACTTTATCTATTATATAACTAATAGCATCTATGCCCATACAAGCACCCTTATTAATTTCATCTAATACATTAATATTCTCTTTCATATTTATTCACCAATAATATTATTAACAATAAATAGTAAAATATACAGTCCAATCTTTTAATTTAACAAATTAAATGATACAATTATGGCACCGGCGTCAAGAGGTTCGAGTGAATAAGTATTAAAAAAAGTCCAAATTTACTTTGAACTTCTTAATATACAATTTAGTGCGATATAAGAGCCTATTTTGAACATTTATATCTATAAAGAATAAACTGATAAATATCAGTTCTAAATATAATATAATATAAATTTTTACTTTTTAAAACAAAATATCGTCAGTTTATACAAAATAAATAGTTTTAATGATATAATTATGTATGTGAGAAAATTAATTAAGGAGTGTAAAATGAGCAATATTATTAAAATAGATAATCTAAACAAAAGTTATGGAAGTATTAAAGCCGTTAATAATTTAAGTTTCCGAGTTAAAGATGGAGAATTATTTTCTTTTTTAGGAATAAATGGAGCTGGTAAAAGTACTACAATTAATATGATTTGTGGTGAGTTAAAAAAAGATTCAGGAACAATTTTAGTCTGTGATAAAGAAGTAGACAGTGATGATAAATATATTAAAAGAAAAATTGGTGTTGTCTTTCAAGAGTCATTATTAGATAAATCCCTAACGGTTTATGATAATTTAAAAATTAAAGCATCTTATGGAATAACTGGAAATAATTTTGTAAAAAGATATAACGAATTATCAAAATTGTTTGATTTATACGAAATTGAAAGACAAACTATTTCACAATTATCAGGTGGGCAAAAAAGAAGAGTCGATATAGCTAGAGCAATGATACATAACCCTGAAATATTAATACTAGATGAGCCAACTACTGGTCTTGATCCTGGAACAAGAAAAAAAATATGGAAAGTTCTTAATTCATTAAGAAAGAATAGCAAACTGACTATTTTTCTAACTACTCACTATATGGAAGAAGCAGTAGACTCTGATTATATAGTTATATTAGACAAAGGCTCTATTGTAGCAGAAGGTACTCCCCTTGAATTAAAAAACAAATTTGCTTATGATATGATACTTATTTATAATATTAATGAAGATGAAATAAAAAAATTAAATAAGCCATACACAAAAATAAGAGATGGGTTTAAAATAGAAATTAAAACATTAGAGGAAGCAACAGAATTAATCATAAAAAACAAGAGTTTATTTAAAGATTATGAAGTTGTTAAAGGAAAAATGGATGATGTTTTTCTTAATGCTACTGGATACGATTTGGAGGTAGAATAATGAGTCAACTTATTAATTTAACAAAAAGAAATATTAAAGTATATTTCTCTGACAAAGGAATGTTTTTTACTTCATTAATAACACCAATTATTTTGCTTGTATTATATGCAACTTTTTTAGCTAATGTTTATAGAGATAGTTTTTTATCGGCTATACCTGATGGTTTTGAATTATCAAATAAATTGATTAATGCTCTAGTAAGTGGTCAATTAATGTCTTCGTTACTTGCAGTAAGTTGTGTAACAGTAGCATTTACTTCAAATCTGCTTATGGTTCAAGATAAAGTCAATAATACAATTAAAGATATAAATGTAACACCAATAAGTAAATTTAAAATTGGACTAAGTTATGTACTTTCAACTTTCATATCAACACTAATTGTAAATATTGTTGTTGCAATAATATGCTTCATATATGTTTATTTTCAAGGGTGGTACATGAATATAAATGATGTTTTATTAATATTACTTGATGTATTATTATTAACTCTTTTTGGAACAATTCTTTCGTCAGTCGTGAACTTTAATCTTTCTACTCAAGGTCAGAGTACTGCTGTTGGAACAATGATAAGTGCTGGTTATGGATTTTTATGTGGAGCATATATGCCTTTATCATCTTTTAGTAAATCTTTACAAAATATATTATCATTTTTGCCTGGCACATATGCGACCTCACTATTTAGGAATCACTCTTTAAATGGACCTTTTAGAGAAATGCTAAGATTAAATATACCTGTTGATGTAATTGATGAAGTAAAAAAAGCATTTGATTGCAAAATATCATTTTTTGATAATAATGTAACTATTAGTACAATGTACATTATTCTAATTTCAAGTATCATTATTTTAACTACTATTTTTATCATAATGAATAAATATAAAAAACAAAAATAGATGTCGAGTAAAATTTACCTTGACATCTTTTATTATTACAATGGTAAAGTTTGTTTATTATTTACCCTATTTTCAATATATTCTAAGTTATTAAATGATTTATTGTTTTTTAATAGTTCCATTTGTTTTCTTGCTATATTATTTAATCTAATAAGTCTTTCATTTTGTGGTATTTTCATTTCTCTTTTGTTAAATAAATTATGTTTTCTCACAAATTCTTGATTTGCTTTTCGTTCTTCAGGATCATAATCATGTTTGAAAGAAAATAAACTTAACACATTATTATTAAATAATTTTTCAACTATCTTTTGAATAAATTCAGGAAGTTTTTCAAACACTTGTGTCATTTGATATTTATATTCTAAACTTTTTTCATCCCAATATTCCATATTTCCAAGTTCGATAACTATTTCACAAGCAAGATCATGTTTTGCATCATTACTTATTTTATTAAAGTAGTTATCAGTAGTTCTATCATCTCTAGTTTCTTTTTTAATGCCTCTTCAATATCAATTTCTTGCTTAATAATATTTACCATTAAATCATCCCTTTCTTTTACACAACAAAAAATCAATTCCATTTCTAGAATTGATATTTATTAGTAAATTGAACCAAAGTTCAACTGGATTCTTTAATGGTGCGAACGACGAAGTGGTTTACAACTCTTTCGCATAAAGACAATTGATTTATATCAATCACCATACATATTTTACCAAAGAATAGAAAAAGTAGCAATAATTTAATGCTACTTAATTTCTAATCTTCTAAATCAAGCTCAATTGTATTTATTTTATAATCATCATTCACATCATTAATTATTAAATTATTAACAAATAATGTTGCTTTAAAATCTTTGATAGATTTATTTATGGCTTCTTTAAGTTCATTATTTAAACTTAAATCTAAATTTTTAATTGGCGTCTTTAATGATAAATTGTTATTTGATTTTTCTCCTCTTGCCTGCCTTATAATATCAATTATTAAATCACCATTCTTAATCTCATTATCAAAATTATAATTTAATAATTTAATTTTAGTTATATGTATAGATTTATTATCATGATACAACTCTTGATATATCTCTTCAGTTATATATGGGAAGTAAATACTAAAGTTTTGTAATAATTTATATAAAATTATATAAACTGTTTTTTGTCCAGAGTATCTTGGAATATCTCCAAATTCTTCAGGTCTATATAATCTATGTTTAACAATTTCTATATAATTATCACAGAAATTCCAGAAGAATTTTTCAAGTAAGTTTAATGCTAATCCCACTTCATAATCATCTAGGTATTTAATAAATTGTTTTTCCATTTCTTGATATTTACCTAAAATCCATTTATCAATATACTCAAAATCATCAAATTCTTTATCTTGATAATCTTGTAAATGCATTTCAATAAACTTAGAAACATTCCATATCTTATTAATTAATTTTTTACCTCTTAATAATGTTTCATCACTAAATACTATATCAGTCCCTAATCTACCAGTGCCAGCCCAATATCTTAATACATCAGCTGAATATTCATTAATAAGAGCCATTGGTTCAACTTTACTATTACCTTTAGACTTACTTATTTTCTCACCTTTGTTAGCCATAACGAATCCTGAAATCATTACATTATCCCAAGGTCTAGTTCCAAAGTGATAGAAACTTTTAACTATTGTATAAAAATCCCAAGTTCTTATAATTTCAGAAGCATTAGTTCTTAAGCTCATTGGTTTTAAGATTGATTCAAAATTATTTTCTTCACCATATCTCATATTTATTAATGGAGTTACTGAAGAAGTTGCCCATGTATCCATTACATCTATTTCAGGAATAAATTCTGGACAATTACATTTTGGACATTTATCAGTTTTAGGTTTATCTGTTAATGGATTAACTGGCAAATCTTTTTCATCTGCAAAAATTGGCTCTCCACAATCTTTACAATACCATACTGGAAATGGAACTCCAAAATATCTTTGTCTTGATATACACCAATCCCAAAGAACATTTTCAACCCATTCATTGTATCTATTATGCATTTGTTCTGGATACCAATTTATTTCATTACCAATTCTAATGAAATCATCCTTATGATTCATTATATCAATGAACCATTGTTTCATAACTGTATATTCTACTTCTTTACCACATCTTTCATGTGTTTGAACTTCATGTTCTAATTCTTCAATTTTAACTACATATCCACCAGCTTGTAAATCATCTATTATTTGCTTTCTAGCTTCTTTGATTTTCATTCCACCATAATTATGAACTGAATCAATAATTCTACCATCATCAGTAAATATATATTTAAGTGGCAAATTATATTTCTTCCACCATTCAATATCTGTTTGATCTCCGAAAGTGCAACACATAACTACACCGGTACCTTTATCAATAGCAACTTTCTCATCTGCAATAATTGGAACTTCTACATTAATTACTGGAATATGAGCAGTTTTACCAATTAAATGATTATGTTTATCATCATTAGGATTTACAAATACACATACAATAGCCGGTAACAATTCTGGCCTTGTAGTAGCTATAGTGAATTCTTCATTATCTTCTTTAGTTTTAAATTTAATATAATTGAATGTCGTTTTGATTGTTTTTGTTTCAAGTTCAGCTTGTGCTATTGAAGTTAAACATTCATTACACCATAAAGCCGGACTCTCTTTATGATAACAATGTCCCTTATTAATTAAATCTAAGAATGATCTTTGACTTATTTTAATAGTTGATGGACTAACTGTTTTATAATGATATTTCCAATCTGTACTAACTCCCATTTTACTAAATAGTTCTTGAAATTCACTTTCATATTTATCAGTTGTTTCATAGCATAATTTTGAAAATTCTTCTCTTCCTATTTCATGAGCTTTCTTTCCCTGTTCCTTTTCAACTAATCTTTCACTAGGAAGTCCATTATCATCAAAACCAAATGGATAAAATACATTGTATCCACTTAATCTTTTATATCTAGCAATCATTTCTGTTTGCGTATACGAAAATACATGTCCTATATGAATTTTACCATTAACTGTTGGTGGAGGAGTATCTATTGAGTATACTTCTCTATAATCTGGTTTAAAATCATATATTCCATTTTCTTTCCAATAATTTAACCATTTATTTTCTTTTTCATTTGCAATATATTTCTTATCTAACATTTTAATCTCTCCTTCTTTTTTGAGTTTTAATAAATTAAAGTTATTAGACTCGTACATAATCACTCTTTAAAATAAATTTCATTTGTATCATCTCCTAAAATTAAAAGAGCAAAACATCCATAAAGGACGAATCGCTCGTGGTACCACCTTAATTCATAGTATTAAATACTATCTCAAAGTCTTAATGCGACTAACATTATATCTTACTAATAGTTCAGATATACAACTCCCAAGCTACCTTCAAATACTCTTCACTAAGAAAGGCTTTCAGTCGGTGACCTTTCTTTCCTAATAGCTACTAACTATTTTACTCCTCTTGTTCCTCGTTTTTATGTATAAAATAATATCATATATATATTGAAATGTCAAGATTTTCTCGACATAAAATCGTATTTGCGACAATATTATAACTATTCAAAAGTTGCACTTGACTTTTTAATTAATAATTCCCTGATTAGGGAATAAGTAGTATCTATAAGAAGTTGGTATATAAATATTAATTTAACTCTTTTATAAATGACTCTAATTCGTTTATTTCAAGTTTGTTTGATAAATTACCTATATAAATAGTTTTCGAGTAGTTAAATGCTAGAAATGTGATACCTTTAATAATTATTCTGTGTGGCTCTATATATAATAAATTAGTTCTATCAATTTTTCTTATATTGCCATTTATTATTGTTGAAGTAATATTACAAAATCCACATATAAATTCTATTTTCTTTTTGTAATTCTTCATCAAAACCTCATATTTTAGTAATACAAGCTCATAAACTGGCGCCAAGAGGTTCGAGTAAATAAGTATTAAAAAAAGTCCAAATATACTTTGAACTTCTTGATATACAATTTGGTGCGGGTGAAGGGACTTGAACCCCCACGGATGAACCACTAGATCCTAAGTCTAGCGCGTCTGCCAATTTCGCCACACCCGCATCAAAAAAATTATTTGGTGGACCCTGCAGGACTCGAACCTGCGACCGCCCGGTTATGAGCCGGATGCTCTAACCAACTGAGCTAAGGGTCCATCAGCATAAATAGTACATATTCAGTTGTTAGAGCAGCCGCTCTCTGAATAACAAAATAAGTATACCATTTTTAAAGATTAGTGTCAACCATTAAAACAATATTTTTTTATACTTTCACTACTAATTTATGCAAAAAAGAATAAAATTTACTATGAATAACCAAAAGATCGAAGATAAATCATTAACTGCCCTAGCCTTTATAATAGGATTAGCTCTAATAGATAATTTAACAAGTACCGAGCAGAATGCCGTTGGTAACTGGATAATGCTAATAGCCCAAACTCTATGTACTAATGGAAGCTATACCTTTAACAGGGAATGGAAGTCCCATATAAATAATGGAAATACCCCCGTAACAAAAGATACTCTAGAAAAAGTTGGTGACATAATCAATAATACTATTAAAAAGAATATGTAAATTAATGCATATTCATACTTATTTTAATTTCCTCAATTATATGACCAATATTTCCTTCACCAGCATATTTATTCATATCAAAAAAGTTATCATTTATACTAACCCATTCAAGTTTATTAACTTCCTCTATTAAATTAACCGCTTTATTTAATATACCATAATAAACTTCAATCAACTTATCAAACACAACATATTCAATATTCATAAAATGTATCAAAGAAATATCTTCACTAGTTATATTAGTCTCTTCATTTAATTCTCTATACGCTTCATTAAGACCATCATTTTCTCTTTCAATTTTTCCACCAACTAAATTAAACATACCCTTATATGGTTCTTTAGTTCTTTTACACATTAATGTTTTATTTAGGTCCTTATCAAAAACAACAATCACATTATATTTCTTCATCTTACCTCCAAATAACTAATCTTTTATTCTTACATTTACCCCATTTATATCTTTATAAACTCTCTTTTTATTTTTAGATACTTTATTTAATATTTGTTCCTCTAAGTCAAAGCCTAACATTTCAGAAAGCCCCATTAAATATATAGCAACATCTGCAAGTTCTTCTCCTAAATCATCTTTTTTCTTTCTATAAGCATCATATGCTTCAGCTACTTCACCATATAATAAGCAAAACTCTTTATTAACATCTGCTATATTAAATCCTTTATTAACTTTATTATCCCATATTTCTTTTTGTATTTCTTTCATATTCATTATATTAACCCTCACTTTCTTACATATCAATTATATCATAACACAAAGAAAATTCTATTAAAATAATAGTATTTTTTTATTCATCTAATTACCATATAGATAAACATAAATACATTAGTTTAAGACTTATCTTGCATAAGGCTTAAACTAACACTTTGAGATTACAAGCTCAAAGTGCATAAAAAAAAGAACTAAGATAACTATTATATCTAAGTTCTTTTAATATAATTATTTACTAGCTTTAATAGCCGCTTGAGCAGCAGCAAGTCTAGCAATAGGAACTCTATATGGTGAGCAAGAAACATATGTTAATCCAATGTTATGACAGAATTCAACACTAGATGGATCCCCACCATGTTCTCCGCATATACCAAGTTTAATATTAGGTCTTGTAGCCTTACCTTTTTCAGCAGCCATTTTAACTAGTTGTCCAACACCTACTTGATCTAATCTAGCAAATGGATCTTGTTCATAAATCTTCTTTTCATAGTAGGCTCCTAAAAACTTACCAGCATCATCTCTAGAGAAACCAAATGTCATTTGTGTTAAATCATTAGTACCAAATGAGAAGAATTCAGCTTCAGTAGCAATTGCATCAGCAGTAAGAGCAGCTCTTGGTATTTCAATCATAGTACCAATATGATATTTCATATCAGAACCTTTTTCTTTCTTAACAAGTTCAGCAGTTTCTACTACTATATCCTTAACATATTTTAATTCTTTAACTTCACCAACAAGTGGAATCATAATCTCAGGAACAATATCATATCCTTCTTCTTCATGAACCTCAATAGCAGCTTCCATTAAAGCACGAGTTTGCATTCTAGCAATTTCAGGATAAGTAACTGCTAAACGACATCCTCTATGACCCATCATTGGATTAAATTCATGTAATTCATTACATACATCAATAATATGTTCTACAGTTATTCCCATAGCCTCAGCAAGTTCTTTCATTTCAGCCTCAGTCTTAGGAATAAATTCATGAAGAGGTGGATCAATATAACGAACAGTCATAGGTAGTCCCTTTAATTCCTTATACATTTCTTTAAAGTCACCTTTTTGATAAGGAATTAATAAACTTAAATATTTTTCTCTATCTTCAACTGTTTCAGATAAAATCATTCTTCTTAAGTTAAATATTCTCTCTTCATCAAAGAACATATGCTCAGTACGACATAGTCCAATACCTTCAGCACCAAGTTCAATTGCTTTTCTAGTATCTTTAGGAGTATCAGCATTAGTTCTAACACCAAGCTTACGATACTTATCAGCCCATGCCATAACACGGCCAAATTCACCCGCAATAGTAGCATCAACTGTTGGAATAGCTCCATCATAAATATTACCCGTAGTACCATCAATAGAGATAATATCCCCTTCATGGTATACTTTACCAGCTAAAGTAAATTCTTTCTTAGCTTCATTCATGATAATATCACCACATCCAGATACACAGCAAGTACCCATACCACGAGCAACAACTGCAGCATGACTTGTCATACCACCACGTACTGTTAAAATACCTTGAGCAGCCTTCATACCAGTAATATCTTCTGGAGAAGTCTCAAGTCTAACAAGTACAACTTTTTCTCCCTTACCACCTATACCATAAGTAGCAGCATCTTCAGCAGTAAATACAATTTTACCACAAGCGGCACCAGGAGAAGCACCAAGTCCTTTTCCAACTGGAGTAGCAGCTTTTATTGCCTTACTATCAAACTGTGGATGTAATAATGTATCTAAGTTTCTAGGATCAATCATTAATACAGCCTCTTCTTCAGTTCTCATTCCCTCATCAACTAAATCACAAGCAATCTTTAAAGCAGCTTGAGCAGTTCTCTTACCATTTCTTGTTTGTAACATATATAATTTACCATGTTCTACAGTAAACTCCATATCTTGCATATCACGGTAATGTTCTTCCAAAGTAGCACATACCCTCTTAAATTCCTCAAATGCCTCTGGGAACTTATCAGCCATTTCAGTTATCTTCATTGGAGTTCTAACACCCGCAACAACATCTTCACCTTGTGCATTAGTTAAGAATTCACCAAATAAACCTTTTTCTCCAGTAGCAGGATCTCTTGTAAAAGCAACACCTGTACCACAATCATCTCCCATATTACCAAATGCCATTGATTGAACATTAACAGCAGTTCCCCAAGAATATGGAATATCATTATCTCTTCGATAAACATTAGCTCTAGGATTATCCCAAGATCTAAATACAGCCTTAATAGCTCCCATTAATTGTTCTTTTGGATCATCTGGGAAATCTTCTCCAATCTTAGACTTATATTCTTCTTTAAACTCTCTAGCCAATTCTTTTAAGTCATCAGCAGTAAGTTCAACATCTAATTTAACATTCTTTTCTTCCTTCATCTTATCAATTAGTTGCTCAAAGTATTTCTTACCAACTTCCATAACAACATCAGAATACATTTGAATAAATCTACGATAACAATCCCAAGCCCATCTAGGATTATTAGACTTTTCTGCTAGAACATTAACTACTTCTTCATTTAATCCTAAATTAAGAATAGTATCCATCATACCAGGCATACTAGCTCTAGCACCACTTCTAACAGAAACTAATAATGGATTTTCTTTATCTCCAAATTTCTTTCCTGTAATTTCTTCCATCTTAACAATGTATTCATTAATTTGACTTTGAATTTCATCATTAATTGTACGTCCATCTTCATAGTACTTAGTACAAGCTTCAGTAGTAATAGTAAATCCCTGTGGAACCGGCAAACCAATATTTGTCATTTCCGCTAAGTTAGCACCTTTACCACCAAGAAGGTTTCTCATATCTGCATTACCTTCTGTAAACAAATAAACATATTTTGTCATTTATCTTTCACCTCACCTTAATATAATAACAAAATAAAAATAAAAAGGCAATAATATTACCTTTAATTTACTTATTATTTACATCTTTTTTTATTCACTTTCAGCCTATAGTCTTCCAGTGCTATTTATAGCCTAAAGTCTATAAATAGTATATCTACATATCTATCATATATAAGCCATAAATATATACAAAAAGAAGTCACAATAAATATAACTTCTTATCTTCTATAACTATTAAACATATCTAAATCAGTATAATTAAACATATCTAAATCAGTAGGAACCATTGATATAAAATTAAATAATGTTTTAGGTAAATCACTTATTTTAACTTCCATAACACCAGTAGCTCCAACACTATCTTTATTAACTTTATTAACTCCAGGCAATCTATTAATCATTTCTATATTACAAAGTTTAGGAATAAAATATTCAATTCTAGCTATATCATTATTAAGTGAAACTTCCATTGATAAAGCATGTCCCCTATCTCTAACCATAATTATTAATTTTTTATCGTCTATAATTACCATATCAGTAATCCCACAGTCCAAACTAGAAGGAAACATCACAAATAATTGCTCGAATATTGGATTTCTATTTCCTCTTAGACTTATAGAGTATTCATAGTCATTCTTCTTTTCACTAATTAATGGTAACGATCTCAAAATTTTATTATTATTAACAATATAAGAATGCATAAAATGTAGAAATTCATTTATTGAATTAGCCTCGTTAACTGCACTAATTTTATTAGGAGCATAATATCCTTTACAAGTACTCTTAACGCTATCAATAAATCTAGATTCCATATTACTTATAAATTTTTGATAAAATAATTTTAATTTATTTATATCTAGTCCACAACTATAAAAACTATTTTTTATGGTTTGTTCCAAATAACATAGTCTATTAAAAACATTAGATTCCTTACCAAATATATCTATTGTAATACGTTTTAATTCACTAAATATATATATAAGTGAATCATTTAACTTATCAGTATATTTACTTACTGACTCTTCATCTACATAACCACCAAGTACCTGCGGAGCCATATCATAAATTTCTTTTTTTATTCTAATATCATTAGAGAAAAAATGTTGTAGTTTAATCATTCTCTCATCATTCATACTATCATCTCCTACATTCATTATATCACAAAAATAATTTTTTTAAACATTAAAAAAGAAGTTGCAATAAATGTAACTTCTAATATATTATCTCTTACTAAATTGTGGAGCTCTTCTAGCACCTTTAAGACCATATTTCTTTCTTTCTTTAACTCTTGGATCTCTAGTTATAAATCCATTAGCTTTAAGAATTTTTCTATATGAATCTTCGTTAGTTTCATTTCCAGCATCATAAACAAGTAATGCTCTAGTAATACCAAGTCTGATAGCACCAGTTTGCCCTGAGAATCCACCACCAGTAACATCAGCATTAACATCAAAAGTATTTTCATTGCCAGTTACTACTAATGGTTGTTTTAAATCCATTACTAATACGTCATAAGGCATATATTCTTGAACATCTCTACCATTAACAGTAATCTTACCAGTACCAGGAGTTAAAGTAACTCTAGCTACAGATCCTTTTCTTCTACCAGTTCCATAAAAACTTCTCTTTTCTTTAGCCATTATTTGTTACCTCCCATTTCTAATACTTTAGGTTGTTGTGCAGCATGTTTGTGATCTTCACCAGCATACACAAATAATTTCTTATACATTTCTCTTCCAAGTCTATTATGTGGAAGCATTCCTTTTACTGCTCTTTCAACCATCTCTACTGGATAGTTAGCTCTCATTTCTTTAGCAGTTCTTTCTCTTAGACCACCAACATATCTAGAGTGATCATAATAAATTTTATCCTCTAATTTGTTACCAGTTAAAGCTACTTTATCAGCATTAACAATGATAACATAATCACCACAGTCAACATGAGGAGTGTATGTTACTTTGTGTTTTCCTCTTAATATAACAGCAGCTTTACTAGCAACTCTTCCTAGAGGAATATCTTTAGCATCAATAACATACCAAGTTCTGTTAACTGTTTCTTTACTTTGCATAAATGTGCTTTTCATTTCTATTCTCCTTCATATTTTTAAAAGTTATCTTCAGGTCTTAAGTGTTCCCAATACCTAATACCCTCCAACAAAATGTACCGATTATGATTTTACTATTATTTTATGCTTTTGTCAATAATTTAAGAGATTTTTTCTCATTTTCTTCCCCAAAACTAACTTTATAAGATAATATTATTCAATTACTTACATCTTTTATCAATTTATACATAAAATATAATTGACAATAATAAACATCTTTGATATATTATTGTTGTAAAGAAAACTTACTTGTGAAGGATTAAAGCTGGGTTCTTGAATAAGAGTAGATATACATTCGTATATTTAGAATTCCTTTGCTCCTGGGGTAAGTTTTTTTTTATATTTTCTTTTGCTTATATTCCTCTTTAAGTTCGCAAATAATGTTATTATCTTTTAAAATTAATTCAGTAACAAAATCTACTAAATGTTGACTGCACCCCCAACTATTAGTTAAAGTATGTTTATAGAAGTATTTTTCATTAGACTTCAAATCAAACTTATCACATATTATTTTCAAATCATATTGACTTATTTTAATGTTAATTCCTTTTCTTTTCAAATTACTAGACACAATTTCACGAACTCTTTTTTGATTATAGCAATGAGTTAAATTAGTATCTTTAAGTTCCTTTATAATTCTAACATTTTCTTCACCATCATTTGCGATTCCAAAAAGTATTTGAGCATCTTCTCTATTTTTAACTATCTTTAAATTTAAATCTATTCTTATTGCCAACTTTTCATTTTGATTATTTTGAATTATAGTTTGAGCATCAATTTTCATTTTATTATATTTATTAAATATGTTTTTACCATATTTACTCAAAATATCTTCTTCACTCATTTCTTCGCTATTTATAACAAGCGTTAAAAATGAACTGTTTATTTTTTCAGTAATATCTCTATTAAAAAAAGTAAACAATTTTTGTGAATAATTTAATACATTTGCTTGCATAAAAGGTAAATAAACAGAATCCATTTCCTTAATTATAAAATGTGTCGCCGTATTTCTTAAACCAAGCATTATTTCTAAATTTTTTCTCACAGGATCCTTATCATTAGTAAAAATATTTTTTATACAATTAGACAAAGAAATAGTTCTATCAGGCTTATCAAAAAAATAAATACTATTTCCATCATTTAATATTTTAGCCTTTAACAGTAATTCCCATGCATTACATATAAAAAAAGTAAATCCTTCCAATCTATAATTAATCGTAGGCTTATTGTATATCTCAATTGCCATCAAAAAAGCCTCTTCGCTCTTATTCAAAAGATTATCTATTAATTCTTTTTCCAAAACCTCACCCATATCTTTCATATACAAAATATAACATAGCATATTAAGATAGTCAATAATTATTTATATAATGGTTTAAGAGATTTTTTCTCATTTTCTTCCCAAAAACTAACTTTATATATCATTTTAATTCTAAATATCTACATATAGCTTATATATAATAGATATGTAGATATATCATTTATAGACCTTAGGCTATAAATGACACTCTAAGACATCGGCTTAGAGTGATTACTCATAACTATCCAAAAACTCTTTAAACTTAACCGCAGTATCACGAGGAAGTATCTCCTCTAACTCTTCAGTACTAGCCTCTTTCATCTTAGTAATAGTTTTATATTTCTTAAGAAGTTTATTCTTTCTAACTTCTCCTATACCATCAATATTATCAAGTATACTAGATAGTGCTCCTTTACTTCTAATATTCTTATGATAACTAATAGTAAAATTATGTACCTCATCCTGCATCCTAGTAAGTAACATAAACAAATTACTTCTCTTATCAATCATAATCTCAGTAAGAGGTTCAAGTCCTAATAACATATTAGTACTATGCGTATCATCTTTCTTAAGACCTGCGACTGGAATACCAAGACCAAGACTCTCTATAACTTCTCTAGCTACATGTATCTGACCAACACCACCATCTACAATAATTAAATCAGGTTTTTCAAGATTATCTTTAAGTACTCTAAAATATCTCCTATAAATAACCTCTCTCATTGTCCCATAATCATCATTCTTATCATTAGTAATCTTAAACTTACGATAATCATTTTTAGAAGGTTTACCCATAATAAACACTACCATACCAGATACATTAAAACTACCAAATAAATTAGAATTATCAAATAATTCAATTCTATCTACTTTGTCTAATTTAAGTTTACTCTTAAGCTCATTAAGAGCATCCTCTATCTTATCTTCATCTCTCTTAATATAAGTCATTTGTTCTTCATAATATATTCTAGCATTATCATAAGCAAGTTCTAATATTCTTTTCTTTTCTCCCTTAACAGGAGTAATAAACTTAATATTAAATATCTCACTAAAAGCTTCATTATCCACATTATCAGGAGTTAATACCTCTTTAGGTATCGATACATTCTTACTATAAAAATCAAGTAAATAATTAGATAATTCCTCTTCTTCAGTAGTTACCATAGGAAATATAACCCTATTTCTATCAAGAAGTTTACCTCCTCTAACAAAAAGAATCTGAATACTAATATAATTATCCTTAGTATAATAACCCACTATATCAGTATTAACCTTACTATCCAAATCAACCTTTTGTTTCTCAGTAGTAATATTAATATAATCAAGAAGTTCTTTATATTCCATAGCCTTCTCATAATCCATTTTCTCAGAATAACTATACATCTTCTCTTTAAGTCTATCAGTTAATATTTTAGTATTACCATTCAAAAAAGAAACAATCTCACTCTTCATCTCTTTAATCTTATCTTCATCTACATTATGCACGCAGTACCCAAGACACTCTCCTATATGATAATATAAGCACTCTCTCTTTTCATAAGTTCTACACTTTCTAAGAGGATATATTCTATTAAGTATTTCTACTACTCTTTTAGCCGCCCCTACATTAGGATAAGGACCAAATAAATTATTCTTAATCTTCTTAGCATTAATTCTCCTAGTAATTTTAAGAGTGGGTACTTTCTCATCAGTAAGTTCAATATATGGATAAGACTTATCATCTCTATATAAAATATTATACTTAGGATTATATTTCTTAATAAGATTAATTTCCAGTAGTAGGCTTTCCATCTCAGTATTAGTAATAATATATTCAAAATGATCTATCTCTCTAACTAACATCATAGTCTTACCCGTATGCTCTCTTTGAAAGTATGAACTAAGTCTATTCTTCAAATTCTTACTCTTACCAACATATATAACAATATTATCCTTATTTCTCATAAGATAACAACCTGGTAAATGTGGTACTAAAGAAAGTTCTTTCTTAAACATATTATCACCTCTCTATATAACAAGAAAAAAGCCCTTTACGGACTTTATATTCATAATGGCGGAGTAGGAGAGATTTGAACTCTCGCAGCAGTTTCCCACTCTACACCCTTAGCAGGGGCGCCTCTTCAGCCTCTTGAGTACTACTCCGTTGCTAAATATAATTTTATATTAATTTTATAAAATTGTCAACTAATTTTAACCATTTTTATATCATCCCTCCCCTTATAAATACCATTTAACTCTTCCACTAGTAGTTTTATCTCATCATTATCACTAGTATTACCTATTTTTTTATCATATTCATCAAGTTTATTATTAATTTCATCATCACTAAGTAAATACTCTACTATCTTAAAATCTTTATTATAAGCCTTCTCTATCTTATCAATATTATCCCTATTCTTAGTCATAGCTATAACTGTATTATATTTACCATTCTCTTCATAATAAATATAATTATTACTAACAAAACTACTCTTCATCGTATTATAATCATTATAAGAAGTATCTTCAAGTAAATATATCACATTCGAAGTAAGTATATTCTTCTCTTTATCCTCATAAATACTAAACATTAACTTACCACATAAAAATCCACATAACACCGACAAAAAAATAGGTAAAAATATTTTCTTCAATAACTTTTTCATTTTATCACCAAAAATATTTTATACCTATTTAATTAAATATTTTGTCGAATTATCCATTATAAATAACAATATTTATATTATAATCTTCATCACTAAAAATATTAGTACATTTTATCTGAAAATAAATATAATCTCCATTATTACTACCAGTCAAAGAGTTTACTTTAACCCTACTGTCAACTTCTTTTGAATATAAAGTGCCATCATTATTTTCAACTATAATGCTATTATTTTGTATATATAAGCCAAGATAAGCATTACTTTCAGACTGGGCAGTGCATTTATTTCTACTACACGTAAAATTTACTCTAGGATCACCATCACTTTTTACATCATCTAAATAATCTTCAACATACTTCTTAACATTAGTTATAATAAGTGCTTTATCAGTCATAAAGTTCGTATCTGCATATTCATTATCAGTAACATCCACTAACTTCATAGTTATTTCCATCAAAAAGAATGCTATTGAAAAAGCAATTACTGAAGCAATAATAATCTCTACGGTCATATACCCTCTTCTATTTAACTTCTTCATATTATTTCACCTTCAATGTGTAGTAGTAGTAGTCATTACCTTTTTCTAACTCTACCACTATAAAATAAGAATAATTTTCATTAAAATCTGTTTTATTAATGAAATAATCAAGATAATCTTTAAATGACTGATTTATATTTGAATCTTTTAATTGAGTTAAACCAGTACTATTATTTCTTACTATATAAACATTATCGGCATTAATTTCTAGTTTTTCTTTATATAAAGTACATAATGTGGGGACATCACTTTTAAATTCTTCATTCTCTTCAGATAATAAAATATAATCGCCACCTATAATATCAAAAAGAGAATCAAAATTCATATTCCTAACTAGTGCATCATTAACCTCCATAGCCACCTGCTGAGCATCTAAATCATAATATCTATTTCTCTTATCATAAGCCGCTGTCATTCTATTAATACCAATATACATAGTAACAAGAACAACTGCTACTACTGAAGCAGATACAACAACTTCTGCTAACATAAAACCCTTTCTATTTAATTTCATTTTATCACCCATTTACTATTGATATTTACTTAAGTTTATTATATAATAATTATAGAATAAAATCTAGTCTTTTTAAAAAGAAAAGAATAAAAAGGGAGAGGAATACTATGAATAATAACAGTACTATGCAGTCTAATATTAGTAATAAGCCAAACAATATGAATGTAGTTCCAAATAGCATGCCAAGTGCTGGAACACCTATTCAGCAAAATAAAAATATGATGACAAATAATCAAAAAACTAGTCCTAATATGAATAGTATTCCAAATATGCAGACTAAACAGTCTAATATGAATAGTATTCCAAATATGCAGACTAAACAGCCTAATATGAATACTCAATTAAATCTAGCCAATAGTAGAAACATCGACTTTACCAAAATACCAGTAGTTGATGCTGTTAATATGATTATCATAACAGCGGTTGATCTAGGAGCATCAGATATTCACTTTGATCCTACTGATGAAGGTATAACAGTAAGAATTAGAATAGATGGTATTTTAAGAGATCAATTTTTCTTACCAAAAGAAATAAAACAAAATGTTACTACCAGAATAAAAATAATGGCTGGTATGAATATAACCGAAACAAGATTACCTCAAGATGGTGGTATAAAAGATACCATAAAAGGAAGAGAACTAGACCTCAGAGTATCTTCATTGCCTACTAAAAGAGGCGAAAAAATAGTTATAAGAATTATGGACTATTCCATGAGTTTAAAAGGTATTGAATACTTATGCTTTAGTGAAACAAACTATAACAAAGTAATAAAAATGCTTGGCTTTCCAAATGGAATAATACTAGTAACTGGTGCTACTGGAACAGGTAAATCAACTACCCTATATTCCTTCTTACAAAAACTAAATGTTGAAGGTTCTAACCTAATAACAGTAGAGGACCCCGTAGAAATGGATATAAAAGGAGTTAATCAAGTTCAAGTAAATAGTGATATCGGGCTAGACTTTGCAACAGTTTTAAGAAGTATCTTAAGACAAGACCCTAATATCATTATGATTGGAGAGATAAGAGATTCTGAAACAGCCCAAATAGCGGTAAGAGCCTCAATCACAGGACACTTAGTACTATCTACAATACACACTAACAATTCATTAAATACTATCGAAAGATTACTAGATATGGATGTTGAAAGATACCTGCTTGCCTCAGCACTAACAGGAATAGTATCCCAAAAATTAGCTAGAAGATTATGCGATAATTGTAAAAAGAAAAGAGCAGTAACAATTACTGAAAAGAATCTTTTCAAAACAGTATTAGGTCTTGATATAAACGAAGTATATGACGCGAATACTTCAGGTTGTCCTCATTGTAGTCATGGTTATAAAGGAAGAATAGCCCTTCAAGAAGTACTACTTATCAATCAAGACATAAGAGATGCCATAAGTGCCGGCATGCGAAAAGAACAGTTGAGGCATCTAGTATATAACAAAGATGTTATTACTATGCTTCAAGATGGATTATTCAAAGTAATCGCAGGTTTCACAACTACCGAAGAAATATTAAAACAAATAGAAGTTGAAGATGAAGACTTTGGAATAAAATAAAGAATTATCTAATTCACAGATAATTCTTTTTCTATATCATTAACTTTATCCTTATAATCAGAAACAGGTTTATAACTTAATCTATGATATTTAGTAATACCATACTTCTTAATAGCCTCAATATGTTTCTTTGTACCATAACCCTTATTATGAGCCAAATCATACATAGGATAAATCTTATCAAGATCATACATCATCTTATCCCTAGTAACCTTTGCAATTACTGAAGCTGCTGCGATTGAAATAGATTTAGCGTCACCCTTAATAATACTCGTGGTATCCACATCAATATCAAGGGGCATTGCATCAATAAGCACATGATCAAGTTTAATCCCAGTATTTTTAATAGCCTCTTTCATTGCTATTTTAGTGGCTTCATAAATATTAACTTCATCAATCTTTCTCTCATCTACAATCCCAATCCCAATAGCTATAGCCTTATCTTCAATAACCTTATAAAACTCATCTCTCTTCTTCTCAGATAATTTCTTTGAATCTGTAAGTCCCTCAAGCACAAAATCACACGGAAGTACAACACAAGCTGCTACTACACTGCCAATCAGTGGCCCTCTTCCAACTTCATCTACTCCCCCAATAAAATTTAATCCTTTATCATATAATTCATTTTCATATTTATATAAATCTACCATTACTTCCACTTCTTTACTATATTATTAATATTATTCCTTTTCTGAAAATCAGCAGCATTATTCATATTTCTCTGCAAATTCCCTACTTGTTCACCAGGAGTTATAACCCCTCTACTAGAGGTATTACTCTCTTTAACATTAAACATCTTATCCCAAAACTTTTTCTCCTTAGCCCTTGCTTCTTTAACATCATTATTATGATTAGCCTTCCAAGTTCTATCAAAAACCTTAGTCAAATCTTCATTTCTATTCATATCTATCACCATACTAATTTTATCATATTCTAAAACAAAAAGAAACTATTAATTAATACATTCCCTGTATTTTCTTAATAGTCTCATTACTAAGTGAAGATAATTTCCAATTACCATTACTATCTTTCTTTACTTCAAAGTCAATAGTATATTTAACCTTATCCTTAGCCTTCTCTAACTTATCTAGTTTAGTATTATTATAGTCTTCAACTGTATAATCAGTCTTTCCTTGATAATAATTATTAGTATCATTAACTTGTTTTTTATAATCAATAACTTCAATTTCCACCGTAATAGTGGCGGTATCTCCATCTATTCTTTCATCCTTAACTTCATAAGCTAAATTTCTATACTGTTTCTCAATAACTTTGCGATATCTTTCCTTCTGGGAATCATTAAGATTCTCTTCTTTTAATACATCATCAATACCACTCTTAATATCACTATCCAAAGTTTGATATTTATTTAAAAGTTCTTCAACTTTTGAAGTAGGACTATTAGATAATGAACAACCTACAAGTAATAATAAAAATATAAACAAAGAAACTATTTTTTTCATTTTATCCCTCCATTTATATTTTTACTAATAATTAACATTTTATACTAGAAATCATAAGTATTAATAATATTTATTACCTTTTCTTTACTATAACCTTGACTAATCAAATGATTATATATCTTATTTCTAAGTTCACTACCATTATATTTCTTATTATTCTTAATATCTTTATCAATAATCTTTTTCATTTTATTAAAAAGCATATCATTATCTATCATTAAAATATTATTATCTATTATACCATTATCTATACCAAGATTACTAAGTTCCATTCTAATCTTATAATCCCCCTTAGAGGTAAAAGCCATTTTATCCTTAATATAAGCCTTAGTAAATCTATCATCATCTAAGTAACCATTATTAATTAGATTCTGAATAGCTTCATTAACTACATCAACCAAATACCCTTTCTTAAATAAGTAATCTCTCATTTCCTTAATACTTCTAAGTCTAATAGCAATATATTTAACACCAGCATCAAAAGCCTCACAAACATTATTATCATGCATTAATTTACTATATAACTCTTTATCAATCTCTTTCTTTAGTAAAAGTTCATTCTTAGTAATAACTCTCCCATTCAAAGTAATTACTTCACCATTAGATAAATAAATATTATAATTATTCTTCTTAGTAAACTCATATTTTTCAATTTTCATAGTACCACCCTTAAAATAAAGAGAAAGCTTACTCTTTTACTTCACTTTCTCTTTGTATATATTTTTTCTTTTCTTCCATCATAACATTAGATACATTTTCCTCTATCTCAGGTAGAGCATTAGGATCAATATTTGAAAGAATAATCTTTTCTTTTATAGTATCAATAATAACTTTACCCCAAATAATATTTGTTTTAATAGTTAAATCATTAAACATATCTGGAGTAATTACTCTATAAAAGTATCCAAAAAGTAATCTTTTAGTAGCCACAACTAATCTTTTATCGGTAAGTACTACTATATTAGTATTACATATTTCATAACTTTTAAAATTCTTTTGTGCTACAAATACATATTTTACTTTTTCACCATTATCAACAAATTTACTAGCCACTTTAGCATGAGCTTTTAATCTAAAAGCTATAGTTTTAGGATATTTTTTCTTAAATTCCTTAGCCCCTAAATATATATCTTGGTTCATTCTTTTATCCCTCTACTTTAAAGTTTTCTTTAACAAATTTAACAAATTCATCTTTATCAACATATCCAGGTATAGAATCAATTACTGAATTACCATACATAAATAATGTAGTTGGAGTACCCCATTTACCTTGATTCTTTTTAAAGTAAAAATTAGATGTTCCAAGAGCAGTATACTCATCATTATTTAAATTAGTCATATTTATATAATAAATAGGAAGTCTATATTCATTAGCAACCTCTTCTACTATTGGTTCATACATTTCGCAGTAGCCACATCCATCTCTTACTATTACTACTAAGAATGGTTCTTTAGCATTCATTTTTTCTTCATACTCTGAATATGTAATCTCAGTAAATCCCACTTCTCCTTGTAGAGTTATAGGTAATTCAATATCTAGTTTAGGAGTTTTTTTCATAGTAACAAATAATGCAACCACTAAAAGAACAACCACTAAAAGAATTAATATTAAATCTTTTTGTTTTGAAGTTAGAGAAAAACTCTTCTTTTCTTTAACTACTTTTTCTTCTTTTACCTCTTCTACTTTTGGTACTATTTCTTTTACTTTAACTTCTTCATGTACAATATTCTTAGTTTCTACTTTTTTAGCATTTTCTTTCTTAACACTTGCTTTAGTATCTACTTTCTTTGTGTTTTGTTTATTAGTATTTTTATTTTGACCACCTTTATTATTCACTTTTTTTGTATTCTTATTTTTTGAACTTTGATTTGCCATAACAATCTTCCTCCTAATAAATAGTTTACACTTAAAAGAATAAAAAAGCAAGTATTATATTGCGTTTTTTATCCTATTTTGTCATATTTTAATATGTTATATGTTCACTTCAAGCTTATAATCTTGATATGTTGTTTTTAGCCTTAGGTCTAAAAACAACATATCAGCCATATCTATTATATATAAGCAAGATTATTTAGATACAGCTTCAGCAGATATATATCCAGTATACGTTGCATTAGCATATGAATTATCCGCAATAGTTCCATCTAACCATACATATACAGTATATGTAACTGGTGTCGTACTACTAACATCTAAATGATTTACTAAAGTAATTTTATTACTAGTATTAATTACTCCCGTACCAACTACTGTGCTACCATTAAGTACTGTATACTTAAGTGCGCCCTTTAAAATATTAGAACTTGCAGAACTTGTATTTAAATAAAGTGTTGCTGTACCTGATACATTAGTACAAGTAGATTTAAGGGCCAAACTAACTTTTGCCGATAATCCTTCAGTATAAGAACTAGCCATTTCTAGACTTCCCTTTGTACTAGCACTTCCTATTTGCTGACTTATTCCATAATCAATATCAAAACAATCTGCAGTTCCACTTATATTAATGTTATCGCTCTGCCATGATACCCATGCATAAGTAAAACCAGCAATTAATGCTATAAATAAAATAACCCCAAATATTGTTCCTACTAATTTTGCTTTCTTCATTTTTAACTCCTCTATTTCTAATAAAATAATACCATATTTTTTTAATAATAACAATATTTAAAATATTTTTTTATTTTTTTTAATTTTAGGGTTGACAAAATACCCAACTTCGTTTATTATATTAATCACCAGTTCGATATTAGGCGAATTGGTGCTAGTATCACACTAGCCAACCCCTTTTTATTCTTTTTGGGAGACTGTTCCTTAGGGGGTCAGTCTCTTTTTATTTTTTAATCCTAACTTTACACCAAAAAGAATAAACAACAAAAAAATAAAAGCCTCATCGATGTCATGAGACTTTTTTTTATACTTAAATTAACTATTTAGCTTGGTAATTTGAACCACTGATTTGGTTTTGTCCTAATTGAACTAATCTCTTAGTGATTTCTCCACCAACTGATCCATTAGCTCTTGAAGTTGTATCTGGTCCTAAATTAACACCAAATTCGTTAGCTATTTCATATTTCATTCTTTCGATAGCTTGTTTAGCTCCTGGAACTACCATCTTACTATTTGTATTGTTACTCATTATTTTCACCTCCTACACTAATAGGTTGTGAAATATTAACAATTTCATGCATCTAAATTAATGGTAATTTTTACTATAAACAATTATTTATATTAGTAAAATAAGAGTAATTATATTTTTACTCTTATTTAAATATCAAAATCTTTTTTCTTATTACTTATTTTAATAACTTCTTCATTTTCTATCGCAGCATTAATTAAACTTTCATAATCAAAACTTTTCTCATAAAGAACTGCTTTATCAATATCTGGATTAATAACTGGATGTTTAGGTAAAAATATAGTACAGCAATCTTCATATGGAAGAATAGAAGTTTCATAAGTACCAATTTTTTTAGATATATCAATAATTTCTAATTTATCCAAGCATGCTACTGGTCTAATAACAGGTTTATTAGTAACAGCATTAATTACTCTCATACTAGTAAGAGTTTGACTTGCAACTTGACCTACAGACTCACCATTAATAAGACATAGTAAGTTATTCTTTTCCATTAGTTTTTCACTTATTCTATACATCATTCTACGCATAATGGTTATCATATATGTAGGATCAATATTTTTATATATTGCTTCCTGAATATCAGTAAATTTTATAACATGTAATGTTATAGAAGGTTCATATTTTGTAAGAAGCTCTACTAATTTTTTTACCTTATTCTTAGCCATTATGCTAGTATGTGGTGGAGACTCAAAATACACACATTCTACCTTGATTCCCCTCTTCATTGCCAAATAAGCTGCCACTGGGGAATCAATTCCTCCTGATAACATAAGAAGACCTTTACCGGCTACTCCAACAGGATAGCCACCAGAAGCACTTATTTCTTTATGATATATATATGTATAATCCTCTCTTATTTCAATTTTTAATAAGTACTCTGGATTATGTACATCAACCTTAATATTATCAATATTCTTAAGTATTAAAGCCCCAATTCTTCTACTAAAATCCATACTAGATATAGGAAAAGACTTGTCTGCTCTATCAGTTTCTACTTTAAAAGTATTAAACTTTGTATCTTTTGCAATATTTAATACTTCTTTTTCTATTTCTTCAATATTAGTATTCACTCTAGTAGCTATAACTATACTATGAATACCAAATATATTCTTAAGAATATCCACTATCTCATCGATATTATCTTCAGTTTCAATAAACATTCTTACTCTATTTTTAATTATTTTAACATTATAATTTTCTAATGCTCTTTTAATATTATTATAAAGAATATTTATAAATAACTTCCTATTATCCTTTTTAGTGGTTAATTCACCATATTTAATTAATATTATTTTCATTTTATCATTCTCATTTCTATCTATTATTATGAAGTTATATTAACACAATAAGTAACTGTATTAGATGTATCTTCTTTGAATTTACAAGATTTATTTTGACACTTAACATATCCACATAATGTTCTCTTAGAATTATTAGGATCTGCTATATCGGTTGCTCTAAGTGTACTTTTTGCATCGTTAATCAAAGTAGGAACAGTAATTGTAGTTGCAGTACTACTATATCTATCAATATATAATTCTGCTTCAGATTCTATAAGTCTAATCTTCATATTTTTTTCTTTATCTTTACTTCTTTCAATTGAAGAAGTAACACTTGGTATTGCAATAGCCATAATAACTACAAGTATTACAAGTACTGCAAGTAACTCTATTAAAGTAAATCCTTTTCTATTCATTTTTTTCATTCTTATCACCTAACCATAGTATAAAATATTTTTAAATATTATACAATATCTATTTAACTTTTTCTCTAAGTTTACTTAATATATTTATTGCCTCAATTGGTGTAATATTTAAAATATCAATATTTTTAACTTCTTCTTCTACTTCACTCTTTTTTTCATCAAAATTAAGTGGAAGTGTTGTTTGTATAATGGTATCTGTCTTCTTTTCTTTATTTTCATATATATTTAGTATACCACTTGCTCTATCTATTACCTCATCAGGAAGTCCTGCAAGTTTAGCAACATTAATACCATAGCTTTTATCTACAGAGCCATCTTTTACTTTATGTAAGAAAGTAATATTACCATTTTCCTCTACTGCCGAAACATGTTTATTTTTTAAATTAGGAATAGTCTTTTCCATATCAGTAAGTTCATGATAATGTGTAGAAAAAAGTGTCTTACATTTGATTTTATTAGCTACATATTCTAAGATAGCTTGTGCTAGACTCATACCATCAAAAGTAGCGGTTCCTCTACCAAGTTCATCAAAAAGTATTAAACTGTTTCTTGTAGCATATTTAATAGCTCTTGAAGCTTCCATCATTTCTACCATAAATGTAGACTCACCACTAACTAAATCATCAGATGCCCCAATACGTGTAAATATCTTATCAAATATTGGAAGTGTTGCTTCTTCAGCAGGTACAAAACATCCTATTTGTGCCATTATAGCAATAATACCAAGTTGTCTCATATAAGTAGATTTACCTGCCATATTAGGACCAGTAATTAAAAGAATATCTGTATTATTATCCATAACTATATCATTAGGTACATACTCTTCTCCTTTTAATACTCTTTCTACTACTGGATGTCTTGAATTAAGTACTTTTATTTCATTATTAGTAGTAATTATAGGTCTAATATAATTATATTTTTCACTAACTAGGGCAAAAGAACTAAGTACATCTATTTCACTTATTACTTTAGCGGTTCTCTGAAGTTCTGGAATATATTCCTTACATTTATCTCTAATTTCTATAAATAAATTATATTCCAAATTAATAATTCTATCTTCACTAGATAATATTAAATCTTCTTTTTCTTTTAATATTGGATTAATAAATCTTTCACAGTTAGCCAAAGTTTGCTTTCTAATATAACCCATATCATCAGTAACCATATTTAAATAAGATTTACTAATCTCTATATAATAACCAAACACTTTATTAAAACCAACTTTTAATCCTTTAATACCAGTTCTTTCTCTCTCTTCAGTTTCAAATCTACTAATAAAGTCTTTTCCACCTCTACTTAAATCTTTAAGTTCATCAAGTTCACTAGAATATCCATCTTTAATTAAATATCCTTCTTTTATTGTATTGGGAGGTTCTTCATATATAGACTTTTCTAATAAATCGTATAGATCACTCATTGTAGTAATCTTTTCATAAAAGCCTATCGTTTCTAGTTTTTCCTTAATACTAGGAAGTACTTTTAAAGAAGCTTTTAATTGTAATAAGTCTTTACCATTTGCAGAACCAAAAGATAATTTACCACATAATCTTTCTAGGTCATACACTTCATATAAATCATTTCTAAGTTCTTCTGCTAAAATAAATTCTTCAAGTAACTTACTAACTATATCATATCTTTTATTAATCTTATTAATATCTAATAATGGATTTTCAATAAAATACTTAAGTTTTCTACTACCCATCGCGGTCTTTGTATTATCTAATAGCCAAAGTAATGAATAAGTTCTCTCTTTAGTTCTTAAACATTCTGTAAGTTCTAGATTTCTCTTTGTATGAATATCCATTTCTAAGTATTGTTCTTTTTCTTTAATAACAACTTCTTGGAAGTGTGATAGATTTCTTTTTTGTAATACATCTAAATAATATAATAATAACTTAATTGAATTAACAATTCTAGCATCACTAATATTTTGATAAATATTTTGATATTTATCATTTAATAATTCATTTTGTATAGTAACAGGTATTTTTAAACTTCTTATCTTAGACAATAATACTTTATTAATAAGTTCATTTACTATTAATTCTTTAATATCTAAAGATAATATTTTATATATTACATCATCAGTATTATTAGTAAGTAACTCACTATATACTTCTCCTGTAGTAATATCTGAATAAGTAAGAACAAAACCATAAGAAAAGTCATATAAACATCCTATATAGTTATTTTCTTTTTCATTTAAAGAATTAGTATTAATTACTGTACTAGAAGATATTACTTCAACAATATCTCTTTTTACTATTCCTTTAGCGGTCTTTGGATCCTCTAATTGTTCACATATAGCTACTTTATATCCTTTTTTAATTAGTTTATCAATATATACTTCAGCGGCATGATGCGGTATCCCACACATTGGAACTCTCTCATCAAGTCCAGCACTTTTACCAGTAAGTGTAAGCTCTAAAGCATGAGCTACTTCTTCAGCATCTTCAAAAAACATTTCATAAAAGTCTCCAAGTCTATATAATATTATTGTATCCTCGTATTTATCTTTTAATTCTACATAATGTTTCATCATCGGAGATAATTTACTCCTATCAATTTCACTTCTTTTCATTTTATACCTTCTTTGCTCTTTAATTATACCATTTTATGCCATTTTAGTAAATGTAAAATATGTAAAATCATATATATTTTACCCTGTAAAATTACTTTTTACCAATTGCTTTTTAATTACTTTTGATATATAATTATTATGGTTGGTGATAATATGAAAAAGAGAAAAAGAAAAATAAATAAAAAAAGAATATTAATATTAATTTTATTCTTATTAATCATATTATCTATAGGTATCTATTTAATAGTACCAAAAAGATATGGTTATCAAAAAGATGTAATTAATGTATTTAAAGAAGATAATTATTATGAAAAGATAAAAGAAACTAAAAAGTATTCTAAGACATTAGAAACAGCAGTTATAGAAAATAACTATAAGAAAGAATATTTTGATGAATATTTAGATATAAATTATGTTGAAGAAGATAACTTTATAAATAATATTAATAAATTATTAGATTTAGGTTATAAAAATAAAGATATCAATACCTTCTATGAAAAAGTACCTAAAAGTATTGATGTTATTACCTCAAATAAATATGATAAAAATATTATTAATTATATATCTCTAGATTACTTTAAAGAAGAAAATCTAGATAGATATATTAAATATGATTTTATTGATACTAAATCAGTATATGATACTACTATATTAAAAGAAAAATATAATTATGAAGATACTGTAACTTTTGTTAATGCTTATCTAGATAAAGATTACTATTCAAATGATATTCCATTATCTAAAGATAAAGCAAGTAAATTAGATGTTATCGTAAATAAATATTATAAATTAGATAAAGACTATGAACCAGAAGATTTAACAGTAATTAATAGTAAGTTTGCTTCAGGTACTCAAAAATTAAGAAAAGAAGCAGCTGATAAGTTTGAAGAAATGGCTTCTGATATGTTAAAAGAAAATCTAAAAATATATGCTGGTTCTACTTATCGTTCTTATTCTTATCAAGAAGGATTATATAATAGATATGTTAAAAAAGATGGTTTCAAAGAAGCTGAAACATACTCTGCAAGAGCAGGTTATTCAGAACATCAATTAGGACTAGCGGTAGATATTGTAAATGGTAAATGGAATTATCTTAGTGAAGGTGATAAAGAATATACTTGGCTTATTAATAATTCATATAAATATGGTTTTATACTTAGATATCCCCATGAGAGTGAATATATAACAGGTTATGTTTTTGAAGACTGGCATTTCAGATATCTAGGTATTGATTTAGCCACTAAAGTATATGAAAGTAAGTTAACTTATGATGAATATATAGCAAGAGATATGTTAAAAGAGAAGTAATCAAAGCTTCTCTTTTTATTTTCTTCTATATCTTCTTTTAAAACTTTCTATATAATATTCACTATTAGTATCAAAATATTTATCATCATTATTCATTTTATTAAGTACCTTCATCGTAGTGGCATAAGCTTCTACTCTCTCATCATTAAAATTTATTTCTTCTAATAAATTAACCACAGTTTTTGAAGGTAAATTATAACCAAGTTCTAACACTAAATTACCTTTTACATTTTTAAGAAATCTAAGTCTACTATTATACTCATAATTTACATATTCATCACCAGTTATAATATCATAGTACTTATCTTCTAACTCATTATATTCAACTATTGTAAAAAACTTAATACTTCTATTTTTTTGTTTTCCATCATAATAATAAGTTTCATTAAACTCTACTAAAGAAGCATTACAAAATATATCTGGTGCAACCTCTAATCTTTCTGTATTAACCTCTACTTCATTAATTATCTTTTTCTTTTCTTCTATATTTTTATATCTAACAAGATAATATTTACTCATTTATATTCTCCTTACTTTTAATTAAACTACTAATAGCTCTTTCAACAATTATCTTACCATACTTATAACTAATAGATCCTTGCTGATAAGCAATATAAGGACTTCTAAGAGGACCATCACAAGATAATTCTATAGAACTACCTTGTGTAAAAGATCCTGATGCCATAATAATTTTATCGTCATATCCTGGCATATCAGATGGTTCTACTAATGCATTAGAGTCAATCTTAGAATTAGACTGAATACCTCTAACATAATTAATTAAATCATTTTCATTTTCAAATATAATATTTTGAACTATGTCTACTCTCTCATCATTATATTTAGGACTAACTTTATAGCCTAACTTTTCAAATAAATATGCTGTATAAGTGGCAGTCTTTAAAGCATTAGCTACAATCATTGGAGCCATATATAATCCCTGAAGAATATATCTATTTTGGTTTAAAGAAGGGCCTACTTCAGCACCTTGTCCTGGGACATTTAATCTTTCTGCACATAAATTAATTAAATCTTTTCTACCTACTATATAGCCGCCATTTGATGTTATTGAAGCACCTAAATTCTTAATAAGTGAGCCAACACATACATCTACTCCTACTTCAGTAGGCTCCTTAGTACTAACCATTTCGCAGTAGCAATTATCTACCATTATAATTACATCCTTATTAATAGTTCTAATTAGTTTGACAACTTTTTCTATTTTATCAATATTAATACTTTCTCTTGTACTATAACCTTTACTTCTTTGTATTTCAATTAATTTAATCTTATTATTCTTAAGTACATCTCTAACTGTTTCATAATCAAAATCATCATTAACTAAATTAACTTCCATATAATTAATATTAAAAGCTTTTAATGAAGAACTATTATTATTAAAACCAATTACACTATCTAATGTATCATAAGGTTTACCACTTATTGATAAAAGAGTATCACCAGGTCTTAATAGTGCAAATAAACATGTACTAATAGCATGAGTACCAGATATAAACTGACTTCTAACTAGAGCATCTTCAGTCTTAAATATGCTAGCATATACTCTTTCTATTTTATCTCTACCAATATCATTATATCCATATCCAGTAGCACTATTAAAATCACTTTCACATACACTATTTTCTATAAAAGCATCAAGTACTTTCTTACTATTAAATTCTTCTATTTCTTCTATTTTATTAAAATATACTTCTAAACCTTTTTTACTATCTTTAATTATATTATCTAACATTTTATACCTCCATCTATTCTAATAATACTATCATTTATATAATTTGCTTTATCACTAATAAGAAATTCTACTAAATTAGCAACTTCTCTAGGATTAGCAAATCTACCAAGTAATATTTTATTTTCTTCTTTACTTATAAAATCACTATCTAAGTTTTTATTCATTTCGGTATTAACCCATCCAGGACATATTGTATTTACTCTAACATAAGGAGCAAAATAATTAGCAAGATTCTTTGATAAAGATATTAAACCAGCCTTTGAAGCATCATAATCTATACTCTCTATATAAGGAGTATCTATTCCATTGGTAGAACTAATATTTATTATTACTCCATATTTATTATCTACCATTTTAGGTCCTATCTTTTTACATAATAAGAAAGATGCAATTAAATTAATATCTAAAGTTTTCATAAAGTTATCTTTAGTTTTATCTTCAAATAAAGTATCTATTGCTATACCTGCATTATTTATAAGTATATCTATATTATTATATCTATTATATATTATATCAAGCATATTATCTATTTCTTCTTCTTTAGATAAATCACATTTTACCATTAAATAATCTCTATTATATTCTTTATCTAATTCTTCTTTTAATAATCTAGTACTATTTTCATTACTATTATAATGTAGTATTACATCATAGTCTTTAGCAAGTATTCTAGCTATTTCTTTACCTATTCCACTTGAAGATCCTGTTACTAATACAGTTTTTCTCATACTTCTCCCTCTTTTCTCTTTGGTATTATAACATATTTTCTACCTTTTTTAAACAAAATACTTGTCAAATATAAAAATATATGATATCATTGTAAATGTCTTATGGCGGAATTGGTGAAGTGGTTAACACGGTGGATTGTGGTTCCATTATTCGTGGGTTCGATTCCCACATTCCGTCCCAGATAGATAATTAACTAACTCATTAAGAGTTAGTTTTTTTATTTTGTTCACTCTAGATCTAAGGATCTAGAGTGTTTATTTGAGCCAAAGTATTGTCTCAAATAAATATCTATCATATATAAGCCATAATTATATACAAAGAAAAGAAAGAATATTTAAATTCCTTCTATTTATTAAATTCTTCATTTAATTTATTTATATAGTATGTTCTCATATTATTAAGAATAGTATCTACCACTTCAAAAGATATCTCTCTTTCACTCTTATTAGTAGTATCAAACATATAAAAATTAATATTTTCTTTTTCTGTAAGCATCTTCATATTTAATAAAGAATTATTATATTCATTAACATTATCTTCACTTAAGAAAGACCTTTTTTCTAGTGCTACATTAGCAGTGTAATCTCTTCTTAAAGAAGTTAAACTATCGGTATAAGTTCCTATTACAATATCAATTTTATTTTTAATAATAGGTACATATTCATTTATATAATTATCATATTCTTCTTTAGATACACCATTTTTACTATATAATCTATCCATCCAAATCATTCTATCAAATAAAGATCTATCTATTATTATAACATCATAATTTTTATCTATTGTATCACTTAGATTATTTAAAATATACCTAGGTATTTCACTTTTAACTACATTTTTATATTCAATTTTTAATCTTGGATATATTTCTTTCTTATATCTTTGTGAAGTAGTAAATTCCTCGAGTACTTTAGTATTAAATTTACCTTTTTTAAAGAAATCATATAAATTATTTATAAGCGTAGTCTTACCAGTTCTCGGAGTACCAGTAAATTCTATAACATATGTAAACTTATTATTTAATACTTTCATCATTTTATATATTTCTTGTTTTTTATAATGTAGTTTTATTAATTTACTATATTCTTCTTCCTTACCTTCAAATATTTTTCTTTCTAAGTCATCATGTTTATTATTATCAAAGACATCATCAATTAATAATTTTAATCTAGCAAACATTGGATAGTTCTTATCTTCATTACATATTAAACTATTATATACTTCTGTATAATACCATTTTTGTTTTTCATACCCTCTTTTAAATGCGGAAAAGTCTTTCTCTCCTCTAGTTTCAAAAATAATTCTCATATCTTCTAAATTACTTATTTTATCAGCACATACTATAGATTTATGTCTTAAATCTAAATCTTTTACAATATTTATAGTTTCTATTTTTCTCTCTTCCCAGCTTAAACTTTTGTCTTTTTCTGTATCCCCAAGTACTAAAGATAATATATCCTCATTAAATGCTTTTAATAAATCCTCTTTAGTATACTTAGTATCCTCAATTACATCATGAAGATATCCCGCAGCCACTACATTATCATCAAAACCATATTCGCTCAAGATATCGGCAACATTTATAGGATGTATTATCATTGGCTTTTCTTTATCCGATTTTCTTATCTGTCCTTTATGTGCATTAATTGCAAACTCTTTAGCTTTATCCTTTATATTCATATTTCTTCCTCCATATTTAATTAAATTTTATAAGTTACCTTTATAAAAATATATTTTCATAGCAGCTTCTGAATAGTTTGGTTTTGATACATCTATATCCATAGTTTTACCAATATAATATATCAAAAACTGAGAAGCAATTAATAAATCATACTCACATAAAATACCATCATAATCACTTTCAATTATCAAATTATTACCACTATTTAAATATTTTAGTAATTCTTCCTCATATGATGAAATTGTTTTAGACTTAAAATATATACTATTCTTATTATTTAGATTTTCATAATTAATAAATCTTCCATGTGAAAAATTTTTCTTATCATGAACAATAATATTAACTATACCAGATTCAATGATTTTGCTTTCTATATCAAAGGTTGCACTTTTTGTATAATCACCAGTAAATACATTTATTAATCCACCTACAAAAAACATATTCTTTATTTTTTCTTCTTTAAATTGTTTTTCAAAGAAGTCATTCCATTTTTTAATAGTTTTTCTTATAAACTCTTCTATAATTATATCGCTATTAATTTGTTTTAAATAATAACTTAAAAAGATACTCGCAGGACTAACGGTTCCTTCAAAAGATAAAAATCCTCTTTCCTTTCCTTTATTTGTATTAGTTCTATAAGAAATAATATTTTTTTTAGAAACATCAGTTTTTAAAACTATCTTCTGAACTTCACCCTTTGTTACTATATATTTATTTGAATTATCAAAATCTTTTGTAGCTTCAAGTAAGTCATTAGTGGTTCCTGAATAAGAAAATATTATTACTTTATTAATTTGTGAATTATTTCTATAAACAATATCTCTTGGTAACAATGCATATACATTACTACCATATAATTTATTAATTACAATTGATGAGAACACACTTGCTGCATAAGAGCCTCCACTTCCTGTAAATATATAGTTATCATTACTATTAAAATTAATATTGTAAACATTATTTATCGCTCTGCTATTAACAGCATTAATAATTCTAGTTTCTAAATTGTTAATATTAATGTTACAACGTTTAATTTTTTTTCTTATTATTAATTCAAAATTTTTGCAAGTACAATCAATCTTATTACTCTTGATTCTATATAGATTATTTAAGTGTCCTCTTGCTCCCATTTTTCTTACAACTTTAGATGTCAATTTAACAGAATTATTATACCAAATTTTAAATTTATCTATATCAAAATTCAAATCATTTTTTATCCAATCACTTATTATACTAGAAAAGAAAGCATCACCAGCACCTGTTGAATCAACCTCTTTCGAAGATATAAGAAGAGGAAATTCATATATAGTACCATCATAAACAAAGATTGCACCTTTCTTTCCTAAAGTAATTGTCATTAATTTTGGTTTTAACACATCATACATTTGATTTAATGTTTTTAAATTAAATCTATTTTTTAAGTATTTAACTACCCTTTCATTAAAATTGATAATTGAAAACTTATTTTTAATTTTATTAACAATTTGATCATTAGTTAATTCTTCAAATTCAAAGTATTGTCCTAAATCCAATAATTTATTATTAGAAGTTTCATCAATAATAATTTGGTTCTTATCATTTAAATTATCAAAAACTAATATATCATCTTCATTAATTTTACTTAAAATATCCTTTGTATCAATTAATGAGTCATCATACCATTTTTTTGAACTACATATAGGACACCTTTTCTTTGAAGTAAAATCAAGACCATTATCAGTATCAAAGTATGATACATGAAAACATCTAGTAGAAATATTATCTAATATCTTAACATTTGCAACATCAACTTTCAAATCTGATAGACTTTTTTTTGCAATCATACCGGCCATATCATTGCCACAAGTACCTAATACTGCAGTATTTATTCCCATACTAGATAAATTAGCAACTATATTATGTGACGTCATCCCACCATTAACTCCTAATAACTTACCATTTTTATAATAATAATCCATAACCAAGTCCCCAACACTTACTACTCTCATTTTCTTAATCTCCTTTTACTAACTGAAACCTCACTATCCTTCTTATAATCGTGATTTTTTATTAAACATTCTATAATTTTTTCTCTATTCAAATCAAATACACCCAAAGAATCCAAATATGAAATATCTTCCATCTCATCAACCCAACTATATGGACTTTGAAAACATAATCCTGTTACGTATTCAAAAAACAAATTATAATCAACAGCGCCATGATTTTTCATAAACATTTGATTAACACGATTTATACCAGGGTATCTAACAATATTTATATTTGTAACATTTATACCAATATCATAAAGTGAATTAATAGCTAACTGCATTGTTTTTCCAGTAAGAACATTATCATCAAGTAAAATTATATTATCATTTTGTATATTTCCAACCTTTGTTATTCCTCCAAAATTATTAATATTAAATCTTCTCAAATCAACAAGTTGTTTATTTCTATAACCAGAAATATTTTTTCCGAAATTGAATAATAATATATCAGTTATGCAATTATTAATAACTTTATAAATAATTGGTAATTCTAATCCGCCATAACACATACCACACACACCAAAATTATTTGTTCCTTTCTTTTTATCCGAATCAATTTTTACAGTTAAATAATTTTCAGCAAAATTATCTATTTCTCTATATGTTCTATATTCTTTTGAATAATCCTTTTCTTGAAATGCTGCTAAAAACTCAAAAAAGTCTTTATTTATACAAGAATTAGTTAAAGAAAATATTTGTTTTATTTCTTCTGCTCTCATTAAAGATTTTTTTTCAAAACAAATCTTTGACATCAAATTTTCAGTTAAATATAAAACATTATATAAATTACTAATATCAGCATTTTCACAAGAATTAATATTTAGTAGCACATTTTTATCATTATAATACTGCACCAATTTATGATTAATTAATATTAAAACAATGTTTCGAATATTATCTAATAATCCAAGAAAAAGTTTTTTGCTAGTAATATCAGAATAATTATATTTGATATTCAAAGCTTTTAATGAATTATCTATGAAAAAAATATTATTTTCATACCATTCTTTTACATTTTCCCAAGAAGTATAATCCTTTCCATCTATTACTTGCCTATTTGCAAGAAAATAATAATAATTTTTAGAACCACGTAGCAAATAATTAAAATTATCTCTCAAAGTATAAAATAAACTACCACTATCATTCATAGCAAATAGTTTTTTTAAAGGATTGTTAAAATCAAGTATTTCCCACTCATACATTGGTATTTTTATACTGCCGCTAGAACAGTCAAAAACATCATCCATTCCATTCGGTGTATTGAAATTATCTTTAATTATTTGGTTATACATAGTTAAATATTTACACTTTCCCTCAGAAATAGCATACTCTGTTTTAGCATAATTTTTAATGTAAGTTTTTTTATCTGCATTTTCTAAACATATCGTTGGTAATAATTTTGCCTTTTTTATTAAAAATAATGTGGCATCAACGCCTTTTAAAATTCTATTATTATCATCGAAAATTGGGAAACAACCATCAACGCTATTACAGGTTCTATCAACACTATAGCCTTGTTCGCAATTTAACATTGCATAATCATTTCCTATTATATCACCACAATCACCAATTCTCATCATCGAATTTTTAGGAACACCTATTAATTTTTCTGCGGTTTCAATAGCAATATCCTTACTTGTAGTACCAACTTGAATAACATTATTTTCTTTATATTTACCTCTAGTAATATTTAGACCATTCAAATTATAATCTTTTATCAAATTTTCAATAAAATCCATAACCAATTTTACATTATCATCATTATTATCTTGTAATACAAAACGAACATTTAATATTTTATTATTTGTTGAGTCATTTGAATAAGTAATTTTACAAATATTATTTATTTTATCATTTTGTGTTTTTAACATTTCATCATCAAATTTTTTCAATTGACATAATTTATCATCGGATACAGTATAAATACACTCATTAAGCATTTGATTATGTGAAGTGTAAAATAATCTAGCGCCATCATTTGCTAAAGCATAAATTCTTTTTAATTCAATATTATCAATATTATATAAATTTAACAATTTAAATTGTATGTCATTAATCATATGCTTTAATCCTGTTGAACCTCTACCAGTAATAAATACAATTGGTATTTTTGCTTTTAATAAGTCTGCTATCATTTTTACTGCTCTTTCATCAATTTCTCTTGAATTTTGTTTTGTTAATGTCCCATCAATGTCAAAACAAACTGCATTATATTTTTGTTCTAAGGATTTCAAGTAGTTATGTTTCATTATTTCTATATTAAAATCGTTCACTTTTTTCACCTTCCAACAAAAACTCTAAACTTCTTACTCTGGTTTTACTATTTACTTTTAACTTTTCATCAAATATCATACCAACACCACCATTTTGAACCCAACCATTAATATTTTTGCTTGAATCATCTATGAGCAATTGATTATTTGGAATTATAATTTCGTGTTTTTTAACACCAGGTGGAACAAAAATTATTGGTGAATATATATATCTGTTTTGTCGCAAATCACTAACTTTAATTTGCATTTCTTTTAAACTATGTACTTTTGTAAGTATTGCCAATTTTCTTTTCATTTTTTCCAGTTCCCTAATAATTTCAACAGAACTATTAAGTGAACTAGCACCTTCAATAATATATTCCCATTCGCCTTCTATTGAATCAGCCAATTTAAAATAATCATCAAATTCTTTACCATCATTATGATTAAGGTAACCTCTTTCTTCCTTTTTTTTATTCATTCTTTGCTCTGAATCTAAAATAACTCCATCGCAATCAATAAATATATACTTTTCTTCCATAAAAGACCTCCTAAAAACATTATAATATAGTTTTAGGAAGTATTTTGTCTTTTTTATTTAATAATTTCATCAAGTGACATAATTTTATTTAAATCAAAATGTCTAATTGCTCCTCTTAATTTACAAAAAGCGGTAACATAAATATTGTTTTCAAATTTAAATATACTAATAGGAAGAATTTCTCTATTTGTAACATTACCTGATGTTCCTAAATAACTGATATATATACTTTTCATATTTTTTATAGAATCATCTATTATTTTTATTTTTTCGTCATTTTCTTTAAAAGAGAGATTATTATCATATTCTGATAACACCTTATTAGTATTATAAATAGAATGAAGTTTCTTGTTTAGTTCTATAAAGTCTTTAATAAGTTTATCATTATCTGAAGTAGATATCTCACTTTGTACTTTATCTAATACTTCTAAATCATACTTATTAAAGTAATTTATATTAATCATATCATTCTTATTTATGTAGTAACCACCTCCTGGACCTTTAAAAGATTCAATAATATATCCAGCCATTTCTAACTGTTCTTTATAATATCTAACCATTCTCTCAGTAACACCAAGTTCCTCACTTAATTCTTTAACTGAATATACTCTACCATTTGATAATAATTTTATCATTAAAATTGTATTAGTTATTTTACTCATAATTAGTCCCACCTAAAAATATTATATTAAAAATAAGTATACATTTCAATACAAAAAAGAGAAACTATCCAAGTCTCTCTTTAATTAATTTATTTACTAAAGACATATCTGCTCTACCTTTAACTAAAGGTGATATATTCTTCATTATAAGGCCCATATCTTTTGAAGATGTAGGTTTTACCTCTTCAAATACCTTATCAATAGTTTTATTTAACTCTTCCAAAGACATCTCTTCAGGCATATAAGAACTAAGTATTTCTATTTCATTCTTATTTTGAAGTACTAAGTCTTCTCTGCCAGCAGCCTCAAATTGTTCTATTGCATCTTTTCTCATCTTAATCTGTTTAGAAATTACCTGAATAACATCATCATCAGTAAGTTCTTCCCTAGGATTAGGTTTAGCAAGTTGCATAGCACCTTTGATCATTCTAATTACTCCAAGTTTAAAACTATCTTTATTTTTCATTGCTTCTTTTAAATCATTATTAATTTTTTCCGCTAACATAATTCTATCTCCTTAGTAATTTCTTTTATTTTTTCTAGAATTAATAGTATTTTTCTTTTTTTCTTCTCTTTCTTTAAATCCTTTAGACTTAAATCCATCTGCTCTTTCCCTAGCTTTAGAGAGATTACCATTACGCGCTACTTGATTCTTAAATTTTCTTAAAGCAAATTCAACATCATTATTTCTAACACCAACGGTTATTTTAGTTCCTGCTGACATCTATATCCCTCCTTCCGCTTTACCAAGTAAGATTATAACATTATTTGACATAATTTACAAGAAGAAAAAAGTCTTTTTTTATAAAAATAGCCTATATTTTATCAAAAATCACACATTTTACCTTCACTTTTCCTTCTGATATAGCTTCCAAAGGCTTCACCTATATTAAAAATAATCTCGATCGTTTTATATATTGCATTCATCATTGTCGCAGTAAAACCTGCTCCGCCATCTATTTTTAACATCTCATTTTTATCTAATTCTCTCATCTTTTACCTCCTAATATATTACATTTTTCCGGATTAGAATAGCCTTTAAGTGTTCCCACTATAAAAGTTATAATTGTTCCAATAATCGTAGTAATTAAAATTGCATTTGCTCCACCATTAACATTTAACATATCTTCTTTTCTTAATTCAATCATTTTGTACCTCCTAATTCCTTTAAATATTCTATTACCATTTTATCTTCTTTTAATAGTTTTAAGTTTAATACCAAATTATTATATCTATACTTATTATCAAGATTTATATTAAGAACTACTTCTTGAAAAGTTTCATTGTTATCACTAAAGTATTCCTCACTGATACTCTTAATACTATACTTATATGTTTTCTTATCAGTTATTAAAGTATCATTTAAAGTAATATATTTTGTTTCAAATATTGGTATATAACATTTTAAATAATAACTATCATCTTCTTCAATAACAGTACCTTTAAAAAAGTAATATTCTTTATAATGAAATAACATACATACTATAATTAAGGAAAGTGCACATATTATTAATATCATTATATAAATATATACTAAAGGTCTAATCTTTCTATTTAAAATAATTCTACTAGCTATCATTATTTTTACCTCTTAATCTAATAACTCTATCATATAAATCAGTATTATTCTCTCTATGTGATACCACTATAAAAGTTTTATCTTGATATGTCCAAAATAAATTTTCTAAAATAATTCTCTCTAACTTAATATCAATTTGACTCAATCCTTCATCTATCATTATTATCTTACTATTTTTTAAAAGACCCCGGGCTAGTATTATTCTTTGTCTTTGACCTCCTGAAAGATTACTACCATTCTCTTCGGTAATATAATCATAGCCTAATATATTATCTTTAATAATTTCATCTACATAAGTCATTTTACATACATTCAAAAAGTCATTCTCTGAAATATTTCTATCAAGTATAATATTATTTCTAATACTATCTGTATATAACATTTCATTTTGTGAAATATATGTTATGTTCTTTCTTATATCCGCTAAAGTATAATCATTAATATCATAACCATTAATAAATATTTGTCCCCTATCTACATCATAATACTTATAAATTAATCTTAATAAAGTGGACTTACCAATACCAGATTCACCAAGTATAAGTACTCTTTCTCCATTCTTAATAGATAAATTAACATTATTAAGAGGATAATATTTATTATTAAAAGTAAAAGATAAATTTCTAACTTCAATATTACCATTTAATTCTAGTTTATTATCTGTAATAATTTCTTTGTCCGCATCAAGTAAATCATTTACTCTTCTAATGCTATTCTTAACAAAATGATACTCATTAAGTAAAGATATAAAATTATCAATTGGTGATAATATATAATTAAATAGTAGTGTTATAGTCATATAATTACCCATAGTTAAATTATTCTTCATAATAAATCTAAAACAAATAAAATTAAGTAACAATAGTCCTAAATCACCAAGTAAACTTTTAAGTAATAAAAGAATATTATTAATTTTCTCATCATAATATGAAGTAGCAATTAACTTATTATAATCCTTCTCAAACTTTAATATAATATTATCTTGAATATTAAGATTTTTAATAGTTTCAAATGATTTAGTAGACTCTATTATATCATTATTAACTAGTTCATTATTCATCTGATTTTTAATATTAATTCTTTTTATTATTGGATTAAATATTAGTATAATTAATATATATACTATAAGCATAATAATAATTAACATAATAAATTCTCTCTTAATAAAATATATAATAATAAAAGATGTAATAAATACTATAATATCTAAAAATATAGTAACTATAATTCTAGATATAAATATTTTAAAGTGTGATAAATCATTAATTCTAGATAATACCTCACCCGAAGTCTTTCCTTGATAAAATGTGAAGGGAAGTAAAATAATATTACTAAATGTACTAAGAATAATACTAATATCTATTTTTTGATTTAAATAAATAATTAAGTAATTTCTAACATAATTACTAATATTTTTAAGTATATATAAGATAGAAAAGAATATCGTAATTATAATTAAATTATTTACTTCAGTATTTATTATCTTATCAAAAATAATTTGTGAATAAAAAGATGTTCCTATAGAATATAAAGTAATTAATAATGACAAAATAGTTAAGAATACAATAATACTTTTATTATTAAATAATACTAACCATATCATCTTCATTAATTTTTTATCACTAGTGATTACCGAGATAGATTTTATTTTTTCAAAAAGCATTAAATAGCCTGTCCACACATTAGTAAAATCAAACATATCCATTGTAACCTTACCCACCGCAGGATCCATCATTAATACCTTATCTTCATATAACTTGTATATAACAACAAAATGCATATAATTCTTATTATTAAGCTGAACAATATATGGACACTTAACCTCCTTTATTTGACTGACATCACTTGCCTTATATGATTTAGCCATTAGTCCTAGTTTAGATGATGCCTCACTTAAATTATAAAAATTAGTCCCTTCTTTTGTTGTCTTAGTCATCTCCGTTAATCTATCTAAAGAAATATCACCTCCATAATAACGAATGATAGATAAAAGAGAGGCTGCTCCACAATCCTTATTTCCTTCTTGTAGTACAATTAAATCTTTCTTCATTTTACTCCCTTCATACTTATATACAAGAATTAATATACGATTTTGCCATAATTTTGAAAATTTCTTCAAAAATATTTAATTATTACCAAAAATTATTAATTTATAATCAAAATAGATTATTTATAGCCAAAAAAAATATAACCTTAAAAAGTTATATTTTTAATAAATTACTTCAGGAGATATTTTAATCCCCCTATCATTATCTACATACCTAAATATAAAATTAGAATCTTTATCAATATTATTTATATTAAATACCAAAATATAATCCTTATAACTAGTAGTATCTAATATATTATTTCTATACCCTATTCCAATGTCATTAAAATATAAATAAAACTTTTGACTTGGAACATACTTATTATTTTTACCCTCTAAAATAAAATGATCTAAATCTAAAGAATATTTATTTACCTTACCAATCACACTAACCTTAAGTATTACATAACTATTATCTTTACTAATTCTCTTTCTATCAGTTAAATAACTATCAGTAACCTTAATATTAAATGCACTAGTACCAAGTACTTCACCTTCTTTTAAATTTCTATTTACAACATATTTATTAAAAGGAAATACCATAACTAAAATAAGTATTAAAGTACCAAGAATTATATTAATAAAGAATTTATTTTCTACATAATAATATTTAAGTTCTCTAAGAGTTCTTCTACCAGTTCTCTTTAAACCATTACTAGATACATCTATACTAACTTCTACCTCAGCACTATCTTCTTCACTTAGATTTAATTCCTTTAAATCCTTACTAAAATTAAACTTCTTAATATCAAATCCAAGTCCTCTTATTAAAGTAGGTATACACATAACAAATAATACATAAAAATTAGATCTTGCTATATCTCTATACAATCTAATTATTCTAGCACTAACAGTAGTAGTTTCTAGAGATCTAATATTTAAATATAAATAAGTATATACTCCTGTACAAAGTATACTAACTATAATTAAAATAATATAGTATAACCTAGGTTTATCTTTATATTTCATAAGATAAAATATTAAAATGGATAGTCCAATAATAATAATTGGAGCTATATATATAAATACATTAATATAATTAGAAGATAATATTTCCATATTTCCATTAGCGGTTATATAATCTTTAAAAAAATTAAGTACTGTACTAGCATTATATGTAATAATTGCCAGTAGAGCAAATAATATTAAATGTATTAATCTAAAATGTTTTATTAAAAATGCATAAGGCCTTTTAAGTATCATATTCAAATCCTCCTATCATAATAAAATTATACAATAAAACTATAATTATATCAATACTTTTCCTTTCCAAGAAAGCCAAAGTCTTTCTTGGCAAATTATAGCCTACAAGTAGTCTATAATTCGTAAATATTATGATTTTTTATTGAAAATAGCATATAATGTATACAGAGAGAGAAAATAGCCATAATAAAAATGGTTATTTCGTAAGGTGTTCTCCCCACATTGGTTTGTGGAACACTTCCTTAAGAAGCGCTCCATTTTACTTATTTCTTATGATTATAATTGTTTTTATTATCTAAATAAACAATCTTTTATTATCTTTATAAAGTTCTATAACTAAAGATTTTATAAGACCTAAGTGTAAAAAACAATTGGACGATAATATACATTTTTAACCATATCTATTGCATTTTTTACTAAAATAACATATAATGTATATGTGAAGAGAAAATAACCATAATAAAAATGGTTAACACCTATTTTCATAAGGTGTTTCTCTCTATAAAAATATATAGAGCACCCACTGGGTGCCCTTTTTTCTATCTACGATTGCAACTGTCTATTAAAAACAGTACAATTAGAGTAGTCCATGCAAAAGCAAGAACTAATTCCACTTACTAAAACCCCTTTGTAGAATGACTTTTCAGCATATCATCACTCCTTTCTTCTGATAAAATAAAAAAAATATCCATAGGTACTAATTAAAACCAGTATTATGCTAGTTTAAGTAATAGTCAATTAACTGACTATTTTTTTATAGAAAAAAATGATTTATCTTTCAAAATCATTTTTTTAAGTTTAGAGTTTTATTGCTAGTTTGTTCAAAGTTTAATTTTTGAAGTATTTCTAATTCTTTATTACTAAATCTATATTTATCAACTTGTTCTATATTTTGCATACCATATAATTTTGCTTTTTTTAATACAATTTCACTAAAATCTAATTGAGATAAATACTCGATTAGTTTTTTATTTGTATTTAACATTTTTTTTAGCGGATAAAACCTTTCATTATTATAACTAACCATTGTGTCAAGAGTTATTTCACCCTTTAACTTAAAAGCAATTCCATCATAATCAACATATTTATTAAACATTTGATGTGTTTCAGAATCTTCAAAATCAAATAATTGTAATTGTTGATTATCAATTGATAATTGTCCTATTGTGTAAGTGAAAAGGACAGTGTCAACCTTATCAAAGCCAATGCTAAATAATGAACTAACTAATACCTCAGTGTTTATTTTTTCCATACAAACCTCCATACACTCTATATTATATCATTAATTATGAAATTTTTAAAGACAATTTGTTAAACAAATTAATATTTAACATAATAAAAACTATAATTTCTTATAGTTTTAATCTTTATATACAATCAATTGACCCTCTTCTAAATAAATATTATTGTTTTGACTAAGAAATTTATTAATATTACCACCAAGTAATCTATTAACAGAAAGTAAAGTATCATTATCCTTAGTTATATAATACTTAACATCTCTCTTAGGTACCAATATAGTCGTATTAGGATAAATATAATCATCTACATTAATGCCATTAAGTAATGCCAATAAATTATAATCAGTATTATATCTCCTTGCAATATTATATAAATTATCTCCTTTTTCAATAGTATAAACTTCAAAATACTCATTCATCGTAGGAACAATAATATTACTTCCTACTGCAAAGTTACTATTTTGATTTAAGTTTTTTAATATCTCAGGTGATACTCCATACCTTTTAGCTAAGCTCTCTAGTGTATCACCATTTTGTATTTTATAAATACCATACATAATTAAGTCCTCCCATATATAATATGATATCTATACCTATTTGTGAACAAGTTCCCCTTTAGGGCATCTATTCCCCCACGCATCAATTACCATTTTATCTCTTAGTACCTCAATTATTTCACAGTTATTAGAGCAGCCTCTACACTCAGTACCCTTAGTCTCATAAATAACATCTTCAATATCAAAAGAAAACTCAATTTCCTTCTGTTTCTTAGATAGTATAGCCACTCCTAGAGCACCCATTAAATGAGAATTATTATCTACATAAATCTTCTCCCCAGTAATATCCTCAAAAGCCTTTACTACCCCAATATTTTTTGATACCCCGCCTTGAAATACAATTGGAGCCACTATTTTTTTACCTTTACCAACATTATTCAAATAATTATTAACAATAGCATAGCAAAGACCTGCTATTATATCTTCTTTTTTATGTCCCATTTGTGATTTATGAACCAAATCCGATTCTGCAAAAACAGTACATCTAGCAGCTATCTTTGTTGGTTTCCTACTAGTAATGGCAATATTACCAAACTCCTCTATTGGAATACCAAGTCTCTTAGCCTGACTAGACAAAAAAGATCCAGTACCAGCAGCACATAAAGTATTCATAGCATAATCAGTAACAATACCATTATCAATAAGAATAATCTTAGAATCCTGTCCTCCTATTTCAAATATCGTTCTAACTTCCGGATAAATACTCATTGTTCCAATAGCATGAGCAGTAATCTCATTCTTAATAACATTAGCCCCAAGTATAGTTCCAATAAGTTTTCTCGCTGATCCTGTAGTGCCAACTCCAACCACTTTATATTCACTAAGATTAATCTTACTCTTAAGTTCTCTAACTACCCTTTTACTCGCAGTAATAGGACTACCTTCCGTATACAAATAAGAACTAGCTAGTATCTTATTATCTTCATCAATAATAACCCCTTTAGTAGATATACTACCAATATCGATACCTAAATAAACCTTCTTCATTTTTCACGTATAATCAATCTTAAGGAATTATTAATCCTTTAGATTGATTTTTCCTTTCTCATATCTTTATTACTTATTTATGATTTTATATATTTGATTTATAAATCAAATATATAAAATCGCGGCTTCGCCGATATGTAACGAAGTACTCTTATTATTATAATTTTATGTTATAATAATCTCTGCACTGTGGATTTGTCGTTTCATTTTTACAGCCATTTATTTGGACTGGTTCGAGGTGACTCAAACCACAAATTTTTAATTTAATTGTTAATTAGTTAGTTAATACGTTAGTTTTTACTAATCGATGTTTTATTAGATTACGTGATTACATAATTAGAAACCTTGTGGCAAACATTCAGTGCAAAAAAAACAATTAAGGAGGTGCTTATGATGATATATTATATTGGAATTGATATATCAAAGTACAAACACGATTTCTGTATTATTTCAAATACAGGTGAAGTAATTGTTGAAAATTTATTTTTTGAAAACAACAAAAAAGGATTTCAAGAACTATTGGAAAAGTTGAAACCCTATAATAAATCTGATGTCCATATTGCTTTTGAAGCAACAGGACATTATTCTAAGAATTTGGAACTGTTTTTAATTGATCAAGGCTATTCATTTATGAAAATGAATCCTCTTGTCATTCATCAGTTTTTAAAAGCTCGAAGCTTACGTAGAACCAAGACAGATAAAGCCGATAGTTTGGCTATAGCTAATTATCTAATGTCAGTTCCATACAAACCAAATTCAGATTTATTATACAACATTTTTACATTAAAGTCACTATGTAGAGCAAGAGAACAATTAATTAAGGAAAGAAGTAAGTATCAAGTATTATTAACAAATCAGCTAGATCTTACTTTTCCTGAATTAAAGCAGTTCTTAAATAATAGAATTTCAGCAACACTATTATTTATTTTAGAAAAATATACTAACACCAATCATATATCTTTAATGAGAGATTATGATTCGATAAAGAATATTTCTCGTGGTAAATTTAGTTATGCAAAATTTGCTAAACTTAAAGAACTTGCTAAAAACTCTATAGGTCATCATGATGAAAATAATGATTTACTTATTTCTACATATGTTTCTATCATTAAGACTTTAAATGATAAAATTGATCCAATAGAGAAACAAATTTCAACAATTATCAAAGAACTAAATCCTAGAATGTTAACCATTCCTGGATTAGGTGAAATATCTGCGGCAACAATATTAGCTGAATATGGAGATATTAATAATTTTTCTTCTCCTAATAAGATGTTAGCATTTGCTGGACTTGAGCCGAGTATAATTCAATCTGGTACCATTGAAAACAATGGTAAGATGGTTAAACATGGTTCTGGTCATCTTAGATATTCAATTATGAATGCTGCGATGATTATATTAAGATATTCACCAACATTTTATGATTATTACCTTAAAAAACGTTCCGAAGGTAAATGTCATAGAGTTGCACTATCCCATGTGTGCAAAAAACTATTAAGAGTGATTTATACACTAGAGAAAAACAACATTGATTTTGATTCATCTTTATTAAAGTAATATTCTTTACTATGTTATTTTTCTTTACCTTCAAAAATTTTAAAAAATGTCATTTTTGAAGGCTTTTGGCGTGGGATAAATTCCAATTTATAACAAACTATCAAAAATTTCAATTTTACTATTGACTTTTAATAGTTAGTCACCTCATTTTAATTATATGAAATAAAAAATAAAAAAGATGTCGAATCTTATCTTTCTAACACCTTTATTTTACTTTTATCAAATTTTAATTTTGAATAATTAACATCACATACATCAAGCATTCTCTTTGCAGCCATTACTCCATTACTTCTTGCATACTTATCATCCAAATAAATAATATCTTTTATCCCTACTTGTATTACTTCTTTAGCACATTCGTTGCAGGGAAACAAAGTAACATATAACTTAGCCCCATCAAAATCCTTTATATTACCCCTATAATTAAGAATAGCATTTCTCTCAGCATGAACAACATACATATACTTAGTATTAAGTTCATCACCTTCTCTATCCCAAGGGAAAAATCTATCTTCATACCCATTAGGAGTACCATTATAACCAACAGATAATATTCTATTATCCGCACTTACTATACAGGCCCCAACTTGTGTATTAGGATCCTTGCTTCTTTCTGAAGCCAAAATAGCTACCCCCATAAAAAACTCGTCCCAAGATAAATAATCTTTTCTTTGTTTATCAATATATTCCATAATAACCTCCAGTAGATATATTTTATCAAATTAAAGAGAAAAAATCTACATAATATAGATTAATTCAAAAATAATTGTTATAATATAGAAGAAGGTGATAATAAAAATGAAACAAAAATTATTAAACATATTAAAAAGTACTGGAGTACTAATATTAATGCTCCTATGGCCATCAGTAATATTTATTATATTCAATGTAGATATAAATAATATAACTAGTAAAGATTATGTAATCTATTATACTATATCAAGTTTAACATTAAGTATAATATTAATTACAATATATAGAAAAGATTTCTTTAAAGATTTAAAATCCTATTTCAAAAACTTTAAAAAGAACTTTGAAACATCATTTAAATATTGGCTAGCAGGTCTTGCAGTAATGTACATAAGTAATCTATTCATAACCTTTGTTCTAAATAAACAATTAGCGGGTAATGAAGAAACAGTAAGAAATTATCTAGTAACATTACCACTACTTATGACATTTGATGCCGCTATATGTGCTCCAATTAATGAAGAGTTAACATTCCGAAAAAGTTTTAAAGAAATATTTCCAAGTAAATGGGTATTTGTTATCATGAGTGGTCTAATATTTGGTTCATTACATGTTGCTAGTTATATAGAAACATTTAGTGATATCATATATTTAATACCATACTCAGCCTTAGGTATAGCCTTTGCCCTATTATATTATAAGACAGATAACATCTTCTCATCAATTATTATGCATAGTATCCATAATCTCCTAGCTACCCTACTAGTCTTATTAGGAGCATCATTATGAAAAAGCTAATAAGATTCTTATTAATAATAATATTAATACTATCATTACTCATAATATATGCTAGATATGGAGGTACAAGAGGATTAATAACTAAAGAATACCAAATTGAAACCACTATTGATGATAGTTTTGATGGACTAAAAATAGTTCACTTTAGTGATTTACATTATCTTAGAATAATAAATAAAGAAACCACTCAAAGTATAATAGAAGAAATAAATCTATTAAATCCCGATATCGTAGTATTTACCGGAGATTTAATAGATAAAGATTATAAACCAAATGATAAAGATATAAGTAATTTAAAAGAATTACTTACTAGTATTAAAAGTAAATATGGTAAATACTCCGTACTAGGAGAACATGATATTAAAGTAGAAGATACTATTAAAGATATATATATAAGTAGTAACTTTACTCTATTAGATAATAGTTATGATGTAATATATGGAAATAATAATAACAAGTTATTCATAGGAGGACTAAGTAATAATCCTGATATAGATAAAGTAATGAATTACTTTACTGAGAATGAAGATATAAATTATAAAATAATACTAGTACATGAACCAGATTATGTAGATACAATAACTTCTAAATATAATAATACAAACCTAGTATTAGCAGGACACTCTCATAATGGACAAATAAATATACCATATATAAAGAAACTATTACTACCTGAAGGTAGTAAAAAATACTATAATAATTATTATAAAGTAAATAATACCAATCTCTATATCTCTAGTGGACTAGGAGAATCAAATATAAACTTTAGATTATTTAATAAACCATCCATAAACTTTTATAGAATAAATAAAATAGGAACTAAGTAATTAATTCCTATTTATTTTAATATATTCACTATAAGCCTTATTCTAAGTCTTATTAGTGTTATTCTTAGCCTAATTCTTAGTCTAAGAATAATGTATCTACATACCTATTATATATAAGCATAGTATATATACTTAGATGTTATATAGATAACTTGTATGGATTACTACTTGAGCCGTCCCCTGCCCCTGACTCTATTCCGAGTTCAGAACTTAGATAAAGGACTGGAACAACCTTTTGTTCGCCAGCCGCGGGGCCATTATTATAAGGCACGCCCGACGAACGCACAAACCCCACACCAGTCGCATCGTTGTAAGTAACGGCTAATAACCATTCGAAACCAGAAGTACCTAAAATTGCTTTTATCCAGTTATATGATTCACAAGGAATAGAATCATAATCGTATAATGCTTTATCTTTACATTCATTTAAATCTACTGCATAGCCATAATCACTTAGATATGCTAAGGCTATTTTTCCGGTCCATATCGTTGGTCTACCTGTATATACTGTTGTTCCTCTTTCATACTCATACATTTGGTTTAAATATACTTTGTTTGTATCACTTCCTCCAAGATTCCAAATTACATCTGCAATCATATTTCTTGTGGTATCATTTTTTATTCCTGTACTTGTAAAATCACAATCTACTATAGCATTTTGAAAACCACTATAACATTTGCCTGATGCACTATTCCAGTATAAACTTTGTCCCAATTCATTGTCATTAGAATCTACTACATAATAATCACTTGGATTCAAAAGTTTCATTAGCCTTGCTGTAGTCCAGTCATTTTTACCAGTATCGCTTTCTGCTCCTGTTGAAGTATCTTTATTATCCCATGAATATGCTCCAATACTTTCACTTTTTATTAATTTTAATTTACCATCAAATACTCCTATTATTCGCCAAACTTCACATGTACTAGATGTTTGATTACTATAGTCAGAACAATTAAAATATATATAGTTATTAGGATTTGCTCCATAATATCTTATATTACCGCCATCTAAATCAGTTGTAGTACCACCTAATCTATCATTCATAAGTGATACTGAAGGTGCTGTGTTATAAGTAATACTATTATTTGTAACTGTTGCTTTTGCTGCATTCATATATAGTTTAGTTATAGTTTCTGCTGCTGTTGGTCCCTTTAACACTGCTCCTTCTCCATCAGCGTGTAATTTAAAACTAAATGTTTTATTCATCATAGTATTTGGATTAGTATAATTAACACCATTTATCCAAATATATAATGTATATGATGTCTTTGATGTAGATATACTTTCATTAGTTAATAATACTATATGATTAGTATTATTCTTAGTACAAGTAACTGTATTACTAGTTAGATAACTATCACTAAAGTTACCTTCTTTTACTTTAGTAGTTCCTTTATATAATTCATATCTAAAGCTTTCATCTTTTAATCCTGTATCTATACTAGTTATATCTAAATACATATTAAATACTAATCCTGTTGTATCACCCTTTACATTTATATTCTTTATTATACCTTTACTTTTATCTGATACTGGTCTTAGATTAGCACTTATATCACTTCCTCCATCAAATGTAACTGTAGCTGCTCCTATTCCTGCAACTATTTTTGTAGTATCACTATCAGAAGTAGTCCATACATAATAAGCATAAGTTCCACTTACTATTACTGCTATCACTAATACTACTAAACTAAATATCATATATATCTTTGCTTTATTATCTTTCATTACTTATCACCACTTTCTATACTCATACTTATATTTCCTTTATATACACTAGATAATATATCATTAGAATTATCATTATTTACTAAACTACCATCTATCCATATATATACTGTTAACTGTTTTACTTGATTATTTATTTCTATATTATTATATATAGGTAAATTACCAGTACTACTTACTATACCACTAGCTACTTCATTAGTACCATCTAATACTTGATACTTTAGTACATTACTAGTAAGTAATATACTACTTGTAGTACTATCAGTATTTAAATATAATGTACCAGTACCATTACTTATAGTACAAGTATCTTTTAAATTAACTTTAATTACCGAAGATAAACCTTCAGTATAAGTACTTGCTAAACTAAAATTAGCAGGATTACTATCACTACCTATATCTTGTCCTTTAACATAATTAACATCAAAACATTCACTAGTACCAGATATATTAACTACTCCAGACCAAGATAACCAAGCATAAGTAATACTTACTGATACTACCACTATTAATAATACTATTAATAAACTATATAATAATTTTTTATTCATTCTAATACCTTCCTTCTATAACATAAAAAGACTATAAAGAAAGACTAATATTTCTATTAGTTCTCTTTATAGTCTTTATATTTAAACTATCTATAATTCCTTTATTTATAAGTGTTTGTAGACTAACAAGCCCCCCCCCTAATTAACAAATAGTTAACGTTTCTATTTACCATTTTAATCATAAGAGGAGCCTCCTTTCCTTATATAATTTATAGATTTTACACATAAATTATATCTATCTACCTTACGTATAAAATAATATCATAAATTAAAAATTTATACAAGTACTTTATAAAACAATTTATACTAAATATATAAATATAGCTTATATATAATAGATATGTAGATATATTACTTAAATAATCTCTTATATACATCCTCATAGTCTTCTACTAAGACTATATCAAGTCTATCCTTAACCTCACTAGGAAGTAATATAAGTTCTTTAGATAACTCCAAAGGTAAATACACAGTAGTAATACCATTAGTAACAGCAGATATAAGTTTCTCTTTAAGACCCCCAACAGGAAGTATCTTACCTCTTAAAGTAATCTCACCAGTCATAGATATCTTATTATCAATAACCCTATTCTTAAGTAAACTAAGAATAGCAGTAACAATAGTAATACCCGCAGAAGGACCATCTTTAGGAACAGCCCCTTCTTCAATATGAAAGTGAAAATCAGACTCTTCAAATATCTTATAATCAATCTTAAACTTAGTATTATTAGCCTTAATATAACTAAGAGCAATATAAATACTCTCCTTAATAACATCTCCTAAAGCCCCAGTCAAAGTAACATTACCATGACCAGGATACAAAGTACAAGTAACCTTAAGAATAGTACCACCATAAGGAGTATAAGCAAGCCCATTAACAATACCAGTCTTATTAGTCTCTTCATTAGCCATAATACTATATTTAGAAGGTCCTAAATACACCTCAATATCCGAAGGAGTAACATCTACCCTACTATTCCTATCTCTAGATATAATAACCTTTCTAATTACCGAATCAATTTGTCTATACAAATCTCTAGCTCCAGCCTCTTTAGTATAAGAAGTAATAATCTTTTCAATAGCCTCATCAGTAAACTTAATACCCTTTACCTTATAATCCTCAAGTAAATTAGGAATCAAATAATACTTAGCAATACTAACCTTTTCATATATCGTATAACTAGATAACTCAATAATCTCTAATCTATCAAGTAAAGGAGCAGGTACTTTTTCAATATTATTCGCAGTAAGTATAAAGAGTACCTTACTCAAATCAAACTCTTCTTCTATATAATTATCACAAAACTTATTATTCTGTGACTTATCAAGTATCTCAAGTAACGCTGACGCTGGATCTCCCTTATAATCCTTAGTAATCTTATCAACTTCATCAATTAAAAATACCGGATTAGAAGTCTTAGCCTTCTTCATCTGCTGAATAATCTTACCAGGCGAAGCCCCTACATAAGTTCTCCTATGACCAAGTATCTCAGCCTCATCATTAATACCACCCAAAGATACCTTAACAAACTCCTTACCAAGTGCTCTAGCAATAGAACTAGCAAGCGATGTCTTACCAACACCCGGAGGCCCAACCAAACAAAGTATTGGACTATTAGCAGTATTAGTCTTCTTCTTAACTGCTATAAACTCAAGAATTCTCTTCTTAACACTATCAAGACCAAAATGCGATTCATCCAAAGTACTCTCGATCTTCTTAATATCCGTAATATCCTTACTCTCATTATTCCAAGGTAATGCCAAAAGCCAATCAATATAACTCCTAATTGTAGTAACTTCCGGTGAAGCACTACTAGTAAGAGAATATCTTTCTATCTCTTCATTAAGTCTCTTCGTAATATTATCAGGTAAATTAAGACTATTCATCTTATTCCTAATCTTATTAATATCCTCTTCTTTTAAATCAGTCTCCCCAAGTTCTTCCTTTATAAGCCTAATCTTCTCCTTAAGCATATATTCTCTTTGTTCTTCTTCTAGCTTAACCTTCAAATTATCTTCAATATCATTCTCTAATCTAACAGTCTCTATCTCTTTAGATAAATCCTCAATAATATTCTTAATCCTAACCATCGGATTAGTAATCTCTATATACTTAATCAAATCCTTATATTCCAAAGGAAGTTCTGCCACTATAATATCAGATAACTTACTAATATTCTTAACATCATTAATTCTACCAAGAACAGTATTAGACATATAAGGAGAAATATCAATATACTCATCCAATTTACGATATAAAACTCTCTTTAAAGCAGCAGCCTCTACCTCATTATAATCATATTCTTTAGTAGGAACAACAAAAGCCGATAATACTGTAGTATCCTCAACATAACTAGATATCGTAACCCTATCAATACCCTTTAATACCACTCTTGTTATCCCATTAGGAAGATCTATCTTAGACTTAATTTTAGCCAAAATACCAACATTAGATAAATCATTAATTAAAGGAGCCTCCTCAAGAGGATCAGCCAAATTAATAAGCAGAATATTACTATCATAATTCTTCATAGAAATATCAAGAATATTCTTTTCTTTATCTTCAGTAAACTCTAATCTAATTTCATTAAATGGAAGTAATACTACTTCTCTTAAGTACAATATCGGTAAATTAGTCTCAATCATAAGCTGACCTCCAAATAAACAAAAAAGCACATACTAACTAATTAAAAATTAATTGTAGATGTGCATCACTTCCTTGGTTATTTATAATACCATAAAATAAAAATATATCAAGTATTTTTTGATATATTTTACATTTTTATTCATGAAAGTCTATCTTAGTAACAACATAATTATTATCTACTTTATCAATATTAAACTTCCCAAGTTCATATTTAAAATTAGAATTACTACACTTAGATAAGTTCTTAACATCACAATTACTCTCTTCAGTTAAGTATTCATAAACAATATTACCAGATATCCTACTATCCCTACTATTAATAATCTCAATATCATAGTTACCAGTATATCTAGTAAGCCTTCCCTTACCAGAATAATTCCTACAATATAAATTACCATCAATCTCATAGTAATCATCATACATTCTCTTATTATTAATATCCGAAAGTTTAAGTTCTGTCTTAATAAGTGATTCATCTAAGAAAGTAAGTAAATGTTTCTTTAACTCCTCAAGATTCTTATACTCAGACTTAACATAATACCCCTTAAAACTATTACCATTCTCATTATATTCAATAGTCTTAGTCTCCCCAGGATTCTCACCACAGTAAGCCTTAAGAACACTATTATCATAATAATTATTAGCCTTATCAATAACCTCTTTAGCAGTCTTAATAGTATTCCTATCTATATCTTCTACCTTAATATAAGTACCACAAGCATACCCAGTATAATTACTGCCCCCCTTCACATAACTAACCTTATACCACTTCTTACAATTATCCGTACCAGGTAGTTCCTCTTCAATAGTAACTTCCTTATAACAGGATAACCCATCAATAATATCCCCACTAGTAGAATTTCTCACATTAAGAAGAGAAGTATTATCATCACAAGATACATATCCCATATTACTCTTATTAGTATCCTTATCTTTATCTTCATCCTTATTTACAATATCAATATCATTCTTCTTATTATCAGTAGTATTATTCTTCTTATTACCAAGAACAATATAAATCATAACCAAAATCAAAATAAGTACTACTACTCCTATAACAACATACATAATAATTTTCTTCTTATTATCATCATTACTTCTATTAAGTTTCATTTTCATATCACTATTATCCTCCTTATAATCAAAAGGTTCAGTCTCCATTATAGGTTTATTCTCATTATCCATATTAATTCTCCTTACTTACACCTATAATATAACACAAATTATGAAAAAAGAATAGTTTTTATTCCAAGTTTACACTTTATTTGATATAATCTTTATAAGAGGTGTATTATGGAAAGAATAGATAAAATAAATTACTACTTAGACATTGCTGAAACCGTTGTTGAAAGGGGAACATGTCTAAGAAGAAACTTTGGAGCCATCATTGTCAAAAATGATGAAATAATATCAACAGGCTATGTTGGGGCCCCACGTGGAAGAAAAAACTGCTGCGATCTTGGCTATTGCACAAGAGAAAAACTAAATATCCCAAGAGGAGAAAGATACGAACTATGTCGTAGTGTTCATGCCGAGCAGAATGCCATTATCAGTGCATCAAGAAGAGATACAATAGATTCCACTCTATATCTAGTAGGAATAAACTATAAAGACCATACCTATGTTGAAAATGCTAATCCTTGTGCTCTATGCAAAAGAATGATCATCAATTCCGGTATCAAAGAAGTAATAATCAGAGATACCAAAAAGAAATATCGTATAATCAAAGTACAAGAATACATAGATAATGACGAAAGTTTAGAAAAAATATTAGGTTATTAAGAAAAGACAATTATTGTCTTTTCTTTTATTATCTAACATACTCTAGTCTAAGTTTATCCGCTACTGTAACAATAAACTCCGAATTAGTAGGTTTAGCCTTATCAATATCCACACTATGTCCAAATACCTCTTCCATCAAATCCCAGTCACCTCTATTCCAAGATACCTCAATAGCATGCCTAATAGCCCTTTCAACTCTAGACACAGTAGTATCAAACTTACCAGCCAAAGTAGGATATAATTCCTTAGTAATTCCTCCTACTATTTCCGGATTATCATATACCATTGAAATAGCCTCTCTAATATATTGATACCCCTTAATATGTGATGGCATACCAAGTTCATGTAACATCTTACTAATAGATATCTGAAGATTATTACTAATAAGATTAATACTCTTACTCTTATTAGTATTAAAAGTATCTAGTATCTTCTCTTCTAAGTCAGTAAGTTCAAAAGGCTTAAGTATATAATAGTTAGCTCCATATTCACTAACCTTCCTTATCGTATCAGGAGCATTATAAGAAGTAGCCACAATCACATTAGAAGCAATATTAGAATTCTTAAGTTCCTTAAGAACACCAATTCCATCTTTCTTTGGCATAATCAAATCTAGTACAATAAGGTCATATTTAAGTTTACCTTCCTTAATAATATTCAAACCTTCCATTCCATCATTAGCACTACCGACAATTTCAATCTTAGGATGATTCTCAAAGTAATCCTTAACCATCTCCACCAAATTAACATTATCATCAATCATTAAAACTTTTATTTTTTCCATTTTCTTATACCTTCTTTCTTACATTATCATTGTACTGCATCAAAAACGAAAAATATGTCGAATTATACTATAAACCAAAGAAAAATAGAGAAATATCTTATTAAGTACTTCTCTATATATTTTTAAATATTTTTTGTATTTCTTTTATATTCGATGATATAGCTCCTATCATAACTCCAGATAACCCTTCTATATTAATAATTTCATCAATATTACTACTATTAACACTACCACCATATATAATACTAGGCTTCTTATGATATTTATCTTCAATATATTTACTAATAAAATCAGTTACTTCCTTAATTCTATCAACACTTGGAAGTGTTCCAGTACCAATAGCATAAACAGGTTCATAAGCAAAAGTAATAAAATCAATATTAAGAACATCTTTTAAATAAGCATCAAGTATTTTAGGAATAGCCTCCTTATAATCCTCATCAATATTCTCACCAAAACAAAGAATTGGTAATATATTCGCCTCTAAAGCCGCGATAAGTTTCATATTAACAATACTCTTATTTTCATGATACTTTTCTACTCTCTCATTATGTCCTATAATAGCATACTCTACTCCAAGTGCTCTTATCTGATCAGTAGATATCTCACCAGTATTATTAACATCTAAGTTATAATTAATATTCTGACATCCAATAGCATAATCAGAATTATTTAAGAATGCCTCTAAATAAATATTAGATGGACATACAACAATATCACAATCAGTTTCAATATTATTAATCATCTCTATATAACTATATAAATCATCATATAAAAGACTCATCTTATGATTAAGAACAACTAATTTATTCATAATTATGTTTCACCTTCTTCCACGTAATTGCAATTAAACCACCTACAATAAGAGGGATATAATAAGTAACAAGTCTCCACATCAACATATATGCCATTATATCAGATTCAGATATAAAACCAGTAAATAAATACACAAAGTTATATTCTGCTGCCCCACTATTACCAGGAGTAATAAATATAAGACTAAGCATCTTAACATAAGTAGACAAAATAAACATCTTAACTGCACTAATACTAGTAATGCCCATAGATACCGCTACTGGATAAGCCGCTAACATATAAAATAAGAATGATAACATTTGAATACCAATTACCTTAAAAAATAACTTCTTATCATGTTTTAACTTTTCAACACCCTCATCAAAGTTTTTTAAATAATTATCTAGTCTATCTCTAGTCTTATCAATATTTCTAACAAAATGAAGTTTATGACCTATCTGTAGTCCCTTCTTCATAATAAAATGATTAAACTTCTTATTGTAGGCTACCAAGAAAAAGAAGCCAAGTAAAAAGCCATTTACCAAGAAATTAATAACTACAAAAGAAAAGACAAAACTATTAAGAGGTACAACCCTAATAAACAAGTTTAAAATTACTGCCATCGTATTAATAATAAGTAGTGATATCTGATAAGTAATAAACTTCTGTATAGTAATATTAGATCCCTTACCAACCGAAATACCACAGTCTCTCATATATAATATTTCAAAAGACTCACCACCTAATGAACTAGGAGTAATACCCGCAAAAAAAGGATAAATAAGTTCAATAAGTACCATATCTTTTATTTTAATATCAGACTTTTCTTTTTTTGCCAAAAAATATAATGTTTCTCCAAGAAAATATTTAGATAAAAACATAAAAAATACTCCTATCAAAAGAAACAATATATTAACATCATTAAGTGCATTCAAAATATCTTTATAATCATCTTTCAAAGAAACATATAATACACATACAAATAATATTATAACAACTGTCAAATATATAGTAAGCTTATTTTTTTTCATCATCAATCACTTCAATTCCAATCAGTTTACCATCTTCTAGATATTTCATAGTTGCACCACCACCAGTAGAAACATGATAAAATTTCTTTTCAAAGCCAAGTTTATTAACTGCAGCAGCTGTATCTCCACCACCAACAATAGTTTTAGCCTTAATTTCACTAAGCTGTTTCATAATCAAATAAGTACCATTACTAAATCTGCCTTCTTCAAACATTCCCATAGGACCATTTAATATTACTCTTTTAGCGGTACTAAGTATCTTTTTAAACTTATTAACTGTTTTAGAACCTATATCATATCCAATATCATCATCTTCAAAATGCTCTATCATAGTATTACCAAGTACATCATCCTTTTCAGTAATAAAATCTTCCGGTAATACAATCTTATTTGAATATTTTTCTAACATTTTCTTACAAAAAGGAATATGTTCATCACTGACGATCGATTTACCAACATTATATCCCATAGCCTTTAGGAAAGTAAAAGACATTGCTCCACCTACCAAAAGCTTATCACATTTCTCCAAAAGTTTTTCAATAAGTACTATCTTATCATCTACTTTTTTACCACCCATTACTACAATAAATGGATGAGTATCACTATTCAAAACCATATCAATCTTATTTAATTCATTTTCAATTAAAAAACCAATACCACTAGGTAAATACTTAGGTATCCCTGTAACAGAGGCATGCTTCCTATGACAAGAACCATAAGCATCTTCAATAAAAATATCACCTAGTGATGCCCAGTATTTAGATAATTCTTCATCACAGTTTGATTCTTTTTTACCACATATATCCTCAAATCTAGTATTTTCTACTAGTAAAACATCACCATTATTAAGTTCATCTATCATCTTCTCTAGCCTATATCCTCTAGTATCAGGAGAAAACTTAACATCTTTATTTAAATATCTAGATAAAGCTACTGCTACCGGATACAAACTATTACTTTTTCTATCTAAATCATTTTTTACTTTACCCAAATGTGAAAGTAAAATAACCTTAGCCCCTTTCATAACAGCATACCTAATAGTCTTTAAGTTAGCTTTTATTCTAGTATAATCAGTTATTTTATTTTTACTATTCAAAGGCACATTAAAATCGCATCTTATAATAACCTTTCTACCCTCTAATCTATAATTCTTAATTGTTTTTTTCATTTCTTATCCTCATCTATACCTAATTGTAACATATTTATCATTTTTAGTCTATATTTTAATTTAAAATAATAAAATATTATTGAGGGATACTATGAAAAATATAATAGAATATTACTATAACTTAAGAATAGATGAACTGCATAATAATAATGACGTCTATTATTTTGATTTAAATAATAATCACTTTACTTTCAAACCATACACAGATAATATAGATAAAAGTTATGATATATATAAACTAAATACCATTATTTCAAATAAATTAAATATAGATAGTATAATACCAAATAAATATAATAATCCCTTAACCAAGGTAAACGATACCTATTATATCCTAATATTAAATAAAACCAAAGTAAAATTATCATTACCATTAATATCAAACATGGCCCTATCAAACATAAATATAACATCTTTAGAAAGAAATAAATGGGAATTATTATGGGAAAGCAAAATAGATTACTACGAACTGCAAGTAAGAGAAAATGAAAAAAAATATCCCTTAATAAGAGAATCATTTGATTATTTTATAGGTATGGCTGAAAATGCTATATCTTATTTAGTAAATACCAAACTAGAATTAAAACCAACCATTACTGATCAAAAAGTTATATCCCACAATAATATAGTATTATCCCTAACCGATCCTTCTAACTTAATATTAGATCATAAAGCCAGAGATGTTGCAGAATACATAAAATTCTCTTTTTGGAGTAATAATAAAAATATATTTAAAGAATTAAATGAATATTTTTATTACAATTATTACTCACTTTATGGAATAAGAATACTATTCTCTAGAATATTATACCCCAGTTTTTATTTTATCTTATATGATGAAATAATAAGTAATAAAAAAGAAGAAAAAGAACTAAATAAAATAATAAGTAGAATAAACGATTATGAAGTATATTTATATAATATTTATTTATACCTAAGAAAACATTATGATATACCAACGATTGAATGGTTAAAAAAAAGAGGACCTAATCCTCATTTACAACCTTAACAACTTCAGGTATTTCATTTATTAAAGCAGATTCAATACCATCCTCTAATGTAACAGAGGCCAAAGGACAATTTGAACAAGCACCTACTAATGTTACATAAGCAACTCCATTCTCATATCTATTAAACTTAACAGAACCACCATCATTCTCTAAATATGGTCTTATTTTATCTAATACTTCACATATCTTTTTTTCAATTTCTTTATTATCCATAATTTTTCTCACCACAATTATTATATATTTTTTTTATAAAAAAAACAATAATATATTCTAAAAATAAAGAAAAAGTGCTATAATAATGCCAGTGAGGAAGAAATATGAAAAAAATAGAGAAAGAAGATGTGGTCAAAGTCATAGTAACAGGAATTCAAAAATATGGTGTTTTTGCCCAAACTGATAACTATGAAGGACTAATTCATATTTCTGAAATATCTTATGGTTACGTAAAAAATGTAAATGACTATGTAAAAATTGGCGATGAAATATATGCCAAAGTTGTTGATGTTGATAATGAAGATAATCATCTGAAACTTAGTATAAAAGATATAGACTATAAAAATGATGGTTCAAAACTAGAAAGAATGGAAGAAACCAAAAATGGTTTTAAACCTCTAAAAGATAATTTAGAAATATGGATAACAGAAAAAATAAAAGAAATTACTAATAAAATGTAAAAAATGTAAAAAATGTTGCCAAATCTCTTGACAAGCGCCATAAATAAATGGTATATTATTGAATGTCCAGAGATGATATGGGCGATTAGCTCAGTTGGTTAGAGCACTTGCCTTACAAGCAAGGGGTCATAGGTTCGAGTCCTATATCGCCCACCATTTATTTATGCCGAAATAGCTCAATTGGTAGAGCAACTGACTTGTAATCAGTAGGTTACGGGTTCAATTCCTGTTTTCGGCACCATTTTTTTTGGAGGGATAGCGAAGTGGTCAAACGCGGCAGACTGTAAATCTGTTCCTTCGGGTTCCATGGTTCAAATCCATGTCCCTCCACCACTTGATTATTGCCTCGTAGCCAAGCGGTAAGGCACCACACTTTGACTGTGGCATTCGTAAGTTCGAATCTTGCCGAGGCAACCAATCAATTTTGCTCCGTTAGCTCAGTCGGTAGAGCATTTGACTTTTAATCAAAGGGTCTGGAGTTCGAATCTCCAACGGGGCACCACTTTAAATACAAAAGCCTTATAAAATAAGGCTTTTTTATATTATGACACTAAAACAAAAATTAAAAAAACTAACCACTTTTTTCAAATGGTTAGTTTTTACTTTTCCTCATATTAAAATAAGAATAAAACATAAACTCAAAGCCATCCAAATAAAACTTATATGTATCCATAGTAACCTTATTAAATAGAGATAAAACAACATGTTTATCATTATTGTACAAATATATAACTTTAAGTATATTCAAAAGTTTTTCAATATCATTCGCATCATCAATATTCAGTTTATCAACCTTTACAGAGAAATCCTCAAAATATTCATTAAGTTCTTCCTTAAAAGTACAAATATTATAATAAAAATTACTAACAATAATTTTATCATATTCTCTTCTATAGTATTTAATATTATCATTGTCAAACACATACTTATTACAAAGCAAAATATCACTATTATTCTTTAAGCAAGCTGCAATTATTTCATACTCAGAATCAATATTATAATTAAAATTGTCATAAAAATAATGAATAAAATTATCGAGCACATAAACATAATGATTATAACTATCAACATAATCTTTTTTTAGCACCGGTTTGTTATTACTATATATAGGGACACCACCAATTTTCTTTATACTAGAGTCAAGTATCCCACTTTCAATAATTTTAAATATAAGCAAACTATTACCAATATTTATCTTTTTCGTTTGTTTAATTAATTTATTCTTTTTAATAGATAGAATTATACTTTTTTTACTACTGCCAAATTTTATTTTCTTTTGCATCATGTATCCCTTTCCTATCATCACCTAATAAAGTTGACTTATTTAGAATAACACAAACACAAATACATTACCATACAAAAATAAACATCAGTGAATTTAAAGTGATAATATTATTTTTGTTAATTAATAGTTAACCAAAAAAAATAAAGAAAATAAGCCATTCACAGCCTATTTTCTAATATATCACTATTTGCCAGTAACTCTCTTTAACACAAAGTATTTGCAGTCCACTGCACAGTTATCTGTCAAATACTTATCCAAATACTTATAATTATTAATATTTTTAGCCTTCTTATTAGTCTCTTCATAGAAGCCCTTTAACCTAAGTTTACCATAAGCAATATCCCCTACTATATAATCATAATCACTAAAGAAATCAGTATAATGACTAGTAAACTCATTCAAATCAAACCCATCTTTATAATTATTTATAAGTTCATACTTATTATTTTCAACCTCAATAAATTTCATAATATCTCCTATCCATAATTCTTTGCAAATGCACTCTTAATCTGTTCATACTTAGCCAAACTAGAGGCTGAATTCCAAGTAATAAATCCACCATCCAATCCAGCATCATATAATGCCCTTACCTGATCTTCAATCTTACCAGCATTATAAATAACCTTAGGATTCCAATAAGGCGTATCATAAGCCGTTATCCATGTTCTAGCAACCGCAGGTGTAGGTATTTCTTTTTGTCTTGCACTAGCCCCCTTAGCCCAATTATTAACTGTCTGATATGCATTAGTCCAGGTATCAACACTTCTACCAAAATGGTCCGTATAAGGCATTGAACTAATAGCATCAACAATATTAGAGATTGCAGGCCAATATTGCCCATATGCTGTTACATACTCACTAGAACATTCACCAAATACATCAACCGATAAATATATACCCTCTTTATGTATCTGATCAGTAGCATAGAATAGAAAATTCTGTACAGCCTCAGCCTTTTCCTCATCATATTTATTTTTAAAGTCAGCCTTTGCTACTGACAAATTATAAGCATTCTCTGGAAATCTAACATAATCAAATTGTATCTCATTAAAGCCCATTTCTCTAGCAGCCTCTTTAGCAAGTTCCACATTATAATACCACACATTCCTACTATAAGCAGATGGCCATCCAGTAGAATTAATACAGTCTTCCGGATGATCCTTAGCATAATGCGTATCATTAAATACCACTATTCTACCAATAGCATATATACCGGCCTCTTTAATCTTATCAATAGCGGCTTTATATAAACTATTATCATTAATCGCCGTTTTATAAGCTGTTGGAGATATCTCTTTAGCCACCTCAGAACTATATGCAAGCGCTCCATCCTTAATATCAACAACTATTGCATTAACACCATTTTCCTTAGCAATCTTCAAATAACTATCAATAGAACCAATAGTTCCAGCATTCAAATACATTGCCTTGGCACTTTTAAGGAGCTTATTATTCTCGAATTCCACTCTCTCATAAGGATAATAATCCAAAGTAGATGCCTTACCACCATATAACTCTCTCAAGCCATACTTACGGTCCTTATGCGTATCATAAACAGAGTTCTCATTATACACCTCATTAGCGGTCTCTTCATCATTAACCAAATACTTACCATACACCCAGCCTTCAGTATTATCATTCTTAATCTTATACATATTAACGGAGCCATCTTCAAGAAGTTTATCATAATCAGTTACATCAATTTTATTACCCTTCTTAATAAAAGATTCAATCTTTGAGTCCTCACTATTTTGATATACCGTAACAGAAGTTCTAACATACTTAACCTTTTCTAAGACAGCACTCTTCGCATCCTTAACTAAACTACCACTGTCAACATAATAAATACTCTTATCATAATCAATCTTTGTATAAGACTTATTATCCTTAGTAACAGTATTCTTATAACTACTTACTTTAGTCCCCCTTACCAAGTCCTTATCTTTCTTAAGATTACCATCATCATCCTGAATATAAAGCTTTACCACCTTATCACTAGAAGCCAAATACATAGCTTCCTTATTAATAATATCTTTACCTTTTCCAAGTAGTAACACCGCTAACACCACAATAATAGCAGAAATACCAATTACAATACCTACCTTTACTGGATTAACTCTTCTTTTTTTTCTTCTTTTTTCACCCATTTTATCACTCCATTTTCTCTTAATATTAGTATAACATATTTATACATTTTTTTACCAAAAAAATACAAAAAAAGCACAAAATTATTTTATACACATTTTATGCTCTTTAATTATATATCTCTAGATAAATATATATAAGATTTACCCAGTTCAAAACTAATTTCCTTGCAGTATCTAACAAACTTTTCATATCCCCAAACAAGTTTATCAGCAAAAGCAACAACATAACTTTCTTTATACTTAGGTTTAATCTTAACAACCAACGGAAACATATGACTCTCAATAATATTAATTTCCTTCTTATTAAGATTAAAATGTTTCTTAGCATTAGTACTTGCTATTTTAGGATGATTTCTAATTAACTTATTAGTATTTTTAGCAGTATACCTATTCAAAAAGAAATCATGAAGCATTCCCCCTCTAGCGGCACTAACATAATCCAAATCTAGTTTCTTACATATCCTATACGATAAATAGGCCACTCTCTTAGAGTGTTCCATTCTAGTAGTTTTATGATGTGTGAAATCCTTTAACTTATTAAATTCCCTATTCTTTAATATTTCACTAACTATTTCCATATATTCTATATCATCATTACCAGTTTTCATTATTACACCTCAGTATTATTTTATTAAAAACATAATATCATAATTAATTAAAAAGCAGCAACTCGTGCTCCTATTTATTATCTAACATATTAAGAAGATTAATCTTAAACATATCTCTCTCAGCATGAGACTTAGATACCATTACTCCCTTATAAGTAGAAAGTTCTTTTTGATGTCCCTCAGTTAAAATATCTTCTGGAGTTAAAGTATCAAGCATTACTAATTTTTGATTTTCATACACTGTATAATGAAGTACAACATCACCATGTACTTTAGCAAACATCCTATCAGTAGGAAGCTTAAGCTCATACTTAGTAATCATATCCTTAGTGTTCTTTGATACTATAATACCCTTGAAATCACCATCTCTAAATGATGGATAAAAATCAAAAACTAACTTCTTATAAGCAAGCATATTATATTTCTTAACAGCACGTTCTTTTTTTCTAAATTCATTTTCATTTAGATATTCAATAACAAAACTATTCTTCATTTTAACCATCCCCCTAGTTCAAACGAATGTATTTCGATTATACCACAAAAATACTAGTATTGTCAAATGTTTTTTTATGTTCTTAGCACTTCAAGCCTTATTTTATAAGTCTTTCAGTGTTGTTATTAGCCTGTAGTCTAATAACAATATACCTGCAGTATCTATCATATATAAGCCGTAACTATATATTAAGAAAAAGGAAGATAGCAAAATTAAATAACACTATCTCCCTTAAATACCGGAATAAAACTCTCTTCTTGACTTTCTTTATCCTGTACAAAACATTTTCTTACTCCAAGGTCATAAGCATAATCTATAATCTCATCATACTCTTCCTCACTTACTGTATTATTAAGTTCCAAATATTTACATCTTCTAATAGGAGTATACTGATTCATTATACTAAGATAAATATTATTACCATAGTTATCAAATAAATACTTAATAACTTTTTTAGAATCCTCAATATGACTAGGTAATACCAAATGTCTAACAATAACTCCCCTTTTCATTATACCTTTTTTAATTACTGGTTTGCCTACTTGTCTATACATTTCTTTTAAAGCTTCACTAGTAATCTCAAAATAATTATTAACATTAGAATACTTATTTAATTCTTTGTCATAATACTTAAAATCAGGTAAATAAATATCAATAAGACCATCAAGTAATTTTAAACTATTTACCTTATCATAACCCGAAGTATTATATACTATTGGTATAATAAGTCCCTTCCTCTTAGCCATAATAAGACCCTCTCTAATTAATGGTATATAGTGGCTAGGAGTAACTAAGTTAATATTTTCAGCTCCCATTTCTTGAAGTAAAAGGCATATATCACTAAATCTTTCAATGCTTATTTCCGTGCCATTATTATTAATACTAATATCATAGTTTTGACAATAAACACATCTTAAATTACAATAAGAAAAAAATATCGTACCAGAGCCATTCTTACCAGTAATAATAGGCTCTTCCCACATATGTAAATGATAACCACCTATCTTAATCTTATTAGAGGCTCCGCAGTAACCAATTTCACCCTTATTCCTATTTACATTACATTCTCTAGGACAAATATTACATTTATTAAATAGTTCTTCCATATAAATCACATTAGATATTATAAAATAAAAAATAGACTTTTTCAAGGTCTATTTAAGTTTATCTATTAGTTAATACAATTGCTATCACTATAGCAATGAGTAGAAGTATCGTACCAATATTAATAAAGCCATTACTTCTTTTCTTTTTAGGAACATCAAGTTTAATTCTTGGCATAGTACTAGTAAATTCAAGATTATCACCAATTAATCTAACTTCTTTAACTACTGGTAAAGGAAGTTTTTTTATCTTTTCACTACTCATACCATTACATTCTTTTACTTTTTCAATATCTATTTTATCTTTTTCTCTATTAGTTAGAAGTTTATCCGCTACTACAAACTCCAAAGATACTGTCGTATATTTTTTATTATCAGAAGTAACATAAGGCATAATATAATCATTCATTTTAGCGGCTATACTCTTAATTCTACCAATCTTTTTCTTGCAGTCAAAAGTATATTCAGTTATACCTTTATCAGTTTCTTCAAATACAAATATATTAACTTTAATTTTATCAACAATTACTTGAAAACCATAATCAATATTATTAACAGTATAAGTTAAACTATCTCTTTTAGGGTCATATAAGTCTTCCTTACGAAATAATTCCCTTAATTGTTCAACATCCTTCTTATCACAAAGTAAATCTAAACTCTCATGCCTACGACCTGTTCTATCATTAAGAAGAACATAAGGAACTATACCACCCATTAAATAAAGTTTAGCCCTTGTTTTATTAAGTTTAACAACTTTATCATATACTTTCATTATTTCATCATAAGTATATCCCATTTTTTCTAAGTTCTCTTTATAAGCACGTATACTGTTATTAAAAATAGTATCTATTTTAGTTTTAATTATTTCTATATCTTCATTTCTATTAAGAAAGTTATTAATAACTTTCTGTACATTATCCTTAGAAACAAACATAGACATATTTTCTAATTCTTTAACCTTGTTTTCTATATATAAAGTAATTAATCTATTTTTCTCTTCCACAATCTGTCACCTACTATTTTCATACTAATTATAGCATATAAAAAGTAACAATGTAAAGAAAAAGAAAGAATTTTCTCGAAATATCTAGAATTTTATTCTTTCTTCAATATATTTTTCTATATCTTCTACTTTAATAGTAGTCTGCTCCATAGTATCCCTATCTCTAATAGTAACAGTACCATTATTAATAGTTTCTTCATCAATAGTTATACAGTAAGGAGTACCCATAGCATCTTCTCTTCTATATCTTTTACCAATACTACCAGATTCATCATAAGTAACCATAAATGATTTAGATAATTTCTTATATATTTCCATAGCCTTTTCACTATGATATTTTTTTACTAATGGAAGTATACAAGCTTTATAAGGAGCTAAATAAGGATGAAATTTCATAACTTCTCTTGTCGTACCATCTTCTAATTCTTCTTCGTGATATGCATCACATAATACTGTTAAGAATGTTCTCTCTACTCCAACTGATGGTTCAATTACATAAGGAATATATCTTTCATTAGTCTCAGGATCTAAATACTCCATAGATTTACCAGATACCTTTTGATGACAAGTTAGATCATAATCAGTTCTTGAAGCAATACCCCATAATTCACCCCATCCAAATGGGAATAAATACTCAATATCAGTAGTGGCATTACTATAGAAAGATAATTCTTCTTTAGAGTGATCTCTAAGTCTTAATTTATCTTTATCAATACCTAATGACAATAAGTAGTTGTAGCAGTATTCTTTATAATACTTATGCCAATCAAGTTCAGTACCAGGTTTGCAGAAGAATTCAAGTTCCATTTGTTCAAACTCTCTTACTCTAAATATAAAGTTACCAGGAGTAATCTCATTTCTAAAAGATTTACCAACTTGTCCTATACCAAAAGGAACCTTAAGTCTCATACTTCTTTGAACATTTAAAAAGTTAACAAATATACCTTGAGCAGTCTCAGGCCTTAAGTATATTGTAGATTTAGCATCTTCAGTAACACCTTGAAATGTTTTAAACATCAAATTAAACTGTCTAATATCTGTAAAATTACTCTTACCACATTTAGGACATGGTACCTTATTTTCTTTGATATACTCCATCATTTCATCTTGAGTCATAGAGTCTCCGATTAAACTCTTAGAATAATCATTAATAAGATTATCCGCTCTATGTCTTGTTTTACATTCCCTGCAGTCTATTAATGGGTCAGAGAAGGTCTTTAAATGACCAGAAGCTTCCCAAGTTTTAGGATTCATAAGTATAGCACTATCTAGTCCAACATTATTTTTATCTTCTTGAATAAATTTCTTAATCCAAGACTTCTTTACATTATCTTTTAAAAGTGCACCTACTGGACCAAAATCCCAAGTATTAGCAAGTCCTCCATATATTTCACTACCTTGAAATATAAATCCATATTGTTTACAAAAATTAACTAATTTATCCATAGTCATCTTTTCCATTTTATACCTTCTTTCATGTTTAATATCATACTATAATTTATCTATTTTGTAAATATTATTTAATCACTTCATATATTAATTTAATATCATTATTAATATTATTACCTATAGTAAATAATTTATCTTTATCTATACTAGGTACTTCTCTATTAGTATATAAAGTAAGTACTGTATCACCAACATTAACTTTATCATTAATATTCTTATTTATAATAATACCCGCAGAATAATCTATCTTATCTTCTTTATTCTTTCTACCAGAACCTAAACTACTAGATAGTTTAGCTATCTCTAAAGAATGAATATTAGTTAAATATCCTTCTCTATCACTCTTTACTTCATATATATAATTACTCTTAGGTAGTTCATTAATATTACCACCTTGATAACTAACAAATTCTAATAATTTATTATATGCTTTTCTTGAAGAAATGCTTTCTAATACCTTTTCTTTAGCTTCTTCATAATTAATATTAAGACCTAAACTTACCATATAACTAGCAAGTTCTATACATAGTTTATTTAAATTATTGTTAGGATTATAATACAAAGTATTAATAGCCTCAATTACTTCTAATGAATTGCCAATATTATTACCTAAAGGAATATCCATATTAGTAAGTAAGCATACTACTTTCATATCATTTTCTTTACCTATCTTAATCATAAGATTAGCAAGTCTTCTACCAGAATCAATATCTTTAATTAAAGCACCTTCCCCTATTTTAATATCAAGAACTAAATTCTTAGAACCAGAAGCTATTTTTTTACTCATAATTGAAGAAGCAATAAGTGGAATACTTTCAGTAGTTCCAGTTACATCTCTTAAAGCATATATTTTTTTATCTGCTTTAGCAACATCTTCAGTTTGACTAGTAATAGCCATACCAATATCACTTATTTCTTTAATAAAACTATCCATACTCAAGTTAATATTAAAACCTGGTATACTTTCTAATTTATCAATAGTACCTCCTGTATATCCAAGTCCTCTACCACTCATTTTAGCTACTCTACATCCAAGTGAAGCTACAATTGGCGATATAATTAAAGTAGTTTTATCACCTACACCACCAGTAGAATGTTTATCCACTACATTATTTAAATTACTTAAATCTATTCTACTACCTGACTGAATCATATATTTAGTAAGATATATAACTTCTTCATCAGTCATATCATTAATAACAATAGCCATAAGTAATGCTGACATTTGATAATCTTTAATATTACCATTATCAAAGTTTTCCACTACATATTTAATTTCTTCTTCAGTAAGTATTTCTTTATTTTTCTTCTTTAGTATTATATCAATTATATTCATCTATCAATCACCTATCTATCATAATAAATATACCACATAAAAGAGAAAGATTCAATAAATTTTCTTTATTTATGGCTAGTTAAGCCTAAGGTCTTAACTAGTATTTTATAGCCTAAAGTCTATAAAATAGTCTATTATATATAAGAGAGAGTTCAGGATAAAAACATTATTTATTACCTAGCCTCTTTATTAACAAAAGAAGAAACTATTTTTCTTTAGTTTCTTCTTTTGTTTTTTCTTTCTTTTTATCATGATTCCATATTATATTAGTTTTTAATATTAGTAATAAAATTAATACAAATAATATAGCATATATAACCATACCATAAATATTGCTACCAAGCATACTATTACCAACAGCGTATACAATAGAAGCTGAAGCAAATAGTAAATCAACTATATATATTATAATTACTGTCTTTTTTTGAGATAACTTTAATCTTAACAATTGATGATGTAAATGATTTTTATCAGGTTCTCCAAGTGGCTTATGATTAATAAGTCTTCGAAGAATCGCAAATAAAGTATCAAGTATAGGAATAGCAAGTAAAAGTATAGGTATAATAAATGAAGTCAAAGTTACATTTTTAAATCCTAACAATGCAATAACCGCAATTATATAACCTAAAAACATACTACCAGAATCACCCATAAATATTTTTGCTGGATTAAAATTATGTACTAAAAAGCCAAGCGTACTACCAAGCATTATAAATGTTAATATAATATCAAGACCATTAGAATTATTAAGAAGCATTGCTATTATACCAATAGTTAAGAAATATATACTAGCAATACCTGAAGATAAACCATCTAATCCATCAATTAAATTAATACAGTTTATAATAGCTACAATAAATATTATTGTTATAGGATATGCAAGTATTCCAAAATTCAAATATAATCCAAATGCTGAAATATCTTTTAATAATATACCACCATATAATGGTGTTATTGAAGCTCCTACTGTTTGAGCAAGCAACTTCCATTTAGCAGGTACTGGTTTTATATCATCAAATATACCCGTAACCAATATTATAAAACTACCAATAAGTATTGCATTCATTTGTACCGAATGAATACCAAATAACATATAGCCAAGTAAAAAGCCAGCATATATGCCAAGACCACCTAATCTAGGAATAGGTACCTTATGTACTTTTCTTTCATTAGGCATATCAAGTGCTCCAATAAAATTAGCCATCTTTTTTACAACAGGAACAAATAAAGCAGTAAATAAAAATGTTGTTCCTACCATTAGTAAAACTCTTTTTATATCCATAATTATATACAACTCCTTAAATCAAATTACATCTATATTATATAATATATTTATATTTTAATCAATAAAAGAGCAAAAAAAAAGAATAGCTTATTTACTATTCTTAACATAATTATATGAATCTTTTACCATATCTTCAATATTATAAGTACAAGACCAATCTAATACATCTTTAGCCTTACTTACATCAGCATAACAAGATGCTATATCCCCATCTCTTCTACCTACTATTTTATATGGAACATCGATATTATTAAATTTCTTAAAAGCTTCAACAAGTTCTAATACACTATAACCATTACCAGTACCTAGATTAAATGCATCAATACCATTATTATTAAGTACCCAATTAAGTGCCTTAATATGACCTTTAGCCAAATCAACAACATGAATATAATCTCTAACACCAGTACCATCTATAGTATCATAATCGTTACCAAATACAGATAATTCTTTTAATTCTTTATTAGCTACTTTAACTATATAAGGCATCAAATTATTAGGAATATCATTAGGATTTTCACCTATTAAACCACTCTTATGTGCTCCAATTGGATTAAAATATCTAAGTAAAGCAATATTCCAAGTATTATCAGAAACATATAAGTCATTTAATATTCTTTCAATCATAATTTTAGTTTCACCATAAGGATTAGTAGCATGAGTAACATCAAAGTTTTCTTTAATAGGTAAACTCTTCGGAGTACCATATACTGTAGCACTTGAAGAAAATACTATATTTTTAACATTATGTTCATTCATTACTTCACATAAAGTAAGTGTACTATCAATATTATTTCTATAATACATAAGAGGTTTCTTTACAGATTCTCCTACGGCTTTATATCCAGCAAAATGAATTACAGCATCAATCTTATTATCATTAAATATCTCTTCTAATAGTTTTTTATCACATACATCACCCTCATAAAAAATAACATCTTTTCCTGTAATTTTTTTAATTTTATCTACTACTTCTCTTTTAGAATTAGATAGATTATCAATAATAACAACTTCATAATCATTATTAAGAAGTTCAATAGCAGTATGGCTACCAATATAACCAGTACCACCAGTAACTAATATTTTCATAAACATCCTCCTACTTATATTTATCAATAATAGCATCAACTATATATTTACTAGCAAAGCCATCTCCATAAGGATTAGATGCTCTACTCATTTTATTATATTCATTCTTATCATCTAACAACTTTTTAGTTTCATTATAAATAACATCTTCTGAAGTACCTACTAATTTCAAAGTACCTGCAGCAATACCTTCGGGTCTTTCTGTAGTATCTCTAAGTACAAGAACAGGCTTGCCAAGTGAAGGAGCTTCTTCTTGAATACCACCAGAATCAGTAAGGATAATATAACTCTTATTTTGAAAATTATGGAAGTCAAACACTTCTAAAGGTTCTATCAATCTTACTCTATCAGTATCTTTAAATATTTCATTAGCAACTTCTCTAATTTTAGGATTTAAATGTATTGGATATACTACTTTAACATCAGAATATTCACCCACTATTCTTCTTACTGCCTTAAATATATTTCTCATAGGTTCACCAAGATTTTCTCTTCTATGAGCAGTAAGTAAAATCATTCTATCATTACCTATCCAATCAAATATTTCATTATTATAGTCTTTATTTACAGTTGTTTTCATAGCATCAATTGCAGTATTACCAGTAACATATATTTTATCTTCTGATATATTTTCTTCTAACAAATTATGTTTACTTACATCAGTAGGAGCAAAATACATATCACACATTCTATCTACCATTTGCCTATTCATTTCTTCAGGAAATGGTGAATACTTATTCCAAGTTCTAAGACCAGCTTCAACATGTCCTATATCTACTTGATTGTAAAAGGCTGCTAATGCACCAGCAAAAGTTGTAGTAGTATCACCATGAACAAGTACAATATTAGGTTTTTCTTTTTCTATTACATCTTCAAGTCCCATAAGTACTCTAGAAGTAATTTCACTAAGAGTTTGGCCTTGTTTCATAATATTTAAATCATAATCAGGATTAATATCAAACACATCAAGTACTTGATCTAACATTTCTCTATGCTGAGCAGTAACACATACTATACTTTCAATTTCTTTTCTTTTTTCTAATTCTTTAACAAGAGGTGCCATCTTAATAGCTTCCGGTCTTGTTCCAAATATTGTCATAACTTTAATCATTAATTATCTTCTCCTTTTTAATTATAAATGGTAAAAATACTAAAAATGGTGAACAAGTAAATAAACCATAAATATATCTTAATTCGCAAAATACTGGAGTTGAAGCCATCAAAGATAGCCATAAACCAAATAAAGGTATATAACAAAGAAGATATTTTTTATTTCCAAAATACATAGTCATTACAAAGGAAATTAATAAAATAATAAATTGTAATCCTAAACTCCATATAATATTAGAAAGTGGTATTTTTCTCGAAACACTAATATCAATAACTTTATTATACCATTTAGGTGTCAAAGGAGTATTTCTAATATTTTCTTCTGGGAAGAAGCCTACGCTTTCACCACCAGTTGAAGCATAAATAACATCAGGATACCAATAACCTAAAGTTTGTGAAAAATATGCTTCAAAATAAATATTTGGATATTTAGTAAATAAATGCAAGTAAGTATCTAAAAAATCCCTTTTATTGTCTGATAAGATTTCATTATTAGCTAAACTCTTAATAGGATCACTTATATATGGTTTATATTCAGTACTCACTTTGTCGTAATCAATAAATAATTTTTTTAAATATTTTTCATCCTTAGCAGTTATATTTTTATCTAGAGCAATTACTCTTGCTATTTGCTGTAATGGAATTGAAAATGCCTCAACTGAAGTAGTTTTCTCTATATTAAAGTAATCGAAGACCGGACCCTTAATTACAAAGTAAAAACAAGCTATAGAAATAGTGATGATACTCATCATAATTCTTTTATTTTTCATAAAGCCAATTATAAATGGAATACAGAATAAATAAACATATATACCATTGTTTCTAAAGAACAGCATAATAAGTACACCAATTATAAATAAAATAATATATGCAATCTTAATTTTACTTTTGCTCGAAATAAACTCATATAAACAAATTAATATAAGAAGAAAAGAACCACCAAACATTATATCTCTCCATAATGTAATGCTATAATGAGCGTGTAATGGATTAAATGCAAAAAACAAAGTCAAAAATATACATATTTTTTTATTAAGTCCCTTATTATAAAAATATCTAATTGAAGTAGAAAAAATAAGAGACATACAAAGCATTTGAACAAGTGTAGAAAATGCTATAGATTTACTTAAACTATGAAACAAAAATTTTCCAAGATGAAAAAATATACCAAAAAACCAAGTATGACCAAAAGTATGGTAATCACTCAATATAAAATTATTAGCATAATGAATAACATAATAAGAATCAGGAGTCATAATTGCCGGATAAAATCTAATAAAATACAGAAAGTATCCAATAAATATTACACCAATCATCAAAATAAATGTTTTAATTTTCATTTTATTATGTGCTTCAATTACTTCAATTTTTTTTAATTTATAAAATAAAATTCCAAATAATTTATAAAATAAAATGAATAGACCAAAAAAGCACAGAATAGTAAGAAAAAGATTTTTCAAATTAAAAATATAATTAACCTCTTCTATATATAAATTTACCATATTTCCAATTGATAGCATCAGACTCAAAAGTAAAGATATAATTATAGAATACCTTTCTTGCTTTTTATTTAAACTTAATTTATATTTATAAAAGAAAATAAATAATATTAAAAAAAGCAATGTAATCAAAAGATTATAAGAACCATAATTATAAATTAACCTAGTATAAATTAAAATTCCAAAAAACGATAAGAAAGACTCTATTAAATTAACTAATACTTTTTTCATTATTTTCTCCCCAAGGTCATCACACATACTCCAATTATCACTATAAATATTCCTATTCCTTGAGTAAGTGTTATTTTTTCTTTTAATATTAAACAAGATTCGATTATAACAAGAGTATTAACTAAAGCAACAGAAAGTGGCATTGCTATAGTTAAGTTGCTTTTGCTAACTATTAACATCCAAAGTATAAAACTACAGCCATAACATAATAGACCTAAAATCATTTTAATTGAATAGTTAATTTTAAGTCCAAATATAGATAATGTTAAATTACTATTAGCACTACCAAGTTTAAACAGAATCAATCCAGAAGACGCTAAAAGCACATAACAAGCAAACATAATTATTAATTTCATACTAATCCTTCTTTCCATTTTTATTTACACTTTCCTTTAACATAGATATTTCTTGTATTAATAATTTAGTTTTTTCGTTTTGAATCGATATACTTGTAGTAATAATAAACGAAACATAAAACAAGAAGAAAAAGCCAAGTAAGAATACCATATTTGATGGTTCCTCGAAACCAGCAAGTTTTGAGATTTTGAAAACAATTTCAGGAAATATAACGACGATTGTCATCAAAATAATTAAAAATATCCAAAAACTAGCATACTTCATCGTAAGTCTTTTTTTCTTTACAGTTCTAATTATCAAAAACAACTGAAATACTAATAGTAATAATAAAGATATTTTCAATACAATATTCATTTTTTCATCTCCCCACTTATACTAGTTATTACTATTGATATTGATACACTAAACATATAGTAAATACTCTTTAATGGTTTTATTGAAGAACTACCAAATTCCCTTTCATGCATTTCAACAGGTATTTCTTTAACTTTAAATCCTTTACTTATAAGTTCTACCGTTGATTCTGGTTCAGGATACTCCGTTGGATAGTGATCAGCAAACAATTTAATAACCTTTTTATCTCCTGCTCTAAATCCACTAGTAGGATCGTATATCTTTTTGCCAGTACATAATTTAATTAAGAAAGACAATATTTTAATTCCCATTCTTCTAGTACCAGTAGACTTAAACTTACTTAATTCACTTACAAACCTAGAACCAATAACAAAATTATTTCCTTTTTTTATCTCTTCTACCAAGTTATCTATATAATTTTCATCATGTTGTCCATCACCATCAAATTGAATAGCTATATCATAATCGTTTTTTAATGCATATTTGTATCCTGTTTGTACAGCACCACCAATACCAAGATTATGTACTAAATTAATAACATCATAATTGTTTTTTAAACATATTTCTCCAGTATTATCTTTACTGCCATCATTAATTATAATATAGTCTATCTCATTAGAAGATTTCTTTTTATACTTTTTTATTTTATTTATTGTATTTTCTATGTTTAACTCTTCATTATATGCTGGAATTATCATTAACACTTTCATTTCTTTTACCTCTTCTACTTTTATATATTTCACAAAAACTTAAAATACCAATACCAATAATTATATATCTTATAAAGAACATACTTATAGAATATCTACTAAAAGCAAATGTATAGGAATATATGGCTATTTGAGATCCATATGTTAATATTAAGAACAACCACTCTTTAATTCTCTTTTTATTTATAAAAATAAGTATTGAACTAATAACAAACAATATTATTTCAACTTTTCTTACTACATTTAATTGATTACCACTTATTCCCATAATAGCATCCCAATAAAAGTAATTATCAAAATTTTGTAATGGTTTATAAATTAAATATGATTTAAGCATAGAGACCTTATCTTTATTCCACCATTCATGCATTCGATATTTTGCTTTCAAGCCATCATATTCTAATGAATAATACTTTGTCATATAATCTTTTTTATTAGGGTTTTGTAAATAGTATTTCATTTCAGCAGGCATTTTTTCATCAACATTTTTCACATAATCTAATTCTTCATCTGTAGGATAACCACTTCCCTGATATGTTCCTAAAAGCAGTGGATTACCTGTACCATATGTTAATGGAATAAAATGATTAAATATTTTATAGTTTCTATAAGTCCAAGGTATTAAACATAATAACAAAATAATTCCAGCAATTATACATTGCCTAATTAAAAGTTTAAAATTATATTTTTTTAATATTAAGAAAACAAACAGAAAAATAGGAAATATGCCTATAGTTGGACGTATAAATACTGCCAATATATAATAAATCACTATTAAAATAAAATCTTTTTTGTTCGCCTTCATAGATAATTTTAATGTATGATATATAAGTAAAGAAAATAGTAAAATATATGGTGTTTCAGTTAAAATTAAATTATCCATCCAAATATAATCAGCAGCAAGAAAAAACAAGCATGAAATAGCAGCAATATATTGATTAGAATATAATTTAATAGTCTTATAAACAATATAAATCGTTAACAATCCCATAACCAGCCATAATATTTTAAGAGAAATTATAAGCTTCGAACCAACACCAAATATTAGTGCCATAAATGCAATCAAAAATGTCATGCCTGGCATTATTTGTGCGGACAATACATCGTGCATTGTTATTTCACCAGTTTGTAAAAATACTATACCGCTTTTTATATAGTCAGCATCATCACTATTCAATGAATAATTAAATCCTAATTCTTTTAAAGCTAAAATATGTAAAATTAATGATATAATTAACACAACCAAAATACACCAATTATCTAAAAACAAAGACTTTATCTTATTTTTCTGCATATCTAACTCACCTATACTTTTTTATTCTAAATAAAAATTTAACATTGCTATCATAAAATCTTTTTAATCTTTTTGGTTCTTTCATAATTCTGTATAACCATTCTAGATTTAATTTAATAAATATTTTAGGTGCCCTTTTTTTCATACCACTCATTACATCAAAAGAACCGCCAACACCAACAAATATACCTTTTTTAAATCTATTTAAATGTTTATATATTAACATTTCTTGAAGTGGAATACCAAGTGCTACAAGAACTATATCAGGCTCAAGTTTTACAATTTCATCAAATACCTTATCTTTATCAGTAACATACCCATTAGAAGTACCAACTAGTTTTAAATTAGGATATTGTTCTTTAATAACTATTTTCATTGAATCAATAACTTCTTGCTTAGAACCAAATAAATAAATACTCTTTTTTTGTTCATTACCAAACTTTAATAATTCATTTGCAATATCTATTCCAGTAATTCTCTCTTCAATGTTATACCCAATCTTTTTACCAGCCTTCAATACACCTATACCATCTGGTACCATAACCGTTTCTTTATCTAATAACATTTTTCTTACATCTTCATTTTTTTCACTAATCATAAATGTTTCAGGATTAGCGGTAACAACAAATGTTTTCATATTATTTTTTAAATTATCACTTAAAATTTCATAAAAAGATTGTGCACCCTTTTTATATAATTTATCAAATAGTTTTCTCATCTATTCACCTCTTAGTTCCTATAACAATAGTATACCATTATTATATACTTTTTTTAATATTATTTTAGAATTTTTTCCCAAATATTAACTATTTTTTCTTTAGAAAATTCATTTGCTTTGTTTTTAGCCTCTATTCCTAATTCATTTCTTAGTTTAGAATCATTAATTACTTTTTCGATTTTTTCTATATATTCTTCTTCATTTCTATTTTTAATAATATAACCATTTTTATTATTATCAATTATATCATTAACTCCACTAGCAACTTCATAAGCTATACAAGGTATACCATAACTCATAGCCTCTAAAAGTACCATTGGAAGTCCTTCTGTTTCAGAAGCCATTAAAAATAAACTGGATTTTAACATATATTCTTCAATTTCTTCTTTGTTTTTATAACCAGTAAGTATAATTCTATCATTCATATTTAAATCATTAATTAACTTATTAAGATTATTAAATTCTTTACCATCGCCAATGATATATAATTTCCAATCATTTTCTTTTATTTTAGAAAAAGCTTTAATAATATCATCATTTCTTTTACCGTAATCTAATCTGCTTATAGTTATAATATTCTTTTTATCTAGTTTACTTTGTTTACTAGGTATATAATATAACATATTAGGTACCAAAACTACTTTAGTATGTTTATTCTTAATTAAAAACTTTTTATAATCTTTTTCTAAAGTCTTAGTAAGAGCAAATAAAAAATCTATATTATAATATTTATTTTTTAATATATTAATATATCTTTTATTATTATTATGATAATGATGTTCTTGTGCTATTTTAACTGAATTATCATTACCATATTTACTAAGTAAAGCACTAAAATCATATCTAGTGGAAACTATATATTTACTATCACAATTTTTTATATAGTTAATTACTCTAATTTTCTTTTTCGTTAATATACTAACAGACCTTATACCCTCTTTTAATATATTAAATATTTTATGATTATGAAAAGCATCTAAGAATTCTTCTTTATTTGGACCACCATCATATAAATATTTAACTTTAATTTTATCATTAAGTCTATTAGCTTGTGTCTTACTTAGTTTATAAAATGACATAATTTCAATATCGTAATCATCACATAAACTATTTGCAGTATTAATTGTAGCACTTTCTATACCACCATAACCTAGATGTAATAGCAAGAAACTTATTTTATTATCATTAATATTAATTTGATTTCGTTTTACTTCATTATATAGACCAACTAACAATAAAGACAAAATACAAGTGGTAAGAAATATTCCAAAAACATGACCAGCCAATATAGAAGATAAAATCATATAAGCAGAAGCAAGTAAAAATGAACAAGTAAATATATTAATTTTTTTCTTAAAATGTATAAGTAATGAGACTAAACTAAATGCAAAAATAGCGACAAATGGTATTGTAACCAAAAACATGCCAATTTTTCCAAGCCAAACTTCTTGTCCAATAAAATCTCTCTCTAGATATGGAAAATTAGAAGAATAACCTATTCCTAACCATTTATCTATTTTATCACTATGCTTATTTAATATATCATCATACATACTCATTTTAAAGCCTCTATAATTAGTTAAAAAAGAAGTATCTTGTTTAATCGTATCGAACCAAAAATCAAAGTTCTCTTTAACTGAATAAAACTCAACATACGACTTAGGAACGCTAAACTTTTGAGGACATTTTTCAATACAAAGTGATAAATACTCTTTTTCAATATTATCAATATTCTCCTCTTTCAATATAACATCTAGAGATAAATTATATTTATCACTTAACTCATCTATCAAATAATCACATTCTGAATTCACTGAAGATACATCGTTATCTGTATTATTATTTATATTAGTTATATATCCCTGCATTTTATATTTTACAGGTGAATAACTAAAAAGAAATAATATAAAGCAAAATTCTAATACAAAGAACAAGTATCTTATTTTTAATACTTTTTTCTTGTAAAAAACATATTCTATTAATGCATAAACAAATATTGATAAAATAGAAAAAGTAATAGCAAAAAAGGCTGTCTTTGTAGATAACATTAATGCTGCAATTAATTTAATTAAAAATGACAAATAATATTTGCAATCATTTTTTAATAATGTATAAAAAGCAGATATAAAAAGCAAAGATCCCAATATAGCAGAGAGTTGATTAGTTGAATAAAATAATCCTTTTGATGTATATAAATCAACATCATTAATATTAATGCCATTAAACCAGCTAAATATATTACCTATTATAGTAACATTTCCTTCATAGTTAGAAGAATACCCAACATATGAAAACTTAAAAACATTGCTAATAACTATTATTAAACTAAATATTAAACTAATTTTTGATAAAGTAGCCATTATATCTATCGTTTTAAGATTAGATTTCATGTATACAAACAAGACAATCAAAGGTAAAATATAAGCTCTAACAACATAATACAGTTCTACAATCGTTGATATATTTTCATTAATATATATAAAATTTTCAAAGGATAAAATATGCAAAACATGAAGAAATATATATATTCCATAAACAATTATTATTGGAATTATTTTTTTAGAAAATATTTTTTTGTTTTCTTGTTTACTTTTAAAAAACAACAAGATAAACAAAATAAAAGTAAATAAAAAGTTAATCAATTCAACAAAGGAAAAACCAAATAATTGAAATTTGTTACCTACTGTTGAACGATAAATATCCATGAATGGAAGTAAAAAACTAAGTAATAAAATATATTTATCATAATTTTTCTTTTTCATTCTTATCATCCCTAACATTAATTCTTTTTTATTTTAAATATAAAATTAATAATACCATACTGCTTTTTTAATAACAACTTATATATAATTTTTCGATTTTTATCCAATTGTGACAAATAACTATTACTTTTAAAATTTGGAAAATTATCATTCATATAACATAATAACTTATCAATAGTTTCTAATTTTATATTCTTATCTGCTTCAGATCTAATTATTCTAACAATAGCGGATATATATATATGATCAATAGCCAAAAACTCTATAATTTCCTTATTATCATCATACATAGAGCTTTTTAATATACTATCAAAAGCTTCTAAAATCTCAAGATTTCTTAAAACATTAGAATTATTCATCGTTGATCCTTCTCTTATTAAATAATCATACAAAGGTTCATTTACATACCCAATCCTATTTGCCTTACATATTACATTAATAGAAAAATCAAAATCTTCATACCATACTTTACTTCTAAAAGATAGGTCATCAAGAATAGATTTTTTATATATTTTATTCCATACTGCTTTTTTTCCCAACAAAGCATTAATTTTATTATCTTCATAATTAATATGTTCTAAATCTATTTTTTTATTTTTATAATCTTCACTAACATTATAATTTCCACATATAACTATATCCAAATCATCATCTACAGCTTTTTTATATAGTTTTTCAAACATTTGAGGTTCAACAAAATCATCTGAATCAACATAACCAATATACTTTCCATTAGCTTTTGTTAATCCATAATTTCTTGCAGAGCCTTGTCCTCCATTTTCTGTTATATATGATTTTATATTTTTATATTTCTTAGCATAATCATCAATGATTTTTTGACTATTATCTTTTGAGCCATCATTAACAACTATTATTTCAATATCTTTAAGTGTTTGTGAGACCAAACTTTTTAAACATTTATCAATATATTTTTCCACTCCATACACAGGAACTATTACACTAACACTATATTTTATCATTATTTTTCATCTCCAATCATTTTTTCAATATTTTTTATTTGGCTTTCGATAGAAAAATTCTTTGAATAACAAATAGCTTCTCTGCTAAATTTATTATACAATTTAGTATCAGCCATCAATAATTCTATTTTACTTACAAATTCTTCAATATTATTAGCTATAAATCCACATTGCTCATCATTAGATATTTCTAGTGCTCCACCAACATTTGTAGAAACAAATGGTACACCTAAAGTAATAGCTTCCACAAATATTGTCGGAAAACCTTCACTATAAGAGCAACCTATCACTATATGTGCATTCTTAATATATGGATATGGATTTTTTTGATATCCAAGTATATCAATATATTTTTCAATTTTTAATTCAGAAATTCTCTTATTCATTTGCTCCAACAAATCACCTTTTCCAATAAATTGCATTTTAAAATCATATCCAGCATCAACTAGTTTTTTAGCAACTTCAATTGCAAATAAAGGATTTTTATTGTTATCAAATCTATTGATAAATAAAATTATCTTCTTTTTATTTTTTACTTCAAAACTTGTAGACTTATCTATTATATTTTGTATATTAAATCCGTTGTTAATAAGAACTATTTTATTCTTATATTCGGGAAAAACTTCTAATAGTGATTTCTTTGTATTATTAGAAATTGCTACAATTTTATTTACATTTTTAAAGCTTTTCTTTTGAGCAATATAATTTAGTTTATCATTATTCAAATCATAAACATCACCATGAACCCAAGCATAAGTTTTACACTTTTTATCAAGTAAAAAGGTAGGAATTAAATAATTAAAAGATATTTGCATATCATAATTATTTTTTATATATTTTTTCCTTAAATAATAAGGAAAAACATATAAAAGAATCTTATATAAAATTTTTTTTAAAATACTATCATTATCAGCATCAATTATAGGTTCAAGTAAAGTTACATTATCATTAATTTCTTCATTATTAATATTAGTATGCCAATACTCAATAATATCAATATCATACCTATTTTTATCTAAATTATTTACTATATTAGCAAGCACTCTTTCAGCACCGCCTCCGTAAGTAAATGACCAAATTATAAATAATATCTTTTTCTTTTTCATTTTTAACATCCTATTCAAATTCAACTGTTTCCTTTACATCATTATTTATTTCATATGGAAAATCATATAAATAATCTTTTAATTTTTCTTCAATAATTCTACTCTCTTCCAGATACTCTTTTTTTCTAAACAATTGTGTGTTCTTAATTGATATATCAGGATTAAATCTTGATTTTTTATTTACATGATCTTTCTCAGTAAAGCCCAAAAATTTTGTTATTTCTTTTACTTTATTTTCATAATCATAAATTAGATCTTCAAACTTTACTCTATATACCTTATTTGAATTGCATTTTTTTTCACTTTCACGCATTTTTTTATAAAAATTGCAAAATTCATTCACTTCTAATGGAAAAGGTACACATAATTGTCTTGCTTGCCATATATACTTATTAATAATAAATACATCTCTAGGATCTCTTTCAACTACTATTACTCTTAATTTATCATCAAAATAATTATTTACTCTAAATAAATTAAATGGTAATAGGAATTGATCTAATATAATATTTTCTTTACCTTTAGCTATTTCTTTAATTATCTTATATATATATTCATTTGAATACTTATAAAATTCTTTATCTTTAATATATGAAATTCTCATTCCATCGGAATATTTAAGTACTTTATTAAATCTAATCTTATTCAAAGTAAACATTTTTAGTGGCTTTCTAATCAACAATTTAATAAACATTTTTGCATTAACTTCTTCATGCATATACCAATATCCAGAATAATTAAATTGTTGAATATTTTTTATAAAATCATCAGTTATTTTCATAAAGTTAGGACTAATAATTTTTTTATAATTTCCTACCCACCAATATTTTTTATCGTATAATTTCTTCATTTGTAGTTCAAAACTTCTTATAGCCTCATCACTTCTAATTGCATTATTGCCTATTAATAATTTATCTTCTAAGTCGAAAAGTCCATTCGGACAATGTAATAATACATATTCATAACTCTTATATTCATTTTGACAATCCTTAAACTCCGCAACTAAATCCGTAATAGCAGAACTTCCACTTCCCATATAGCCAGTAGGAACTATGATTCTTTTCATTTTTTATCACCTTTTCCAATCTTAAATTTAAACTTACTTAAAATAAATATTAAATTATTATCTTTTGTCAATAACAAAACGCCAAAATATAAAATGATACAAGCGGCCACAATCAAGCAAAGATTTACAACAAAGCTCAAATTAAAAGTTCTGATTATTAATGAAAGTGGTATAAAAAGTATACCTATTATCAAATAAAGTAAATTTCTTTTTGTAAATATTTCTACATTTAAATTCATTTTTTTTCTTGCGTAAATATAATGACAAATGAATACAATAATTTCTGAAATACCTGTAGTTATCATTGCAGTTGAAGGATTCAAAATATCAAAAAAGACTAATAAATAATTCATAATCAAATTCAATGCTCCACAGCTAAGTGAAACTTTTAATATTCTATCCTCTCTATCATTTGGATACATAACCAAATTATTCATAACTGATTCTAGACTAACAAATATCCTAACCATACTTGCAATCATAAGAGGAATAACCGCTGTAACATATTTTTCTCCTGCATATAATGCAATTATTTCTTTAGCAAGAACAAATATACCAAAACACATTGGAACTATTATAAATAATAACGAAGAAATAGAGTTATTTAATTTCTCTTCATACTTCTCCTTACCTTCATTTCTTAAAATATATGACATTCTGGGAATTGATACAAATATTATAGAATAAGGAATAGAAGCTAATGTAGACACAACATAATAAGGAATATAATATAGTGTAACAGAAACATCATCAACATATTTTCCAAGCATAACTTTATCAAGCTGACTATATAATAAATCAAGGTTAGAAATAATTAAAACCGCTATTAATGGTTTAATATATTTTTTAAGTTTAAATTCCGAAAAATCAAATTTAATTTTTTTCTTTGAATATATAAAACTAATTATATTATTTAATAATATAGTTAAGCAAACTATTATCGCATATAAAATAACATCATCAGGCTTTCTTACAAATAATAATAAAGCAATAAAATAAATAATCTTAACAATAACAGATTTTATAGTAATAAATTTATAATTTTCTAAAGCCTCATTAACAAATTCTACATAAAACACATTAGCAACTATTTGTATTATCATTATCATATATAATGATGTTGCTATCCCACTCGAAGAGAATATAACATAAAATAAATATATAATTAATACTAATATATTAGAAAAAAGAGAAATCAAAAACAAATTACTAAAAAGTTTAGAAGTAGCTTTTTTATCATTCCTAATTCTACTAATTTCTCTAACTCCATAATTATAAACTCCAAAAGAGGCAAATGCTAAAAAAATCTGAAACTCAGATAATACTCTATTATAAGTTCCATATAAATTAACATCTAACAATCTTACAATGTAAGGGCCTATTATTATAGGAATAACTATATTTACCAAACTAAGTATAGATTTATAAATTGTATTTTTAAATAAAGTATTTTTCTTCATCTTAGGCACCAGCTTTCTATTAAATTATACTATAAAAAGCCATTATTATCAAGGTAATAGAAAAAAGAATATCATATTTTACAAATAATATTCTTTAATACTTTCTAATAAATAATCATTTTCTTCTTTAGATTTAATGGCTATTCTAATATATTCATTATCATCAAAGCCATTTTTACCATTAAGTACTTTAATTAATATCTTTTTACTATCTAAAAGATATTCTGCTATTTCTTCTGCTTTACCTTTATTTAATTTAATCATAAAATAGTTAGCATCAGATTTATAAACATTTAATTCTTTTATTTCTAATAATTTATTATAGAATCTATTTCTTTCTTCTTTTATCTTGTTACATCCAATAACATAATCTTTTTTATAAATAGAAATAATTTGTAAAAAGTATTCTGCAAATGAATTAATATTCCATACAGGTAAATTCTTATTAATAATATCCAAATATTCTTTATTACCACTTGCAAGTACTCCAAGTCTAAGGCCAGGCACACCATAAGATTTACTAATACTCTTAATAACAATCAAATTAGAATATTTATTTAATATATCATCATTGATTAAAGTATAATTATCATCAGCAAAATCAATAAAAGATTCATCAAATATAACTTGTTTATTCTTTTCACTAGCAGTATCTAACAACTTAATAGTTTCATCATAAGTCAAATGAGAACCACTAGGATTATCTGGAGATATAACTATCAAAGTATCAACTTTATCTAACACTTTAATTAATTCATCCAAAGATAATCTATAGTCATTATCTTTACTATTTATATATAAAATATCATTATCCGGAAAACATCTTACATACTCGTTAAATGATGGAATAGTAAGAGCAATTTTCTTATTAATAACATATCTTAGATTATTAATAAGTTCTGCTGCCCCATTGCCAATTAAAATGTTTTCTTCACTAATATTATCAAACATTCTAGAAGCACATATTCTTTCTATTTTTTGACCAGAAGGATAATTAAATAAAAGTTCATTATAAAAATACTTCATTTTATCTATCATTTTATCAGTAGGAAAATAAGGATTAACTAAATAACAATAATCTTTAATACCATTAAATCTCCAATATCCACCAAATCTCCTATGAAATAATTCTAATTTTTCTCTAGTACTTGGAGCAAATATAGCTTTAGCTATATCATAATCTTGACAATCATCTATTTCATACCAATCTTCACCATTTAATTGTAAACCATGTAACTTAGCCTCTTTAAGTCCGCTAATAACCTTTAAAACAAGTTCATAATAATCATTATTACCATAAGCTTTAATATAAGATTCTAAAAATGGTAAATAAAATCTTTCACTAAACTCCTTACTAAATTTATAAATATTAACTGTTTTATAGTACTTATTTACATCACTATAATCAAAATCTTTCTTTTCTACAAATGAACTAATAGTATCGTCATCATTTAAAGTTACAACAGTACCATCCATCCATTCCTCATATTTAGCTACAACTGCCGCACTCTCATACTTAGAATTAACTAATTTTTTTACTATAGAAGTATCATATATCAAATCAGATTCCAAGAGTACAGTATCATCTTTAACCAAATAATCTTTTGCCAAATATAAAGAATATATATTATTAGTAGTATCATATATATCATTATTTATATAAGTAATATTAATTTTCTTATCAAGTTCTTTTTCTTCAATATATTCTTTTACATTTTCACCTTTATAACCAAGTACAATAATAAAATCTTTAATATCAGCTTCAATTAAAGCATCTATTGCTCTTTCTAATAAAGTTTTACCATGTATATTAAGCATACATTTAGTATTATTTTTAGTATATTTACCAAGTCTAGAGCCCTTACCAGCTGCTAACATAATTGCTTGCATTTACTTCACATCCTTACATAATCTAAGTTTATCATTATTTTAAATCATAGTCAATTAAATTAAGCAGAAAAAAATGAAGTAACTTACCTCACTTTACATTTTATTTTAGAACAATTATCAATTGTTTTTCTTCCAACAGAATCATAATATACATTATATTTTTCCACATCGGATAATTTATAACAATTTCTACCATCATAAATTCTAGGACTTGCCATTAACTCTTCATATCTGGATATATCATATTCTTTAATCATAGGCCATTCAGTCATAATAAGAACAGCATCAGTATTCATAATAGTGCTATCAATATCAGTAAAATAACTAATACTTCCTACTACACCATCATCTTCTAATTTATATGAAATTCTTTTTTTAAAACTTTCTATTGATATTGGATCATAAGCTTTAATTACTGCACCAGCATCCAATAATAATTCTATATTATATATAGAAGGAGCTTCTCTTAAATCATCAGTACCAGGTTTAAAAGTTAAACCAAGTACAGCTATATTTTTACCTTTTAGATTACCAAAATCACCTAATAACTTTTCATATAATTTAATTTTTTGACTTTCATTAACATCAATACAAGCCTTAACAGTTCTAAGTTCTGCACCAACTTGTGAACTCAAATAATGAAGAGCTTTAGTATCTTTGGGAAAACAGCTTCCGCCATAACCTATTCCAGCATTTAAAAATTTATTGCCTATTCTAGAATCAAATCCCATTCCCTTTGATACATCTTCAATATTTGCACCAAGCTTCTCACATAAGTTTGCGATTTCATTAATATAAGAAATTTTTAATGCCAAGAAATCATTAGAAGCATACTTAATCATTTCTGCACTTCTTCTATTCGTAGATAATAAAGGCACATTATATGGTTCTTTAGTTAATGGTTCATACATTCTTAGTAATACCTCTTCTGCTTCCTTACATTCAGTACCAATTACAATTCTTGAAGCATAAAGAGTATCCCTCACTGCAGTACCCTGAGCTAAAAATTCTGGATTACTAGCAACATTAATGTTAATTCCATCTCTAACATTATTTTTTAAGTATCTTTCAACTTCATCATTAGTACCAATAGGTACAGTAGATTTAACAACCACTACCACATCTTTTTCTACTGATTTAGCAATTTGTTCACACACACCATAAACATAATCTAAATTAGCAGATCCGTCTCTTCTTTCAGGAGTACCAACGCCTATTATAATAACATCTGCATCTTTATATGCCTTCTTATAATCGGTAGTATAAATAAGCCTATTACTATTTTTTTGCATAAGTTCTTCTAAACCTTGCTCATAAATAGGACTTATACCACTTCTCATCTTTTCTATTTTCTTTTCATCAATATCAACACAAGTAACATTATGTCCAATATTAGCTAATGCCACTCCTGTTACCAACCCTACATATCCTGTTCCAGCTACTGCTATTTTCACTTCTATTACCTCCATCATGTATATACATCATAACATTATTTAGCCTTGAAATCAACCTTAATTAATACTTAAATTACCACTAGTAGGATAAATTTGAATATAAGTATTACCATCATTAACAACTAATTCTTCACCACTAGATTTTATTTTATATATAGTTTTATCATTTTTACCACTCTTATTCCAAGTAATAGGTATACTATAACCATTAGATACATAATATCCTTCTCCACTACCAACATTATCTATTTTTTGATATGCACAGTATCCATGATCACAATAATTAGAATAATTAACACCATATATAATAATATTTTTAACCTTATATTGTTCTCCAGTTACTAAATCAACATTCTTAGTACCATTCATACTTCTTAAATATACTTTATTATCACTATCATAAGTATAATTAGAAGTTCTATAATCAGAATATTTAATACTAACATTATTAGCTATACTACTACCATCTAATTTAGATAAATCTATTTCTTCAGCACTATATTTAAGCAAACTTTTAGTTTCAGTAATAGTTCTATATTTCCTATTACTAGTTCCTTCACCTAATAACTTGGTAGAAGTAAATAATTTATGTTCCCAAGCTCTATTTAAAGAAGTATCTCTAAATCCATATTGACCATCAACATCAACATCATTAATATCTTCACTAGCAATTCTTTTTAAAGCATCTTCTGCTCCTCCAGCATGACCATATATAGCATCATTTTCATATACATAATCTAAATATTGTGTTCTAGCGCTTCTAACAGAACCAATTTTATCCACCTCTGTATCCTTAAATAAAGCCATCATCCTAGTAATACCACCTTCAACCATAAGCTCATATACCATATACGCTTTATCAAGACCTGCTTGAGGTAATGCACCATTATGGCAATTTATCATAACAGCATAAGGTCTAGTATCACTATCAACATCAATTATAGTAACTTTCTTTTCTTCCTTTACTTCCTCATTAACATTTTCTTTTTTATCAGGAATTTTTTTATTATTATCAATAACAAAATATACTCCTATGCCAATACCACATAACACGATAACACCAAGTATAATAAATAAAATTAACTTGTTATTTTTTCTTTTTCTCATATTTACCTCCTAACAATAGTATTTTATCTACTTCAAGTATAACACATAAAAGAAAAAATACAAACTAATTTTTGTATTTTATTCTTGACTATTATTTTTATACCAATTAATAAAGTTTTCAATTCCTTCTTTAAAGCTAGTTTTAGGTTCATATCCTAATAGTTTTTTAGCTTTTGATATATCAGCGTATGTTCTATCAACATCACCAGGTTGCATAGGTAAAGTATCAATACTAGGAGTAACACCAAGTACATCACCAATAACATTAATCATATCTTTTAAACTAATAGGATTATTACTACCTAAATTAATAATTTCATAGACATTATCATTATTCATTACATAATCACAAGACTTGCATATACCATCAACAATATCATCTACATAAGTATAATCTCTCGAAGTATTTCCATCACCATACATTGGAATAGATTTGCCATCAAACATTAATCTTGTAAATTTATTAATTGCTAAATCAGGTCTTTGTTTAGGTCCATATACTGTAAAAAATCTAAGCATTATAATATTCATATCATTAAGTTTATGATAAACATGAGCCATTACTTCATTAGCCTTCTTAGTAGCGGCATAAGGACTAATAGCATAATCAACAATCATGTCTTCTCTAAAAGGAACTTCTTTACAATTGCCATAAACACTACTACTTGATGCCATAACCAAAGATTTAACATTATGTAGTTTAGCCTCTTCAAGAATATTTTGCGTACCAATACCATTAACTTCTTGATATAATAAAGGATTTTCAATAGAAGGTCTAACTCCGGCCATCGCAGCAAGATGCATAACAACATCAATATGATTTTCATCAAATACTTTCTTTACATCTTCTCTATTTCTAATATCTCCCCTATATAATTTATAATTATCATTATTAATAAAATCTTTAATATTCTTTTCTTTAATTTTAGGATCATAATAATCACAAAAATTATCAATAGTAACAACCCTATTTCCCTCTTTTAATAATCTTTCAGTAAGTGTAGAACCAATAAATCCAGCTCCGCCTGTAATAAAATACGTTTTCATTTTTTCTTTCTCCTTTTAGTATTGTTTTTTTTATCATTAGTAGTAAGATAATCTATCCAACCATCGGTAGGAATGAAATTTTTATTATATTTTTCCTCACTATTTATTCCATTTTGATCAATAAATTTATATTCCATTAATGAAGATATTTTAAATTTTTTTAATTTGTATCCCTCATTAATATATTTAATTTTTTTAGGATCAAACCCCATTATTTTGCAAATAGACCTATCCATATTTAATTGATTAAAGCTAGCTACTATTAGTCCGACTTCTTTATTCGATGGAATAAGTGGGCCTTCTTTTTCACCAGAAATAATCATATCCGCAACATTAAAAATAATTCTCTTTTTATTATTAGATAAAACACCATTTTTATCAGAATATAATAATATTTTATTTATATCAAGTATAGTTCTCCATATTGTATCATTTCCATACCAACTTCCCTCTTGAAATCTTTCTTTATGAGTTAAAACCATCAATTTATAAAATACACCATTTATAAGGTAAATTATTTTGCTATGTGTATAAGAATAATTCTTAGCAACAGAACGACAATATTTAATAAAACTACTTTCTGGATATTCATCACCATGACTAGCAACACTACCATTCCTATGATGTGGTAAATACTCTTTTTTACTATTCACACCAACAAAGTTTTTCATAGAGGCAGTGATACCAGCTTTTCTATGACATTTTGGCTTTGGAACATTAATTATAACATCAGCATCAAGAATATCTTTAGAAATTAAATATTCATGTTTTCCTTGACAATGATGACTATGCATATACTTTAAATTGTAATTTGTAATAGCATACTTTTTATAATATTCATCAGTTTCAACCAAAGAACTATTTTCTCCAATATCGACTACAGTACATTCAATTTCTGGATTACTATTCTTTCTAAAATCTTTTAATTCAACCTTATAATTAAAATCATTATATTTTTTTATTGCCTCTTCTAAATTATATAACTTTATAACTTCAGCAAAATTGCATTCTTGTACAGGAGCATCACCAACGATAATACTACCAGTACCATTTAAAGCAATTATTGTATAATCAATAATTGGTCTAATTACAGAAAAGTTAGTTATTAATGAATCGGTATTACCATCCAAAGATTCATTAATATGTTTCACTAAATTAGGTTTTATCACTACTTTATTATTTTTTTTAATAAAATCACCAAAAGGATTCCAATTTTTTTTACCAATATTCCCTTTATCAAGCCCCATTTGAATAAAAAGTCTACGAACACAATCGTATATATTAGAATCACTCTTAATATCAATGTTTAATCCCTCTGGATACACTGTTGATGGATTAAAAACATTGTCATTACTATATTTATATATTTTTGTATCAACAACATATACATCGTTATTTTTCATTGCTATTTTTCCTTTCCTTAATCATTTTTATTATATCATTAAAATCATTTCTAAATAAGATAATATTAACTAAAAGTACAAAGACTGTAATTACTACAATAGTTATAACTGCCAAAATCACCCATTTAATATAAGTATCAATATTAATATTAATACAAAAAATTTGAAATAACATAACTATTAACATTTCAATAAATGAAACAATTATTATTTTTAAAGAATTAATAAACTTAGTTTCTAATATTTTTGTAGAACCATAGTATATAAACCCAAATGTTCTAATTGGCATAGATATTAAAGTACCAATAGCAACTCCTACTAAACCATATTTTTTAACTAGTAACACAGAAATTATTATATTAACCACTGGTTCTATAATAGAAAAAATCTTAGTTTCCTTAAAATGACCCTTAGCATATACAATAGTTGAATATGGATATCTTATAACAAAGAAAAACTCAGCAAAAACTAAAATATAGGCAAAAGTAGGAATAACATAATTAGCATCAACAAAATTTTTAGTATAAACTGAAACAAAAGGAACTATCAATATTAAAGTTGAAGCAAGCAATATTGTTGTCAATGTATAAAATATGAAAGAATACAAACTAAACTTATGTCTTACTTGTTCTGAATTCTGCGTAATTAGTGTTTTGCCAAAAAAAGCATCAATACCATTAGTTAAAGAGACAATCAAAGCACGAATACCATTCGTAATCAAAGCATAAACTGAATATATTGAAATATTTGTTAAATTACTAAATATAGTTAATAAAATAACATCTATACTAGATTGCACAGTTGATGCAATATGATGAATTAGTCCATCCCATTGTTTATCAAATTTATAAGTTGAATTATTGTTTATTTTATAATTATACTTTTTGTTAAAATACATTCGCATTATAATCGGTTTAATTACATATATAATTGAACCTGCTAACTTTACACATTGAATATTACAATTTAGTTTTATCAAAATAACAATAACAAGTAGGTTAACAATATAACCAATTGAATTTATATTATCAATAAAATAATTTTTTTGATCGGATTTCAAAAACAAATTATATGTCATTCCTAAATAATATTCAGAAAAATATCCAATAGCAATAATTAATATTAATGATACGGTATATAAATATGAATAATTATTATTTATAAATCTTGGATATATGACACAAAGAAACGAAATGTATGCTAAAAGAACATATGATATTCTTTTAAAAAATAAATTAGCTTTACCTAATATATTTCCAACCTCTTCTTTATTTTTTTCTACCAAAGGTTTATAAAGAGCATTTTTTATAACAGGTCCTATACCGCCTTCTAATAAAGAAATATAAGCTAAAAACTGTGCAATCGAAGAAATAAGGCCATTGACTTCAGAACCAAATTTTTTTATTATCATTACAGGAACGATAAATCCATATACTATAGTAATTGCCTGATAAATAAACGAAGAAAGAATATTTTTAATTATAGTTTTTTTATTATTCATATCTAATCATTCCTTTTAGAAGGTAATTTAATTAAATCACCTATTTTTTTATCCCATTCTAATGGTTTAAACTCCTCATATCCATTTCCTGGATAAAAAGTCATTTCACCAAAATATAGTTTCCCATTAATTTCATACCAATCAACTCGTACAAAAGGAATATTATCGGACAAAATCTTTGAAAATTTTAACATTAAGTTATAGTTAAAAGGCTTTTTAATTTCTTTATTTGATGAAGGATAATGTCTTTCAAAAGGTAACTTGTTCCAATCTAAGTCAAAAAAAGTAACCTTTAAACCATCTTTATACCGCTCACTACATGTAAAAGATAACTTAGGCTCTCCATCAAAACACATAAACTTATAATCAATTAACTCCTTATTTACATTATCTTCCATATATTTTTCGATTATTATTTTAGGCTTAACATTCTTATACGGCCATTCCCTACCACAATAATAATAATTTCTTTTCAAAGAAGCATTGATTTTTTTTCTTGCAGAAACTATATCAAAATTACTTTTATTTCTACATATTGCTAACCCACCAGAATCATGATTACATTTAATTACAAATTGATTAGGTAACTCATCAAAATCAATATCATCAAATTTGTCATATACTCCAATCAAAGGTATTAAATACTCCTCACCTATTTTTTCTTTAATATATTCTCTAACTTCATATTTATCAACCATTTTAGTATATTCAGGATTTCTATCATAGAGTTTTAGCCATTGCAGCTTTTCGTTAAAAGTCTGGGGATTTTTTAAATTTAACTTATAGCCCATTTTACATTTAAAATATATCTTCAAATATGTTTTATCAGCCAAAATTCTTGAAAATTTGCTATTCATTATTCTTAACACAAGTTTTGATGGATTAAGCAAATAATACTTTAACTTTAACAATTTATTTTTCATTTTTTACACCTACAAAATAATCATAATATTTCTTATATATTGTATTAGCATCTAGTTTCTTTCTTATTTTCATTGCTTCTTTTTCTATATTTTCTCTGACACTATCATTTTCTATTAAGAATAATATTTTTGTCGCCAAAGTTTCGGCATCATCAACAGGTACCAACAAACCGTTTTTACCATCAGCAATTAATTCTGACGGTCCGAATTTACAATCAGTAGAAATACAAGCAGTACTTGTAGCCATTGCCTCAATAAGTGCATTGGGCATCCCTTCATATCTAGAACTTAATACATATATTTTTGACTTTGCAACTTCAAAAATGGCATCTTGATTAGCACCACATAATATTACATTTTCACTTAAGCCAAGTTTATTTATTAATTCTTGCAATTTATTCTTTTCCAGACCATTGCCAAATATTTTTAATTTATATTCGGGATGTCTATTATATACTTCTTTAAATGCATTTATTAATACATCAAAACCTTTTTGTTCATCTAGCCTTCCCATTGCAGTAATTACATTTTCTTTTTTTATTTTTGAATAATCAATTTCATAAACTTTTTTATTACTAATTGCATTAGGAATTACAACAGACTGTTTTTGAACACTATTTTGATAACATTCTTTAATTCCATTTGTCTGAAAAATAAAACCAGTGCATTTTTTAGCAGCATATTTAGATAAGACTTTACTAATATAACTTCTTTCATTTATGTTGGCTCTCTCTGAGCCAATCAATACACATCCCTTTGGTTTAGATAATTTTGCATATATTTCAGTTTGATAAAACATAGCAACAACAATTGTAGCATTAAGTTGTTTTAAATTATCTTTACAAAATTTATATCTTTCAATTATAGCACTGATTCTATTTTTCTTATTATTAATCATACTTACAACATTAATTCTTTTATCTAATTCATATGCATTATCTTTGTTATCAAACTTGATAATACTTACATTATCTTCAGTATTGTTAACTATCCAATTACATAAAGAAGATACAACTCTTTCAGCACCACCAAATCCCAAAGAAGACATAATAAATACAATACTATTTTTTTTCATTTCTTTTACCGCCAATTTTAATATAATTTCCTAATATAGTTTCGTATTCCTTTGGTTCAAACTTCGTAAAACCAGCAAAATGAGAAAATGTTAATTCACCTATATATATTTTATCGTTGCATAAATATAAATCCACTCTTAAACAAGGAATGTTCTTACTTAAAGACTTTGCTATATCAATCATTTCATCTAATTGTTTTGGCCTTTCAAATATAACATCAGATGTATTATAAATACATTTTAAATTTAATTTATTAAATTTGATATCATAATAATCATTAAATCTATTTTTTTCTTTATTGCCATAACAAACAGATATAATTTTAGGAACTCCATTAAAGCAAAAGAAATTATATTCTTTTAAATCTTCTTTATTCTTATTTTCCATATATTTTTCAATTATTATTCTAGGTTTAACATTTTTGTATGGCCACTCTCTATGAACATAAAAATATTTTCTTTTAAGATATTTATTAATTTTTTTTCTTGCCTTTTTTAAGTCTAATTGTTTTTTATCTTTACAAATTACAAGTCCACCAGAATCATGAGTACATTTCATTACAAACTGATTGGGTAATTTATCAAAATCTATCTCATCAAATTTATCATAAATACCGATTAAAGGAATTAAATATTTTTCTCCAGCTTTATCTTTTATATATTCTCTCGCTTCATATTTATCAACCATTTTTGTATATATTGGATTCCTATCATACAATTTTAACCACTGAAGTTTTTCACTTAGCAATTTAGGATTTTTTAAATCTAATTTTTTACCAATAATAAGCCTATATTTCCATTTTAAATATATTTTATCTGGAACAAAAAAGAAAAAGTTTTTATTCATCATGCAAACCAATGTATCTTTAGGATGACATATATATTTAATTATTTTTTTCATTATTACACACTTCCTTCATAAAATCAAACCATTTATTAACAATTTTATCACAATTATATTCTTGCATTTTATCTCTTGCATTTTTAGACAATTGTCTACATATATTATTATCTTCAATAAGTCTACAAATTGAAGAAGTTAATTCTTCCTTGTTATTATTTTCTACGAGTAAACCATTTTTATTACCATCAATTAACTCCTTTGGCCCACCACAAGGACAATTCGTAGAAATACAAGGAAGTCCGACTGCCATAGCTTCCATAAGAGCATTTGGCATTCCTTCATATTTTGAGGATAAAATAAAACCTTTTTTATCTTTCAAAATATTATCAATATCATCTACATTTCCACACAATTTGACATTATTATTAAGTTTATTATCCTTTATATACATACTAAGTTCATTTTTTAAACTACCTTCACCATAAATAAGTAATTTATAGTTTGGATATTTCTTAATAACATCTTTAAAACTCTCTATTAAAAGTATTTGATTCTTTTGTTCATTTAATCTACCAACATTAATAAATTCAGTACTTTTATATCCAACATATTTAGTTTTCAAGAATCTATCATCTACAGGATTAGCAATAACTATAGATTTATCTTGAATTTTTTTGCAGAAATAGTCGCGTGCTTCATCTGTTTGAAAAACGAATCCATCGGCTCTTTTATATAAAAACTTCATTATGGTTCTACTTTTCAAAGATGCATATTCTATTTTTGGATCATTTCTATCAGAAATAATTACTGGAGATTTAATAAATGGCTTCAATATAAGTAGTCTATAACTTGGCTCAGGTAAAAAACCTAAAATAATATCAGGATCAATTTCTTTTATATAGTCTTTTAATCTCTTTAAATATATAATATTCTTTACTAATGGATTCTTATTACCATCAAAATTTTTCAAACTAAAGAGTTTAATACTTTTATCAAGACTATATTCTACTTTTTCATCAGTAGTAGTAATAATAATAACTTCATTTTTTTCTACTAGTTTATTAGATAATGTAGCAACAACTCTCTCAGCTCCACCTTTTCTCAAATTACCTATATAAAATAATATTTTCATACTTCCTCCTAAAATAGTGTATAATTAACATAAACAGAATTTGTAAATATCTGATATATATAAAATAAAAATAATGAAATATAAAATATTGGATACATGAATTTACGATATTTTAAATCCAAAACCTCCAAATTATTTGGAATTAAAATTATAAATGAATAAGTAAAATATAAAACTATTCTTGCAACCAGCCCTTGAGTAGTTGAAAGAATTTGAAATGGTAAAGCTAATAATAACATACCGACAAAGTATTTATTACTATTTTTGTTTATATCAAATTTTTTATTTATAAAGCATACACCAACTATTATTAAAAATATCAATAAAAGCATTGTATATCCACTACCACTAGTATCACGATAGTCAAGATACTGACTGTAAATTAATTCAGTTATAATATTAAGAATAGGATTTTTAATTATAAATAAAACTATGCATAAACTCATAAAACGAAATATTTTATTAGTAGTAAATTTAATATGTTTAAATACTGGTAAAATTAAAAATACCAATGATGTTTTATGGAACAAACTAGCAATCATAACCATTGTAATATACCAAAGTAAACTCTTTCTATCCTTAGCTAACAATAATGGAAAAGCACACAATAAAACCGATATAGCTAAGCATTGTCTTAATGTACAAGTATAATATACAAAATAATTAAAAGTTATAAATAAGAAAACACTTGCAAAATAATCTTTGGAATAATTTTTAATAAAGTTATATATGCCTATCATAGAAAGAATTGAAATAATAAATACATAAAATCTAAAATCATAAAATATAAAGCTTATAAATTTAGTAAGCATTTTAAAGCCCAACTCAAAATCATAATGAAAATATAAATACTCTATAGTACTATTTTTAGCAGCTACAAAAAATTTATAATAATTAATCATGTCAAGTCCAACCTTAGGACCACGCAATCCCAAAAATAGAGTTAAAATAATAACTATTATTAGAAGATATTGTTTATTGTTTTTGATATTAATCCCAAATATTTTAAATATTAAGGATAATAAAGTCAAAGAAAGCAATAATATTATATATTCCAAAACAATCACCTCCATATTGTAACATTATTTATAATATTGGTTTAACACTTTTTTATATTTTACTATATCGTTATTTTTTGTTGAATCATTATCTGCGTTTTTTGACATTTGCAGTAATTTTTTATCATTAGTAATTAATTTTATAATATTATTAATAAGTTCATCATCTTTGTCACTCAAAAAGCCGTTAAATCCTTGTTTAATAAGATCTTTCATTCCATCAGTCGGAGTAGATACAATTGGCTTCCCCAAACATAGAGCCTCTAAGGCACACATTGGAGTCCCTTCATATATTGAAGTTAAAAGCATGATTTTAGAGTTTTTAATATATACATATGGATTAGTTTGGAAACCCAAAAGAAAAACATTATTATTTAAATTGTTATTATTGATATATTCTTTCAGTTCATCATACATTGGTCCATTTCCAACTATTGCTAATTTTGCAGTAGGAACTTTACCAACGACAGACAAAAATATATTCAAAAGTCTTTTTGGATTTTTTAATTTCACTAATCTTCCAACAAAAACAGCATCATATTTTTCATCTATATTAAATTTCTTGCTATTATAAATGATTTCTTTTTTATCAACAACATTAACGAGAACGCTGCTTTTATTGCAAATTTGTTTATAAAATTTATATTGGCTTAAACTGCTATCAGAAACCCAAAAAATGTGCTCTACCTTTTTAGATACAATAAGGAAAAGCAACGATTTTAAAGATGTTTTTCTCATATCTATACTGTTACCATGAACATGTGAAATAATCTTACACTTCTTAGAAAATAAACTAGCATAAATAGTCGCTTTTATATCATGTGCATGTATAATATCAGGTTCAAAATCCATAATAGCCTTTTTTATACTAGAATAATTTAATTTATTTAATGGATAAAATTTAATATTTTTTTCTACCAATTTATTTTTTATTTTACCATTTGGAGAACAATAAACCATATCCAAGTTTTTATCATTTTTGTACATATCAATAATTTGACATACAACATTCTCAGCTCCGGAAAAAGAATTGGTGGCTAATAAATGCATAATCTTCATATATATTTACCTCTCATATATTTTAATAATTTCTGTCAAAACAGAATCAAGCATATACTTATTTACTTCTTCTTTATTAGTTTGAATAAATTTTTCTGCTTTTTTCTTATTTTCATATATTTTCTCTATTTTTTGTGCAAATTCATCAGCTTTATAGCTATCAACCAAGTATCCATTTTTACCATCTTTTATCAAGTCTCTATTGCCTCTACAATTAGTGGCAACTATTGGAAGTCCAACATACATTGATTCAATTATATTTATAGGAAGTCCTTCTCTTTTACTAGATGATACTGCCATATTTGAAATTCTTAGAAGTTGTGGAATATCTTTTCTGTATCCCAAAAATCTTACATTATCATAAAGTCCATTTTGTTTAGCATATTTTTGAAGTTTTCCCTGCAGTAAATCATAACCAGGTAATAGTAATACAATATTTGGTATTTTTTCTTTTAATATTTTAATAGTGTCCAATAATAGAATTTGATTTTTGTTATTATTAATTTCACCTGGAAAAATCAAAACAAAGTTATCATTGACGATATTTAACTCTTTACGCAATTTCATTTTCTCACTTGCAGATACTTTAATATCAAATTTTTCCCTACTTATACCAATTCCATGTACTTTATAAATTTTTGATTTCATCTTTTTCTTTGCAGTATTATAATCCTCATCATTTATAGTAATAATTGAATCAGTGTACCTAGACAAATACTTTTCCATTGGATAATAAATCATCCAATTAATTAGAGGTGCACCTTTATAGAAGTGAAATCCGTGTGCTGTATAAACTATTTTAGAGTTGAAGTTTTTAATTTTACTAGCTGCAAGTCTTGGAATAGCAGCGCCAAAAGGAGTATGACAACTAATAAGTTCATAATCATTTTCAATCAATATTTTTTTTATTGTTGTATAAGATTTAGTAATATCTTTTATATTTAAGCTTCTTGTAAAACAAACATCAAATTTTTTATCACAATATGGAATTTCAATTCCTTGATCTTTAGATGCAACATGAACTTCATAACCATTATCTTTAAAATATTTTAGTTGAGGAATCAAAAATTTTATAAAAAATGAATCCAAATTAGCAGTAAATAAAACTTTTTTCATCTTAACATTACTCCCTACATTATTTATTTATATACCCATTTATCTTTTCTTTTGCACTATTTACAGATTTTTCATCTTGCTTCATTACATATAATTCAATATTGGGATATGTATATGTATTCTTAGTATATAAGTCAGTACCTACAAGATTTTGACTTTCAATGTCCCAACCTCTCATATCATTAAGTTGCATCTTAATAAATTTATTAATATTTTTAGTTTCCATATTTGTTGAAAAACTATTTCCAACACTATCTAATATTTGTGAAAAATTTGTCACTAATGTTGTTGATGATGTTACTTTGTCTATAATTGCTGTAAGAACTTTCTGCTGATTTTTAACTCTTTGTACATCTCCATCTTTAAAAGCATATCTTTCTCTAGCAAACATAAGAGCGTGAAATCCATCTAAATGATTATTCCCTTTTTTGTAGCAAATATCAGGGCGGCCATTAGCACAAAAACTATAATCAGAATACACATCAACACCTTTAATTGCATCAATAACACCTTCGATAGTAGAGAAATTAACCTTTACATAATAATTAATATCAATATCAAGTAAATTTTCTATAGCTTTAGCAGACTCCTCTATACCATAATATCCAGCGTGAGTAAGTTTATCATAGGCATCATCACCAAACGAAGGTAAATTAACATAATAATCTCTTGGTATTGAAGTAAGTAATACCTTTCTATTAATAGGATCTACGGTAATAATCATATTAACATCTGTATTGGTAACATTATCTATACTACCATAGGCATCTCCACCTGCCACATATATATTAAATGGTTTCTTAGTAATATCAACTACTTTTACTATATCAGTCTTTTCTATAGAAACATATACTTTATATATTTCTTTTAATTTAAGTTTCATATCTGACAAATCACTACTTAGTAGGTTTTTAGTAGAATCATTAATTAATACAGCATCTATCTTTTTATCTTGTAAATCTTCAAATAATTCTACAATATTTTTATATTCTTTATTAGTACTATCTATTTTTTTATCTAGTAATTTAATAGCTTCTTCACTATTCTTAGAACTATATATACCTATAGTCTTATTATCTAAGTCTTTAACATTCTTTATAGTGGAAGAATCTAAAGTCATAACATAATATACTTCTTTTTGAAGTAAATCTTTACTTATAATACCAACGAAATCCATAGTATCATTTAAATATTTAATACCAACACCAAATATAGTGCCAAAAAGTATTAAAAATACACATGAACTAATTCTAAATTTATTCTTTATTTTCTTAGGAAAAGATGTAATAAATAAATATAAATATAACAGTCCAAATACTATATAAAATATAATTAAAAATTTAAAAGGTATCATATCAAGTACATATAACATAATTCCAAATACTATAAATATAATTATTGATATTATTGCTATTACTCTAAAAAACCAAGTACTTTTATTCTTACTTCTTTTTCTTCTATTCTTTTTCACAAAATCACTGTCCTACCAATAAAGAGTATACCATATTTTCATAGGTAAGTCTAGGTTAAAAAAGACTTTTTTAGCCAAATATCTACATAAAAAGAACATTTTTATGTTCTTAGTTACCTTAAATCTTGATCATTTAATATAAATTCTACTATATTAACATTATTAATACCATTAATGTTTTTTTGCAAAATCAAATCTAATACAAATAAATATCTAGGATACATTTCTTTTATTTCATAAAAGGGTTTATATTCTCTTTTTTCAGTTTTTTCATCATCTATATTTTTAGAAACTTGAATATAGAAATACTCATCTATACCACGTCTAGCAATAAAATCACATTCCAAATTACCAATTTTTCCAACACTTAAATTATAGTTTTTACTTTTCAAATAAGAATATAAAACATTTTCTAATACAGGACCATAATTAATTCTATTATCAGTATTAAGTGCAAAATATATACTTAAGTCTGCCAAATAATATTTTTTTTCACCATCAAGAACCTTTTTTGACTTAATATCAAATAAATCACAAGAATATATTATTTTAGCTTTTTCTAATATTTCAATATATTTCTTAATAGTTCTTCTATCAACATTTATATTTTCATTTTTAAACATATACTCATGTATACTTCCAATTGAAATAACAGATCCAAAATTATTTATAACAAATTTCTGAATTACTTCAAATAATGCTTTATTCTTTATTTTATTATTACTTTTTATATCTTTTTCAAATATTTGACTAATAACATTCTTAGTATATAATAATTTATCTTCATAATTATTATAATGTAAAGCTCCAGGAAAGCCACCATTTCTTATATACTCTTCAAATTCACGATATATATTAATATCTATTTCTTTTTCTAAATATCTTTTCATATCCACATATTCATAAAAATTTAATGGTAACATCTCAATTTCAATGTATCTGCCAGTTAATTTGGTAACTAGTTCTCCACTTAATAAATATGAGTTAGAACCTGTTAAGAATATAGAATAGTTTCCCTCTTCTTTGTAAGCATTTATTACCTTTTCAAAATTTTTTACATTTTGTACCTCATCTATAAATAAATACTTAAAAGCCTTATCATTAACAAAGCCATCTATAACCTTTTCCAATTTTTTAGGAGTGCCTATATCTTTAAACTCTTTCTTATCTAATTCAATATATATAATATCATTATCACTGACTCCTTTTTCCTTCAACTCATTAATAATTGTTTTTAAAAGATATGATTTACCACATCTTCTTATTCCAGTTTTTATCTAAAAAGCAAGTTTTATCGACCAATTTTTGTTATATAAGCATCAATATTGGTCGATAAAAGACAAATATCTACATAAAAAGAACATTTCCATGCTCTTTTCTTATTATTTTAAATAACCAAGTATCTTTGTTTTCGTAGGCATATCTGAAGAATATATACTTGATAATAAACTATTTTTATTAAATGGTACATATACTTTTTCTATATCAAATCCACCTTTTTTCTTTTCTTTTAAAATTATATAATAGGCCAGACTCTTTTTATTATCCTCATATTCTCCCATACCTGCTCCTCTTAAAGTATGAATATTAGTATTATTAAGTCTATCTTCTAATTCAAAATGAACATGCCCTTGAAAAACATCATCATACGAAGTAATAAGTTTCCCATCAAACATAGGAGTATTTCTGCTAGATAAATATCCTTGTACTTTAGGATTATCAACACCATATTTATTTATCATATATTCTACTTCTTTATTATATTCATCACTATTAGTAAACATAAATTGCTCAGCAGACTTTCCATTACCAATATTATCTTGATATATCCAAGTATTATGTTTAACAAAATCCCATCTAATATCATTACCAAAATGACATAATGCTATTTTTTTACCACCAAGTAATAAATCTAAAGAAGGCTTATATAATTTTAAATTGTTAATATATCCTTGTACTCTATCATTAGTCCAATCTAAACTTCTTTCCCTTTCTTCACTCCAATAATTAAAAGGACTACCTCCTAGAGTTAAATAATATTCACTGTTACCCATAATTTGGTTAACATTATATTTATCCATCAAATCAAGTACTTCTCTAGGATTAGGTCCAAGTGAAGTATTATCACCAAGTGAATAAATCTCACTTATACCTCTAAATCTAATATCTTCGAGTATTGCAATAGTAGGTTCATACATAGCATGAGTATCAGTAAATATAGCTATCTCTCTTCCTGTATATATATCATTTTCTTTTTTAATTGTTAGTTTGCTATCAATATATTTCTTTATACTATCAAGTTCTTTTACCCTATTGTCACTGACATATTTACCATTCCCAGAAGTAAACACTCTCTTTGGATTATCAATCGCTGTTTCTTTTTTTTGTGTAATAATAAAAGGTAAATTATATCTTTTATGATACATAATTTCATCACTATTAGGTCTTTTTCCATTGGCAAGTATAATACCACATGGTTTTAATCCTTCCCTATATAATAATGTTTCTGCATTTTGTTTCTTCACAGAACTAGTTTCTAATATTCCTCTCTGATTTCTATATTTATCGGCCACAACTGCGCTATTCTTTTCTACCATACAATGATTACTTCCCATATTAGATAAAGAACTACATATAAAACTATTATCATATATAGTATCATATGCCAATATACAATCACAGTAATCATAATAATATTTCTGTCCTCTATAACTAATTGGACTAAAAGAAATAAAATTACTATTACCACTACTATAACCATTAACCAAATCTTCAATATTCTCTCTACTACTTACCACATGTGCATATAATACATAATTTTTATCACTAAAATCAAATACCTCTCCACCATAAAGTTCCATATATTCCTTATTATATATACCAGGTACCTTTCTCGCAGATTCTAAAGTAGTTAAATTATACATACTATCAAGTTCATATAATCTTCTAATTTTACTCTTAATATCTATAATATCATTAATCATTCTATTAACAGGAGTATCTTCCCCATCTATATAAGAAATAATAATTTTAACGAGTTCATCTCTATCATTAGTAGTAGCCAGTTTATTAATAATATCCATACTAGTAATAATTTCTTCAGTTAAATAGAAAATTTCCTTATTATCAATATTATCTTTTTGGAGTATCTTCAGTAATGAAATATTACCAATACTATCAAAATAATCACTATTATAAGTAATAATATTATTAAAAAATATATCTTTAATTCTATTAATATAAGTATTCTTATCAAGTATTTCCACTCTATATTTATTAAATTCTTTTTTTCTAATTTCGTTTAAATCATATAAAGTTAAAGGAGTACCATTAATCTTTCCATTAAAAAGTAAACTCAAATTACTTTTATCAATATCACTAAGTATAATATCGTTATTACACATACTAAGTAACAAATCTTTATATAAATTATAATTCTTAATCACTAAATTTAAATTAATAATCACAGAGGCATTATTTAAAGTATTATCAAAATAATTATTAAACATATAACTTTTAATTCTAACAAAATTATTTATTTCGTCATCATTAACAATACTTATAATATTACTAATTAGTCCATTACCAAAGTCATAACTACTATATTGAAAAAATGAATCAATATCTACATCTACTCTATCAAGAAACACTTCCATACTCTTAAGTAGTTCTAAAATATTTCCTTTTTTGCAATACTTTATAATAGTTTTACAATAATTTATTTTTTCGCTACTTACATTAAATATTTTTAATATAGTATTCTGCATATTCATAACAAAAGTATTCTTATTATTATCATCACTATTTAAAAATTTTTTAAGTACATTGTTATCATATTTGCTTAAAACTTCTCTAATATATATACTATTTCTTTTATATATTTTATTTTGTATATTCTTAGGCAAAGAATTAATAATATCAAAATATTTATCTGTTTTATTTTTATTATATATAAGATTATCAAAATCAATATTTACTAAAATATTTTTAATATACTCACTTTTATATTTAAGTATAAAATTGATAATATCATTATTATAGTGATTATTATTTAAAAGATCAATTACTCCATCATCAAAAATCTTTTTATCAATAGTATTAATAATTAACTCATCAGTATAATGATATAAACTAATATACTCAAAATATTTATTAACACTACCATTATTTAATTTATTAATTAAATCATCTAATCTATAAGTAACAATTAATTCTTTATATTCAAAACATAAATCACTATAATTATGTAGTTTTTCTATAACCTTATCAATACTAAGCTTATTAATATATTCTTTTAAATATTTAATATTATTATTAATTATATTCTTAACGTATTCTTGAGGTAAATTCTTTACCTCAAGAAATCTGATAGATTCTTCTTTTCTTACATCATTAATAATCTTATTAATTTTTTGCTCATTTCCCTCTAACATAGTACTAATGAGTGCTTCATTTTTAAATGTTCTATCATAAACATTTCTAATATACCTATTAGTAATACAACTAGAAGTATTTTTTAACAAATTAGGCTTATATTTTTCAATAAAACTAACATTATCATAATTATAATAATCAAAACTAAGTGTATATACTAAGTCTGCATTTGAAGTACGGTAAAGTTCTTTAATAAATCTTCTTTTTTCTGTAGCCAAAATATACTCTCTACACTGATCATCAATTTCATCATTTAATAGAACATTAATAATTTTATAGTTTTTTATGCCCTTTACACATAGTTTCCTTAAACTATCATCAATCATATCATCTTTTAATATTCTTACAACCTCATAACTTGCATTAAGTAAGTCTTTTACAATATATTCTTTTAAATCATAATCAATGCTCTTCTTTAATAATGTTCGTAACTCTTCATCATTAAAACCATATTCCAAAATATATTTCTTTGCATATTTAGGCGTATCTTTATCAGACAAATAACTCTCAATATTAACATCTTCTTTTAAATTCCTAAAATATTTTCTTAATGAATCCCAATTATTCGTACGATTACTGTCATTATTTAATTTTCTATAAACCATACGATTTATTTTTAACTTATCCTTTTCTAAAATACCTTTATCAAGTAATAATGACATTAATTCTTCAATATTTCTATTTTTAATATCTTTTTTATTCATATATATATTTCCTCAAACAGACATTATTATATAAAAATAGACACTAAATGTCAAACTTAGTGTCTATTTTATCTGTCCCAAATATTCATTAATACCTTTTATTGTTGTATACGTAACAATAACAAATCTTCTTAATCTAAATTTATCACTGCCTACATGAACTAAATTATCACTTTTATCCCATTCACCAGCAAACGCCATGGTAAATCCAGCTTCTTTAAGCATCCTTATAGAATATTCATTATATTCATAGAACGGATAAGCTATATATGTTGATCCTCCTAATTTTTCTCTACTTGTTTTTAAATCAGTTTGTATTTCTTCCGCGCTAAGGCATTTTATTCCTCCTCCCTGTCCACCAGGACAAACACCAGTATTATGCATATTATTAGTATGTGAATGAAGTTCAATATAATCAGTTTTATAATAAGTGCTAGGATCATACCAAGCAGTAACCAAAAATATAGTAGCATACATCTTATATTCTGTAAGCATATCTACTGCTATTTTATCTCTACCACCATCATCTATTGTCAAAAGAACACTCTTAGGTAATTGTAATTTACCATCAATATACATCTCTAATTCTTTCATTTTCAAAGTAAGAATATTATTTTCTTTCAAATAATCAAGTTGTTCTTTAAATTGTTTTTTAGAGTGACATATAACAGTAGGACATGAATCACTAGGATCATTCTCATCATAAAAGGCATGATAATTAAATACTCCTACTCCACTTGCATTATGTTTATCTGTATTAGTATTATTAATTACCTCTCCTTCATCACTCTTTATATATAGAAGTCTATTATTAAATTCCACACCATACCTATCAGTATCTTTAATTATTATAGGTAAAGAATATCCTTCATTAAAAGAATAAACTAAATTACCATTTTCATCATAAAATTCTGTTTTATCCTTAGTAACAACATTATTATTAAATACTATATATTCTTTATACCTATTATCTATACTAGATAATTCATTTATTTTCTTTATATCTTTATAATATACATAATATTTATCATCAAAGTCACTTACATTAAAATATCCATCATTACTATTATCACTATTAAGAGTAAGCTCTACATTACTACCTACAACTCCACCTTCTTTATATCCATCATTTCCTTTAGTATATAATTTAACTTCTCCAATAGTAATAACATACTTACTATAATAATCATTATAATTAATTTTTATTGGTTTATTGCCTTTATTATTTAACATAAAGTATACTCCAGTACCCCCTATTAACAATAAAAGAAAAATTATAACAATTAACAAAACTATCTTCTTACTATTCTTATTTTTTCTCATAAACACTCCTTATAAATTTCTTATTCAGTAACTACAAATCCACTTGCTATAGGTCTAGTTTCTTCTCTATTAGACCAGTTAAACGGATGATTAATAATCTTATCATTTACTACCATAACACTAGAATTACCACCATCTAGATTAGCGGCATTATATGCATGATATCTAAGTAATATTTTTACTAAATCATTCATATCAGCTCCTTTACTTTTAAGACTCCTACCATCTATAACTAGAAATAATACTATACCATCTTTTCTCTGTGCAATAGCGGTTCTCGGATGAACACCATAACCACCATTACCATTTATAAATGAACTCTTACCATTTACTATTAAAAATGGTCCAAATTCTACTGCATCTCTAATACCAAATTCTATTGCCCTACTAGTACTAATTTTACCAAGATACAATTTATTATCATTAGTAAAACCTATAATACCACCGCCATAAGCACCTCCTGTACCATTAGAAAAGTTAAGTACTTTACCTCCAGATATAATAGCTCCAACTGGAGCACCACCATTTCCTTGTCCTCCGGCATCAGCAAAACCTCCACCATTAATAGCAAGGACTGCCCCTTCTCTCTTAGCCATATTAACTAGATACTCTCCAGTAACACCAAGATTCTTACTATAAGTAACTTTTATTTTTGAAGGATCATACACTGCAGCTAAATATCCCGAATAACCATCTTCATCTATTTCAATTAATTTATATATATCATTCTTATTTCTGTCTAGTATTTCTCTATCATAATCATCAATATATTCATTCTCATCAGCAGTAATTAAACTAGTATCAGTATCAAAGTCAGGTTCTACTGTACTATGATGTGATAATATTTCTTCTATTCTATCCATATTATAAAAGGTAGTGGCCAAATACTGATGATTCATTGTCCCCATTGCTGTAGTAACTAACCAGTCTCTAAAGCCATTATAAGGTCCATATAAAAGAAATAAAACAGTAACCGCTATAACATCACCAATAGATAAAATAATCATAAATATATTATCTCTCTTATTAGTATTCTTTTCCTTCTTATCCTTATTTTTCATATTATACTTCCTAACTACTATTATATTGCTATTTATTATCTTTAATATACCTGCAAACTCTTTCTATTTCATCATCTTCCACCATAGGAATACTCATTCTAATTAAATTCTTATCATTATCCAAATACATTCCATCTTTACCCAAGTTATCTCTGATAGCCTTACCTAAAAACATATTATATTCTCCTCTTGAAGTAAGATAAAAACTAATCTTTGATACATTATCTTTATTAAATAAATCATAAGTATCATCTTCAAGTACACTATCCGTAGATACTACTAAATATATCCCCATAGTACTACCTACTTCTAATAAATAATTAATATCATCTTTAACACTATTATCAAGTTTTAATATTTCATATATCTCATCAATAAATACTACCATCTTATCTCTAGTATTATTCTTTACTCTATATTCAAATTCTCTTCTAAGTAAATTAATCTTTACAATAATATCTTCTTCTTTATTAACAACTTCACATACATCATTATATAAATTATAATTAATACCTTGTGAATCAAGTATAACTACTTTAACATTACTATAATTAATTAAAATATTCATAATAATATCATTAAATAAATTAGTTTTACCAGTACCACTAACACCAGTAACCAATAGACTCTTTTCCTTATCAAAATCAAAAGTAACTAATTTATCATATTCATCAAGGCCTAATACTACTTTAAAATCATTATCTACTTTATAATTCTCTAATACTTCTTTTAGACATAAAATATCTTTCTTCATATTATCAACTTTAATAAATATCTCATTATCTTTTACTTTATTCATAACTAATTCAGATACATTAATTCCCAAAGATAAAGCAATTTCTTTCTTTAATTCTAAAATATCATCATAAATCTTATCATCATTCCAAGTAATATGATAAACAGTAATACTCCTATAAACTTCATAAGTAACTTTTGGATTAAAACCAAAAGCCTTCAAAGTATTATGTAAATTACTAACAAATAAATCAGCATTTAATATATTTCTAGTATTATCTGACTTAGGATTATTAAGTAACTTTAACATTATTTAACCTTCTTTCTATTTTTAATAAGTATATTACCAGTCATCTCCTTAGGTATATCAAGTCCCATTAAAAATAATACACTAGGAGCTATATCACATAAACTACCATCTAATAATTTTAATCTCTTATCTGTAATAATAAATGGTACTTTATTAGTAGTATGACTAGTATTAACACTACCATCTTTATTTCTCATAACTTCACAGTTACCATGATCTGCTGTAATAATCATCGTATATTCATCTAATGATATATTATCAAGTATCTTACCAATACAAGAATCTACTGTTTCCACTGCTTTTACTGCAGCATTATAATCACCAGTATGACCTACCATATCACCATTAGCAAAATTAAGTATTATTAAATCTTCTTTATTTTCTGTAATTTCTTTTACTAAAGAAGCTGTAATCATATTCGCAGACATTTCAGGTTCTAAATCATAAGTAGCCACTTTAGGACTAGGTACTAATATTCTTTTTTCACCTTCAAATATCACATCACTACCACCATTTATAAAGTAAGTAACATGCGCATACTTCTCAGTTTCTGCTATTCTAAGTTGTGTAAGACCTTTATTAGATATATATTCGCCAATAGTATTATTAAGTACAGGATGTTCAAAAGCCATAGGGCAAAGTACTGTATCAGTAACTTTCATCATTGTAACAATTTTTAAATTATTAATTTTATCTCTCTTAAAGCATTCATAATCATCATTAGTAAATATACTACCAAGTTCTCTTAATCTATCAGGTCTAAAGTTAAAGAATATAATACCATCATTATCTCTTATTAAACCATTTCTATCAGTAGTCGTAGGTACAATAAACTCATCAGTAATATCATTCTTTTGACTATCATACCAAACCTTCTTAACTTCTCTTACTTCAGTACCAATAACCATCGCATTATATGCCTTTTCTACTCTATCAAATCTATTATCTCTATCCATACCATAATATCTACCACCAATTGAGGCAATACTACCTATACCAATAGTTTTAAGTTTCTTTTCCAAAGCCTCAATATATTTAATTCCACTAGTAGGACTAACATCTCTACCATCAGTAAATATATGAATATAAACATTCTTAACACCATTATTTTTAATAATATCAAGTAAAGCAAATAAATGATTAATATGTGAATGAACTCCTCCATCAGAAAGAAGTCCTATTAAATGAATATTAGAATTATTATCTTTAACATGATTAATTACTTTTAATATTTCATTATTATTATAAAAACTTTTGTCTTTAATCTTACTATTTATAAGTTCTAAAGACTGATATACTACTCTTCCTGCTCCTATATTAGTATGGCCTACTTCACTATTACCCATTTGCCCTCTAGGGAGTCCTACATATGTTCCTGAAGCTTCAAGTTCACTATGTGGATATATCTTCCATAATTTATCTAGATTAGGAGTTTTAGCATTATATAAAGCATTATATTTTTTTTCTTTAGTAAGACCTACTCCATCCATAATACAAAGTAATATTTTCTTCATTTATCATCACCTATTTTCCTACCTAATTATATCTAATTATTAATAGTTTTTCAATATATTAGATATAAATTTACATTATTTTATTCTAATGAAGCCTAAGGTCTTCACTAGCAATTTAGAGCCTATGGTCTCTAAATTGAATTCTTTTTTTGGATTATTAAAAAGTTAGTTCGTTTGGGCGAACTAACTTTCTATAATTACTATAAAAGAAAAAAAGCAAGTTTTTTACTTGCTTACTGGTAATACTGATATACTTCTAGCTATATCAAGTAATTCACTTTTAGATAATTTATCACTAACTACATAGTATTCTATATTATTATCAATCCAATTTACTGAATTATCATTAACTATAGCCACAGTTGAAGCCATTAATTCAAGTTCACCATATGTAGGAACTATTAAATGTTCTTTTTCATAAGTAACTGTCTCTTCAATTAACATAAATGGATTATCACCATCAAATGTAAGAATTAATCTTTCTCCATTATCTTTACTTACCTTCTCCTTATTAGAAAGATAAGTATTAACAGGTAAATACATTGGATAAATAACATCCTCTATTGTACTAGTTTGTTTAGTTTCAGTAGCCTTATCTTTATCAGTATTGGTGTTAGTGTTAGTATTTGTATTGGTGTTAGTATTTGTATTAGTATTATTTTCAGTAGTCTTATTATCATTAGGAGTTTCTTCCTTAACATCTATGATTTCCTTTAAGTCAAAATAATTATCATTAAATTTACTACTTAAATCTATCTTATCAAAATTCATAGTAATTTGCGCAGTTCCATTAGTATCCATAACAGTAACTTTCTTTATATTAGCTTCTTTATCTAGTAGTATTTCTTGTTTAACTAATTTTTCATTATTTGGATAATTCGCCGCCACTACTATCTTATAATTATCACCATCTTTAGTAAATGTTCTATTTTCATCACTCAAAATATCATCAAGTAATGGTTTAAGTAAATAAACTTGTGAATTATTATAAGGCCAATCACTTTGAAATTTAAAACTCTTGTTAATTCTCGGAGTAACAACATATACCCCATCAGAATTACGAAGAATTACTTGCTCATGATTATTAACCTTATTAGTTAAATTAACCTTATAATTATCTCCCTTAGCATAAGATACTTTAACATCATAAGTATATAAGTCTTCATTATTAACTATCTCTAAAGTACCCTCAATATAGTAAGATTTAGAATTATTAATCTTCTTTTCTAAATCTTTTATAATACTACTTTCACTAGTCTTACCACATCCTGATAATAGAAACACTCCCACTAGTAGTATAAACAAAATTTTCTTTTTCATTAGTCCTCCTTCTTTCTAATCAATTATATTAATTAAAATTTCTAATATGATGAATAAATTAACAATTTTTGTACAAAATAAAAGTAAAAAGGAGGATAATTATATGAATACATTATACAAAATAGCCTTAGCTTTAGGTATTATAGGTTGCATAAACTGGGGATTAGTAGGAATATTTAATTTCAATCTAGTAGAATACCTATTTGGTGATGGAACTCTTCTTACAAGAATAGTCTATATACTAGTATTAATATCAGGTCTTATTAGTATTGGTATATTTACTAAAGATTTAGATTAAAATTTAAAATTAATATTTATAAGTTATTTTGCATAAAGCAAGATAACTTTTTCTTTATATAAATGTCAATTTTAAATTATTTATTCAAGTTATATAGATTTTTTCCATAATATATAGTATAATTAAATAGGTGATATTTTTGAATATTAGGACAAACTTTAATAGTACATTTGCTAATCGTGGTATGTCATTAGAAAATGATATAAATGAATCAAATAAATACTATGTAGACTATGATATCGCTTTAATATATAAAAAGCCTACACCTATTAGAATAACAAAAACCAATTATAAAAATATGCGAATAACTGATGGTTTCTTTGAAAGTCCATCTACTCTCGATTATAATGGTGTATATAAGGGATATTATATTGAGTTTGATGCTAAGGAAACAAGAAGTAAAACTAGTTTTCCTATAGATAATATTCATAAACATCAAATAGAATATATAAGGAAAGTAATAAAACATAATGGTATTGTCTTTCTAATAGTAAGATTTTCTACTTTAAATAGAGATTTTGTTATAAGTGGAAAAGACATAATTGACTACATAAATAATAATGAAAGAAAATCTATACCACTATCCTACTTTGAAAATAATACTTATGAAATAGGAATTAAATATGCTCCAAGATTAGATTATATTAAAATTGTTGATAAACTAATAAATGAACATAATAATTAGCATACTATTCATAATAATAACTATTTTAAGTATTATAATTTTCAAAGTAAAAGGATTACTTATATTAATTATTACTTTACCATTATATATTATATACCTTAATTCAAATAAAATAATAGATATCATAAAAAAGAAAAAAGAAGGTAATAATAAAGATAATTTATTAGAAAGAAAGGAAGTTGAATTTGTGAGTTCAAGTAGTAGAAGAGGAAAAGTAAACGACGATAAAAATAAAAAGAAAAAAGTCAAGCCTCAAAATAAAAAACAAGCAAACAAGTCAAGAGACAAGAAAGAAAAAAGTAGTAGTAAAAAGAAAGGTATTGTTAGAAAGATATTAACTATCTTATTAGGATTTGCTATCTTTTGTGTATTTGCAGCAACGGCATTTATGATTTATATTGTAGTTAGTACATCAAACTTTGATCCTAATGCTTTAGTAAATCAAGATCAAACTGTACTATATGATAAAGATGGTAATGAATTTGCTACGTTAGGTGTTCAAAAAAGAGAATCAGTAACTTATGACCAGTTACCACAAGTTCTCGTAGATGCCATCGTGGCTACCGAAGATTCTAGATATTATCAACATAATGGTGTTGACATGGCAAGATTCTTAAAAGCAACCGCATTAAACTTAATTGGTAGAGATGATGCTGGTGGTGCATCTACCCTAACAATGCAAACAGTAAAAAATAATCTTACTAAAAAAGATAGTCTAGAAACAAATAAAATTAAAAAAATAATAAGAAAATTCCAAGACGTATACTTATCCGTATTCTTTATGGAAAAGAAATATTCTAAAGAAGAAATATTAGAATTCTATGTAAATGATAGTTGTCTTGGTGGAAGTGTATATGGAGTTGAAGAAGCTAGTAAATATTATTTTGGTAAAGATGTATCAGAATTAAGTCTTCCAGAAGCATCATTAATTGCAGGAATGTATCAAGCACCAAATAAATATAATCCATATAAGAATCCAGATAAAGCTGAAGAAAGAAGAAATACCGTTTTAAAATTAATGGTTAGACATGGATATATAACTGAAGAAGAGATGAAAATGGCCCAAGCCGTTTCAGTAGAAAGTATGCTAGTGGGTGCTAAAGCTGATACTGATTATCAAGGCTATGTTGATACAGTAATTGATGAAGTAGAAAAATTAACTGGAGATAACCCAGTAGTAGTACCAATGAAAATATATACTGCCCTTGATAGAAGCATTCAAGATGGCATTAATGATGTATTAAATGGAACTTCTTACACTCGTTGGGCAAATGATTCGGTTCAAGCAGGTATCGCCGTAACTAATGTTAACGATGGTACAATTGTAGCAGTAGGAGCAGGAAGAAATCGTGAAGGAAAAAGAACATTTAACTTTGCTACTCAAGCCTATAGACAACCAGGAAGTACAGCTAAACCATTATTTGATTATGGTCCAGGATTTGAATATAATGATTTTTCAACATATACCCTATTCAATGATGAACCTTGGACATATACCAATGGTCCATCAGTAGGAAACTGGGATAATAAATATCAAGGATTAATAACTTTAAAACAAGCTGTTAGTGTATCAAGAAATGTCCCTGCTTTAAAAGCCTTTCAGCAAGTAGATAAAAAGAATATTGCAAAATTTGTTAGTTCTTTAGGAATAGATATTGCTTATAGTACTAAAGATGAAAATTATAAGGAATACGATAATGGCGGAGACAATATATTAAATGAAGCTTATTCAATTGGTGGTATGTCATATGGTGTAACTCCTCTAGAAATGGCTGAAGCTTATGCAAGTTTTGCTAATGGTGGTTACCACATTGAATCTCATGCTGTAATTAAAATAGAATATCGTAATTCAGATGAAACTATAGTAACAAGTGATCTTAAAGAATATCAAAAAGAAAAAGTAATGTCAGACTCAACAGCATACCTTATGAATAATGTCCTTCAGTATGCTGTAGAATATGGTTTCAGTGGTGGTGCTAGAGTTTACGGCTCTACTGTTGCTGCTAAAACAGGTACTTCTAATCTAGATGCCGCTACATGTAAGGCAAAAGGTATTCCAATTGGATCAGTTGGTGATCTTTGGACAGTAGCCTATACTCCAGAATATTCAGTAGCACTATGGTATGGTTATAAAGAAAATGATAGTACTCACTATTTAGGTAGTGCAAGTTATCCAAAAGATGATTTAATGAGTGCTGTGTTTAAAAGCATTCCAAAAACTACTAAAAAATGGGAAATACCTTCTTCAGTAGTAGCGGTTACCGTTGAAAAAGAAACATGGCCTGCACAATTAGCAAGTGAATATACACCAGATAGTATGAAAATAACTGAGTATTTCAAAAAGGGAACTCAACCTACTGAAGTATCGCAAAGATATGCTAAGTTACCAGCAGTAACAAATCTAAAGAGTACAAAAGAAGGAAATAATTATAAATTAACTTGGAACTTTAAAACTCCCGATATATTAGACAGTGCATACTTAAGTAAATACTTTAGTAATTCTGTTTATGGTAATCAATCAGCAAATTATCTTCAAGCAAGATTAGATTATAATAATAATACCCTTGGAGGATTTGGATTTGGTATATACAAAAAAACAAGTACAGGTAATCTAGAATTAATAGACTTCATAGATAGCAAAAGTACTGAATATACTTACAAACCAACTTCAAATGGTAGTGTGGATATCATTGTTCGTGCAGAATATAAAAACTTTAAAGATAATGCTAGTGACGAAACAAAAATAACTATCAGTGCCAATAATGTTAAAGAACTAGAGATTTCATTATCAGGTAATGAATCAATATCAGTAACCAAAGGTAACTATAATGAAAAAGGAATAATAGTAAAATATGATGATAAAAATGTAACTCTATTAAGTGATATAACATATACACTAAATAATACCACATACAAATCAAAATCTGAATTAGAAGATGAAATAAATAGACTTGAAGCTGACAAAGAAGTTGAAATAACCTACTCTGCTACATATAATAAGATAACTAAAACAATAACAAGAAAAATAAAAATCGAGGAATAAAAAATTCTTCGATTTTTATTTCTAAAAAAAATAGTTATACAGCTATGTATAGCTATTTTTGATTATCCACTAAATATTTAATAATATTAGATAGATGCATACCATGTGATCCCTTAAATAATACCAAATCTCCATCTTTAAGAAGATTATTTATATATTCGTAAGATTCATTTTCATTGTTAAAATGTTTTAAATTATCATAATTATTATTTTTTAAATATTCATCAGTATACTTAGTTTCATTACCAATAGTAATAATATAATCTAAATCACTATTAAGTAATACCTTACCTATTTCTTCATGAAGATTCTTACTAAAAGTACCAAGTTCCAAAACATCTCCAATTATAGCAATCTTTCTTTTACCTTCTCTTTTAATTAAAAGCTCTAGTGAAGATTTAATAGAATCCAGTGATGCATTATAAGTATCATCTATCAAAGTAGCTCCATTTTTTAATTTTTTAAACTCTAATCTATTACTAGTAAGTTTAAAAGTCTCAATACCTTTTTTAATATTTTCTATATCAACATTACATAATACACCCATTACATAAGCTACTAAAGAGTTATATATAAAAGCAGTATTACCAATATTACATTTAATATTGTTATTATCTATTTTAAACTCAGTTAAATCACTATTAATGTCTTTAGCCATATAATCACTATCATTATCTATACCAATAGTAATAATCTTATTTAAAGACCTTATATACTCAATATTATCATGTAATATATCATTATCATTATTGATAATAAGTGGTCCATTAAGTCCTTCAATTATTTCTAATTTTGCTTTCATTATATTTTCTCTAGAGCCTAAGTTACCAATATGCGCAGTACCTACATTAGTAATTACCGCTATTGTAGGTTTAGCTATATTAGTAAGAAAAGATATTTCACCAAAATTATTCATACCCATTTCAATTACCATAATATCTTCATCTTTTAATCTAAGTATTGTAAAAGGAAGCCCAATATGATTATTGTTATTACCTTCAGTTTTAAGTACCTTATACTTAGTGCTAAGTACTGCATATATCATATCCTTCGTAGAGGTCTTACCTACACTACCGGTAACACCAACTACTGGAATATCATATAAACTTCTTTTATATCTAGCAAGATCTTGTATACATTTCAATGAATCCTCTACTAAAACAATAGTTCTATCCTTATATTCCAAAGGAATATCATTAACATCAATATTATCTAGTATACAAGCCTTAGCCCCCTTTTCAAGAGCATCTTTATAAAACTTATTACCATCAAAAGATTCTCCCTTAATACCAACATAAATATCCCCTTCTTGAATAGTTCTAGTATCATGAGAAAAATTATCAAGTACTAAGTTAATATCACCACATAATAATTTACCATTAAATTTATCAATTATATCTTTTACATAAATCATATATAACACCTACTCATAAGAATCATTAATAATACTATCAATACTAGATAATTTATCATCTATCTCTTTCAAAGATACTGCACTCTTCTCTACCTTAATTGAAGTCTTATCTTCCTTCTCCTTATCATTATATGTTTCCATACCTTTAATATTATAAGAAGATAATATTCTATCTTTGATTACATAAGAACCATTACTATATCTATCCATAATAGGAATCTCTGTAATCTTAACTTCTTTAGTATAATTATCAGATACAATACCAATTAAACTCTTAGAATCTTCAATATAAACACTAATAATCTTACTAGGATTACTCTTAATTACCTTCATAAGAAGTATTCCTCTCTTAGCTCTTGAAGTCTTTTCAAATTCTAATAATTTAACTCTCTTACCAGTACCCTTATCAGTAAGTATTGTAATATATTCACTACCTGCATTAAATAGTATTCCACTAACTACATAATCATCTTTTAAGTTAATAGATTTAACACCAGCAGCCTTAATTCCTACTACTGGAACCTCACTAACATCATACCATAGTCCATAACCACACGAAGTAGCAACAAATACTTCTCTATCACTAGAATCAGTAACATTAACTATTTCATCACTATCTTTAAGATTCATCATCTTAATAGGTTTACTATATCTCTGTGCCTTAAATTCACTAAGTAAAGTTCTCTTAATCATACCATTCTTAGAAAAACTTGTAATATATTTTTCTTCATCAAAATCACTTACAAACATAGAATATACTATTTTTTCATTATCCATTAATGGTATAATATTACTAATATGTTTACCTAAATCTTTCCATTTACATTCAGGTATATCATATACTGGTAAATATAAATAGTTACCTAAATTAGTAAATAATAACATCACATCAGTAGTATTAATATTATACATACCAATAGTATAATCATTTTCTTTAAGTAGTGTATCCTCTCCGTTAGAAGAACTATAACTTCTATAAGGAACTCTCTTAATATATCCCTCATTAGTAACTACTACTACTACTTGTTCTTTAGGTATCATTCTTGTAGTATCAACCTTAACATCAGCAGCCTCATCCCTAATCTCTGTTCTTCTAGGAATAGCATATTCCTTCTTAATCTTTCTAAGATCATCTTTAATAACTGAATTAAGTTTCTCAGGACTAGTTAATATTTCCTCATATAACTTAATCTTTTCTGCTAATTTTTTCATTTCTTCCTCTAAAGTAACAATATCAGTATTAGTAAGTCTATATAGTTGTAAATTAACTATAGCCTCAGCCTGTTTATCGGTAAATTCATACTCTTTAACTAAATTAATAATAGCATCTGCCTTATTCTTACTTCTTCTAATTAATGCAATAACTTCATCTAATATAGATATAGCTTTAATTAAACCTTCCATAATATGATAACTTGCTCTAGCGGTCTTTAAATCATATTCTGTACCTTTATATACAATCTCTTTTTGATGAGCAATATAAGCATCTAATATTCCAAGTAAACCAAGTTGCATAGGTCTACGATTAACAATAACAACATTATTAAAGTTATAAGATATTTGTAAATCAGTATTCTTATATAAATAATTAAGAATATTATTAGCATCAGCACCTTTCTTTAAGTCAATAGCAATTTGTAGTCCTTCTTTATCTGATTCATCTCTTACTTCTACTATACCATCAAGTTTTTTATCTAATCTTACTTCATCTATTTTACGAACAAGTAAAGATTTGTTAACATCATAAGGAATCTCATTAATAATAATCTTATTCTTATCAATAACAGCTTTAGCTCTTATATATATTTTTCCTCTACCAGTTTCATAAGCTTGCTTAATACCATCTAAACCAAGTACTATACCACCAGTAGGAAAATCAGGTCCTTTGACATAATTCATTATTGTATCAAGTCTACTATTAGGATTATCTATTCTAAATATTGTAGCATCAATAACTTCACCTAAATTATGCGGAGGCATATTAGTAGCATAACCAGCACTAATACCAGTAGTACCATTTACAAGTAAATTAGGAAATCTACTTGGAAGTACTGTGGGTTCTAATAATCTATCATCGTAGTTAGGAGCCATAGGTACAATACCAGTCTTATCAATATCTCTTAGAAGTTCTCCAGCTATTTTAGAAAGTCTTGCTTCAGTATAACGACTAGCGGCAGGACTATCTCCATCAATAGAACCATTATTACCTTGCATCTCTATTAAAGGAGCTTCATTCTTCCAAGGCTGACTCATTCTAACTATTGCCTCATATATAGAACTATCACCATGTGGATGATAATTACCCATTACCATACCAACAGCATTAGCACTCTTTTTAGTAGGCTTATCATAAGTATTATGTTCTTTATACATTGAATATAATATTCTTCTTTGTACAGGTTTTAATCCATCTCTAACATCAGGAATAGCTCTATCTTGAATAATATATTTAGAATATCTTCCAAAACTCTCACCCATTATATCCTCTAAAGAATAATCATATATTCTCTTAATAATTTCTTCCATATATTTACCACCATACCAATTATATAATATTTTTCCTTTATTTTCAAGGAATTATACATCTTATTTACATTTATATTCACTATAAGTCTTAATAAATTAAGTCTTATTAGTGTTTATTTGAGCCAATGATATTGTCTCAAATAAATATATCAACCATATCTATTATATATAAGCAAAAAATATGTATCAAGATAAAGAAAAAAGATAAAATTTTCATAAATGTTTTTATCTTTTTATTTAACTAATATTCAACCCTACAAGTAGTGTTAGCAGTAACAGGATTTATAGTAGCTGTATAATAAACACCAGAACTATGACTTATAGAACAAGTCTGTCCATTTGTACAAGTACATGTCATGCTTGAAGTTGGAGAAGAAAAACTTTTTTCATACTTATTACCTCCAGTCACTGAAGCAGTATCATACAAAGTATCATCAACATATAGTGTAACTGTAAATGGTCCACTACCTCCAGAAGATTTAGCAGTTAATGTTTTAGTCACAGCACTTGTTCCCATTGTGCCTGAGCAAGGACTTGATGATGTACATGAATTCATTGTATAACCAGTTGAAGCAGTTCCATAATAATAATATGTTGTTCCATATTTTACACTTAATGTTTTGTTAGAGGTTGAAGAAGTATAGCTACTTGCTCCATTAACTTTGTAATATATAGTGCTTACACCTGTACCTTTATTTAATGTTAAATTATAACTATTTGCTGTAGCAGTTAAACTCTTTGTCACAGCACCTGCTCCCATTGTTCCAGAACATGGACTAGATGATGTACACGAACTCATTGAATAACCAGTTGAAGCAGTTCCATAGTAATAATATGTTGTTCCATATTTTACAGCCACTGTTTTAGAAGCTGTTGATGAACTATAATTAGTTGCCCCATTTACTCTATAATATATTGTACTTACACCTGTTCCTTTACTTAAAGTTAAATTGTAACTATTTGCACTTGCAGTTAAAGTCTTAGTTACTGCACTTGCTCCCATTGTTCCAGAGCATGGATTAGATAAACTACACGAATTCATTGCATATCCAGCTGAAGCAATACCATAATAGTAATATGTTGACCCTTCATTTACACTAACAGTTATACTAATATTAGTAGTTGAGGCATAAGTATTAGAACCATTTATTTTGTAATACATAATAGATATACCTGTTCCCTTAGTTAAAGTTAAATTATACTTTGCTACAGTAGTAAGAGTTATAACTTTCATATAACTAGGAAGAACTATATCTTCTTTACTTGTAGTAACACCAATAGTAATAGTAATTGTGTTTGAAGTGTTATTTTTGATATCCATACTCAAAGTACCACCTTGACCAATATCGGTGCCACTAGGATCTATATCACTTTCTTGATTTCTGACAAAAGATATATCATTACTATTTCCTTCATAAATATACCACACAGCATACTTAACGCCATCAATTTGTTCATCATTAAATATAGAAACATTAGTAGTTCTTGTGGCATTAGGTCCTATTGTTACCTCAACAGTATCAAAAATATCACCATTATAAGATAAATTAGATGAAAACGATATTGGATTACTAATTTCTGCACTTGCAGTAAAAACAGCCAGTGTAGAACCAATACCAAGTCCAACTAAACCAATAGTAATAACTAAAATTAAATAAATTGTCTTCATAGGAATTTTAGTTTCCATTACACATTCCCTCCTTATTTACTAAAGAAATTAAGTATTTCAGATATATCAACTTTAGATATATGTATTAGTATTGCAGCCATTGCTAAGAATGGCCCAAAAGGTATTAAATTATCTTTCCTACTAAATAGCGTATAAACTGCTACTGGAAAAGCAATAAAAGTAGCCAAGAATATATCACATATACATAGAGGATATCCAATTACTATTCCAAATAGAAACATTAATTTAATATCTCCTCCACCCATAGACTCTCTCTTAAATAGCTTATCCCCTATTAATTTTATCACATACATTGTAACAAAAGCAAGTATTCCTGCAATAATTTTATCAGCAGTATACTCAAGTCCAAAGAAGATAAGTTCTAAAATTATAATGACAATAGCGGCCACCGCTATAACTTCATCTAATATAATCATATATTCAATATCACTTACAATAATAGTAATTAAACTAGATATAAATATTAAACTAATAACAAAGTTATAGCTAAAACCAAATGAATGGTAAGAAGTACAAAATAATACTCCAGTAATAACTTCAACTAATAAGTAACTTATTGGTATTTTATTATGACAGCATCTACTTTTACCACCTTGTATAACATAAGATACCACTGGTATTAATTCATACCACCTAAGTTTATGTTGACAACTATGGCAATGACTTCTAGGATACAGAATAGATTCATTATTAGATAACCTCACAGCCAAATTATTAAGAAAACTACCCATTGCTGTTCCAAAGATAAATATTATTATATATATATATATTTCCATAAAATCACCTATAAAATGTCATTATACATACTAAACATTGGAACAAATATAGCAAGTAATACAACACCTACTATTCCCGCAAGTAATATTATCATAACAGGTTCTATTAAACTTTTTAATCTTTGAACTAAAGCCTTTTGTTCCTCTTCATAATAAGAAGCAACATTTTCCATCATTACCCCAAGTCTACCTGTTTTTTCTCCAGTAACTAACATTTCATAAGCAATTCTAGGAAAAGCCCATTTATCCTCAAAAGCTTTAGATAATCCGGCACCTGTACTAAGATTAGTAACAGCCTCTTTTATTATATCTTTATATATCTCATTATTAGTAACCTTGCCTAGCATTTCAATGCTATCAGTAATAAATACATCATGTCTAATAAGTGAAGAAAAAGTCTTAGTAAACATAACTATCTGATTATCAATTATTACATTTTTAATTATTGGAATATGCATAAGTATATACTGAACAAAATATCTAAACTTCTTAATATTCTTATACATAGCAATAAGTATAATAATAACACCTGCTACTGCAATAATAATCTTAATAATATTATCTTTAACAAAATTACTAGTATTAACCAAAAATACCGTAATACCAGGAAGGTCTGCACCTAACTGCTTAAATATATCTTCAAACCTAGGTATAATAAATATAAGTAAGAATGTTAATACCGCAATAGCCACAACTAGAACAACACTTGGATAAGTAAGGGCAGATATTATTTGTTTTCTATTAGTATCAGCAGTCTTGTAATAAGCTGCCATATCGTCTAGTGCTTCAGTTAAATTACCAGTAAGTTCCGAAGTTTTAAGCATATTAATAAGTAGTTTAGGAAATATATTTCCTTGTCTAGCCAGTGCTTCACTAAAAGGAGCCCCAGTATTTAATTCATACAATATTTTTTTATATAAATTCTTTCTATTCTTATTCTTAGTTTGCTCATCTAACATAACAATAGAATCAGTAAGTGGAATACCACTCTTAATATAGGTAGACAACTGTGTTAAAAAGAATACTAAATCTTTATATTTCATTGGTCTTTCTAATGTTAAAAAATCACCAAATTTACTAATTTTTGTTTCTTTAATTTCTAGTATTTTATACCCTTGACTATTTAAGAAAGACTCTACATCTAATCTTCTAAAAGCATCAAAATAGCCTTTAACAGTCTTACCTTCCTTGTCGTAGCAGGTATATTTATATCTTGTTTTAACTCTACTCGCAGCAGTATTACCACTAACAGTTTGATTAGAAGAAAAAACAGCATTATTATTACTAGTATTATTAACATTTTTACCATTCATAATATAATCACCTATTCTATAAATAATTATAACATAGAATAATCTATTTTTTAACATTTTTTTATAAATTTCATATATTATTTTAGAAAGGGAGTATTATATATGTATGGAAATAACTTTGGATATCCTTTTATGGGTGGGATGCCTAATCAAATAGTACCTCCAATGACAGGAAATATGATGGGACCCATGATAGGAGCCCCTCTAAGGTCTGGAGGTGGTGGTCTTCGTTCGTTATTAGGCCTAGGTAGGATGTCAACAGGCACCAGTGGTTTTAACTTTACCAGTCTTTTAAATGGAGCTTCAAAAACACTAGGAGTAGTAAAAGATGCCATCCCCGTAGTCAAAGAAGTAGGACCAATGATGAATAATATGCGTTCTATGTTAAAAATAGCCTCAGTATTCAAAGACGAAACAGATACCACAAAAAAAGAAGATACTACATCTCCGAATATAGCATCTTCAAACATAAATAGTAATAACACTACTACTACTCAAAAAGTAGAATATACAAATCAAACAAATAACCAGCCAAATTTCTTTTTATAAGAAATTTTTTTATTTTATATACTTAATATCAAACTTATTATACATAAATTTCATTATAAAATAACTAATACTAGTATAAATAATAGTCATAAATATACTATGAATAATTATATTAAACAAAAGTATAATACTATAATCACCATATCCTGTAATCATTAGTATTATAAAGGATAATATATGATAAATAATAATACCAACATAACTAATAATATTAGTCATAAAAACATTTCCTGGTAATATATTATACAATATTTTAATAACTATCCCAATAATAATAAATATAAAAGTATTAACAAATATTGTTGAAGTATAAAGAATATCAAATAATATACCAAATATAAATATAAGTATAAAAAACTTCTTATCATTATCAAAATAAGGATATATAATAGCAAAAGATATAATTATATATATCGTAGTAAAATAACTAATATTAGATAAAGTACTAGGAAATATATTAGACATAATACCTTCAAGTAAAAAAGAAATAACCAAATATATAATACTAATAATCATTACTATCTTTCCTTTTTAATATACTAACATAATTAATATCAGTAAAATCACTTGAAGGTTTAACTTTAATAATCTTAGCTAAATCATAAGAATCAGTAGATATCTCACTAACAGTGCCTACTAAAATAGCTGAAGGAAATATACCACCAAGTCCAGAAGTATATACATAGTCTCCAACTCTAACATCCTTAGTATTACTAATACCCTCTACTTCCAAATAATTATCATTATAATCATAACTATTAATAAGACCATATAAATCATAATCACCATTACTTATATGAACAGATATCTTATTATTAGTGTCACTCGTAGTAATAAGTCTAACATCAGAAGTAAAAGTACTAGTCTTAATAATTTTACCAATTAATCCTTTAGAATTAATAACAACCATATCCTTCTCTACCCCATTATAAGTACCTTTATCTATCGTAATAGTATTATACCAAAAGCCAACATTTCTACTGACAACCGTAGCATTCAAATATTCATAATCAGATAAATTATGTTCAATATTAAGTTCTTCCTTTAATCTCTCAAGTTCTCTTCTAAGTTCAATATTCTCAGCCTCAATTGAAGTAACTCTATCAAGAGAAGTTTCTAATATATCATTATCTTCTTCTACACTTTTAAGTTCATTATAATCATTTATTTTACCAGATACAAATTTAACCGGATATGATACAATCTTCTCAGTATACACTAAAGCATCTCTAATAAAAGATTCAACCTTATTAAGTTTTCTATCTTCTTTAAGAGTAAAAGAAAATATAACAAAAATAATAATAATTAAAACAATAATACCAATAACAATATATTTCTTAGGTATACTTCTTTTATTTTTCATAAACATTTATATCACATTCCCATCGTATCTTATTATATAATATTTTTAATTAAATTAAAAGTATTATAAATTATTATCTTGATAAAAACTATAATAATTGCCCTTACCAATAATAATATGATCAATTAAATTAATACCATGTAAAATACCAATATCTTTAATTCTTTTAGTAAGTTCTTTATCATTACCTGAGGGACTACTATTACCTGAAGGATGATTATGAATACATATAATATAACTAGCGGACATTAAATAAGCACCTTTAAATATCTCTCTTGGATGTACTAAAGAATAGTTAACAGTACCTTTAAACAATAATTTCTTATCTATATATTTCTTTTGATTATCTAAATAAATAACATAAAAGAGTTCTTGTTTAATACCATCAAATAAATTATGAAAATAATTAATAATAGATTCCGGATTAGTTAAATATACTAATTCTTTATAATTGTCTTCTAAATAAACTCTTCTTCCTAGTTCAATTGCGGCCATTAACTCTATTGCTTTAATATTACCTACTCCACTTATCTTAGATAAAGTATTAACTTCCATATTTTTAAGTTCATTAATATTATTAACTGAACTAAGTATATTATGAGATATTTCTTTTAAACCATACTTCCTAGTACCGGACTTAAGTATTATTTCAATAAGTTCTTCATTAGATATATTATCTCTACCATATTTAATAAATCTTTCTCTAGGTCTTTCCTCACTAGGTAAACCTTTTAAGTTCACTTAATCTCACACCTTTCTTTTATATAAAGTAAAGCGTAATGTGTTGTTACTTTACCTACTATCTTCTCCTTTCATAAAGATTTTGCTCTTAATAAAATCTAATAATAACATACTAAAATATCTCTTACAAGTTTGAGCCTTAATATGACTACATTATATTATTTAATACTATTAAAGTCAATAAAAACTGATAAGTTAATATCAGTTCTTATTTTAATTATTATGTTCGCTTTAATCCTAAGGTATTAAAGTGTTGTTATTAGCCTTTAGGTCTAATAACAATGTATCTACATACCTATCATATATAAGACATATCTATATATTTAAAATTATACAAATAAATTGTTTTATTTATTTTAATAGTTCTTCTACTATTTTATATATTTCAGTACTAGGATTAGCCTCCACAGTACCTATTATTTTACCATTTTCTAATTGGTGCTTTTCAAGTTTTTTAGCACTATCTATTGCGGTATTAATATTTTTATTAATATCAGGAAAAATATTTATATTCTTAGCATAATTAGGATAAAACTTTTTTAATCTATTTATTAAACTTTTATTATCCATACTCGCAGTTGTATATTCATAATGAAGTAAAAACCATAACTCTATACTTGGAGTAGATGTTATTATTTCAATACCACTCAAACTAGCAAGTTTTTTAGCCTCTTTAATCACAGTATTTTTAATAGGTTCTATATCAGTATCAAAAATACAATATGCCCTATCACCATCACTTAAATCCACACCAATTTTTTTCATTTCTTCAATTAACATTTTAACTAAGTTCAATGGATCTGTATAATTACCTTTTGCAAATGATATTGAATAACTCTTTTTACCATTATCAAAATTATTAAAATATAATTTTTCGGTTTTGTTTTTACCTTCAACAGCAATTATTATTTTATTTTTTTGTTTTCTTTTTTTTCTTACTCTGTCATTACTAATTACTCGTTTATTTTCTATTCTTCTTCCCACAAGTTAAAATCATTCTTGATGAAAGGTACAGCACCATATCTACCAAGCATATATCCTTTTTCAACATTTTCTTGTTTTCTTACTGAAAAATCACTTAAAGAATATAAATCACTTTCTCCAGTTTCACTATTTTTTTCAGTAAACCATATCTGGTCTCTTCTGAGAATATTTAAATCTAATAAATTAGTATCATGAGTATTGAAAATTAATTGAGAACCATTTTTATTTATTTCTGCATCATTAAATATTTCTACTATATATTGTACTAAAAATGGATGTAGACTTTTATCTAATTCATCTATTATTAATACTTTTTTATTTTTTAAACTATCAGCCAAAAAAGGTATAAATGCAAATATCATTTGAGTACCCAAAGACTCTTCATCTATTGATAAGTAGTTATCACTATTTTTATGTTTAAATAATACTTGATATGCTTTGGGTTTATCAGGTAAAGTTTTTGTAATAAACTCTGGTATTGCAGTTAAGAACTCTCCTGGTACATCTATTTGAGATATTTGGTAATCTTCTATATTAAAATCAGCCTTTTGTAAAAAATCAATAGCAAAATCTTTTAAATAATCTGGATTTGTTTCATACATTTTATAAGCCATATTTTTTAGTATTTCTAAATTATTACAAGTTCCTATTCCATTTGTTAAAAAGTTATATGCTGCTTTTGTCTTGTCAAAGTTCCAATTAGTCGCTGTGGCTAAGAAAAACTTATTTTGAGCATTTTTAGCCTCTATTTCTCTTAATATCTTTTCATCTTTCTGTGTATAACTATATTCATTTATATTAGTTCTATCAAATATCTTAGTTTCTCTTCCATTTGGATAGTAATATAAATATTCATCATAAATCTTATCCTTATCCGCTATAAAACCATAAACATATCTTGTTTCATCCAAAATAAACTTAATTTCAAATTCGCTTGGTTTATTAACACTACCTTTATCAAGTTTAAATGGTATCAAAGGAAGTTTAGCATTAATATCAACACTATTTGACGACCTTAACATTAAAACTACAAGAGTTAATATTTTAAATAAATTAGATTTACCTGAAGCATTTGCTCCATAAACTGCAGCACTTTTTAAAACTTTATTACCACCAATTTCTACATAATTATCATTTAATTCTTTATTTGAATTAGCAATCATACTAAAAGTAACTTTCTCTTTAAATGACAAGAAATTCTTTACACTAAACTCTAATATCATTTTATTTCATTCCTCCCTCTTTGATAATATTATATGCATTTTTTAATATAAAATCAACATTTTTTCATATTTTATTTTACTTTTTTGCATTTTTTGTGCAAATTATGTAAATAAAATACTAATTTTTGACATTTAAAAAGAAATAGAACAAACTATTTCTTTCTCATCCAGTTCTTACCATCTACCACTCTAGCAACAACCATTGAATTAGATAAATCACCAACTACATTAAGCATAGTGGCTGGAGCATCTATTATCGTAGCAATAATAGTAAGTATCGGAAGAGCTCCAGTACCATATCCCATCATAGTAAGAATCATCATCTCCGATATAGTACCACCCCCTATAGGGACAGCAGTAACAAGTAAAGTAGCCACTAAAGCAATAAGTAGTATTTTAAATATGCCATCAAAACCGCTAATATTAGTACCAAATAAACATACTAAAAACATAATCTTAAATACACTACCAATAATAGAACCATCCTTATGAAAACTAGTACCAAGAGGTATTACAGTCTCTGCTATATCATCAGGTACTCCAATCTTTTTAGCACATTCACTATTAACAGGAATAGAGGCTGCCGAAGAACAAGTAGCGATCGAAGTCAAACTTGCAGGTATAACATTCTTCCAAAATCTCTTAACTCCTTCTAATCTACCCGCTATAAAAGCATATATTGTATACATAATAAAGTAAAATAATAAACATACTATCGTATAAATAACAAAAGTCTTAATATACCCAACTGCTATTGCACTACCAAAAGTACCAACTAAAGAAGCCGTACAACACATAAATCCAATTGGAGCATAGTACATAATAATATTAACTACCTTCATAATAACTTCATTAAAAGATTCTAGTACTTCTCTAGCCTTATCACCCTTATTACCAGCCATATTAATTGCTATTCCAAATATAATAGAAAATACCAAAAGAGCAATCAAATTATCCGTATTAAGTAAATCACCAAACTTATTAACAGTAAGAGTCTTCGCTGTTCTTTCTAATATATTAAGTTCTTCTACCTCAGTATTCTCTACTAAAACACTCTTAATATCATTAACTTTATCAGTATCAACTAAATTAATCTTATAGGTAGAAACAAATCCCACTATTACAGCCACTAATGAAGTAACAATAAAAGTAACAATCGTTGTAATCATAATCTTACCAAGTCTCTTAGGACTCTTAATCTTAGATATAGATACCGTTATTGAAAGAAATATAAGTGGTACCACAACTACCAAAAGCATATTAATAAATATATCCCCTAAAGGACTAAGTACACTAGCCTTCTCTTTAAATATAAGTCCAATAAACGTACCAATAACAACAGCCATTATTAATATAATACTAGACTTATAACTCTTCATAAACTTCTTCATAATATCACCTTCCTAATACCATTATATTATTAACCAAGAAATAATATAAGTATCATAAATCCACATTAAATATAAATAATTTTACTAAAATCCACATCTATGTTATAATGAATTTGAGGTAACTATGAAAAAATATATAAAATTAAATAATAATGATAATCATCTATCATTAGGTAACTTTACCAGAATAATAAAAGAAAACACTATCAATAAAACAAGTGCTCTTCAAACAGAAGTATTTAGTACTCTATTTAATACTACTAATATAAATGATACTACAATAAATAACTATTGTATTGGTATAAGAAGTATAAATAATGATTATAAGCAGCAGTATATAATATATAAAAAGAACTATCCAAAAGATAACTATATATTATTAGATATTATAATAAATTTATTAACTATAATCACTGGTAATATTTATTCAAATCTAACTAAAAAAGAAAAGATAGATTTAATAAATAATAATACCTTATTAAAAACAGTAACTATAAAATTATATAATATTAGTAAAAACGATAAAGAAGTATCTAAAGAACTATCAAGTAATCTATTAGAACTAATAAATAATAACAATCTATGCATTGCCCTTACTGAAATATTATTCTTTATCATATTAGATAAAAAACAACCTATCTATGAAGATAATATCAAAAAAGAAATAATAGAAAATCTTCTAAGTAACACTCTAGTATCCCCTCATGAACTCGAAGAATATCTAAATCTAAAACTAAGTGAAGGTATAAATTATAATTACTCATTAAATACCCTAGCCCAAAACAATAATCCCTATGCTCTATATGAATTAGGAAGAGAAGAATACAAAGGTTATATCAAGGGCTATCCAAGATATGATATAAGTTATAACTACTTCAGTAGAGCTTCTTTAAAAGATCATCCAAGTAGTTATTATATGCTAGCTAAAATGTTAATAAATAAAAATATTGGAAACGGTACCAAGAAAGATTTAAAACTTGCTTATGAATATCTAAATAAATCAATATCTCTAGGTAATATAGCCTCAGTTAATCTATTAGGAAATATGTATAAAGAAGGATTATATGTAAAAAAAGATATAAATAAAGCTATATCACTATATGAAGAAGCATCTTTACATAACTATGTTTATGCTTATAATAATCTTGGTAAAATATATGAAAACAATAAAGATTATCAAAAAGCCTTCAAGTACTTTGAGAAAGCCTCCCTGCTTGGAGAATCATATGCCCTAAATACACTTGGAGAATACTATCGTAAAGGAATATATGTAGATATAGATTTAAATAAAGCCTTCACTCTATATAATAAAGCCATTCAAGTACCAATAGATAATATCTATTACTATGCCTACTATAACCTAGCTAGATACTTCTATTTAACTGGAGATATTGTCTTAGTAAAAAATATAAATAAAGCTATTAACTATCTCACACTAGCAAGTAATAATAATATTATCGAAGCCTCTATCTTATTATTATATATTTATGTAGATAAATACCTAAAAGAACTAGATACCAGTATCATATCCAGAATAAAAGAACTAACTCTAACTATTGAAAAACATCCTAAGTATAATAAAGAAATAAAAAAAGAAATAGATAGCAATCTATTAAAACTAAAGCAAAATAAAAAAATAAATATAGATATCATATTCTAACTATATTTATTTTTCTTTTATATATTTATCACTAATATAAGTAAATAGTAGTAAATAAACAATACCAAGAAGATAACCTCCTAGTACATCAGAAGTATAATGAACTCCTAGATATATTCTAGTTAAACCAACTACTAGAATAAGTATTGATAATATACTAATTAATAAATATTTTATCTTTTTATTCTTAATATAATTATAAGTTAAATATATTAAATATCCATATACTACCATACTAACAGCACTATGTCCTGAAGGAAAACTCTTACCAGCCTCAGTAATAATATTAATATCACTAGGTCTATCTCTACCAATAATATTTTTAATTATTACATTATTAAGTACTACAATACCAAGTAAATTTAAAACAATACAAATATTAATCTTCTTATTTCTAAATATAAATAAAGATATAATAGTAACAATACCAATAACAATAGTACCACCTATATTAGTAATAATTTTCACTATCTTATCCATATTATTACTTCTTAATTTAGAAATAATATTATATCCAATATCATCTATATATAATTTATTCTTAGTAATAACAAATGTCATAATAGTGGTAAATAATATTAAACATACTCCAAGTATTATCCATCTAATTTTCTTCCCTTTAATTATAATCACCCTCTTTTAACTTATCAACAAGTTTAGCATATACTTTCTTCATATGATCTTCACTTGAAGAACTAACCATTTTATCAATATCTATCCAGTTAACTCCGCTATTCTCATCTTCTTTAATTAATAACTTTTCATTTTCATCAGCCTCAAAAATATAAGTAGCATTTAAATGAATATGGCTAGAAACAAATTTACCTCTCTTAATATGGCTTTTAACAGGTAATACATCTATAGCATAAAAGTCTTTAGATAAAGGTTTTAAGTTCTTAATACCAGTCTCTTCCATAACCTCTCTCATAGCCACTCCAAGTAAATCACTTTCACCGTCAGCATGACCTCCAGGCCATGCCCAAGAATTATAAATATTATGATATATCATAAGTACTTTACTTCTATTCTTATTAACAACAAAAGCCGAACTACAAAAATGACCAAATATATTCTTCCTAGTTAATACATCATCAAAAGTATCTATAAACTTCAAAATATATTCCTTATCACTCTCTTCTTGCTCATCATAAGGTATATAATTAACAATTCTTTCTCTTAATTCATTCATAAGTAATCACCACTCCATTTCATTATTCCATTAATTTTATCGTTCAAATAACCAGTTATGTTAGAAAAATATTATCTACTACTTCTGCATTAAACTATTGTTTATCACATGTACTTGAGATCACAGTCTGTGATCTCAAGTTAATTATTCTTTTATAGTTTTTTATCTCGAAACAACAATTTTAATTGGTTACAATTTGTAACCAGTTCATTTTTGAATAAGTTAAACTTTTACCTTTTCTCTAACAAACACACACTCTCCACATGTTTCGTATTAGGAAACATATCAAATAAAGTAATATTCTTAAGTTCATACTTACTCTTTAACACATTAATATCTCTAGCAAAAGTAATAGGATTACAAGATACATAAACTATTCTCTTAACATTACTATTACAAAGTAACTCTGTAGTAGTCTTATCAAGTCCACCTCTCGGAGGATCAACAACAACTACTTCCTCATTAATACTATTAATATCACTAGCCCTTTTACATTCAAAACTAATATTACCTATATCATTAATCTTCTTATTTAAATTAGCTCCTTCTACAGCATCACTATTAATCTCAATACCCCTTACTCTATTAAAATTATCTGCTAAATATATACCTATAGTACCAGCACCACAATATAAATCAAGTAGGCTTTCCCCCTTACCCGCAGCTTCCTTAACTTTATCATATAACTTACTAATCATATCAGTATTAACTTGAAAGAAAGATTTAGGATATACTGCATACTTATATTTATCTACATTAATAGTAATATAATCATTACCATATATAACCTCATCATTAAGTACTATACTTTTAGCCATACCTTTAAGACTATTTATAATCATATCCCTATCAGTATCACCATTTAATATAACCATAATCTCATTAGTACCTTTAATAACAATATCATTTATTCCAGTTAAATCAAGTTTACTAAGACTATCAATAACTTTATTAATATTATCATTAACTAAATAACACTTATCAATATTAACAAGATTATTACTCTCTTCCTCAGTTAATGAAACATTACCATTAAATACCTTCAACCCAATCTTGTTGCGGTATCCATATTCTTTATAATTAGAAATAATATCTGGATTAACATCATATCCAGCATATCTCTTCATAATATCTATTACAGATTCCTTCTTATATACCAAAGCCTTATCATACTTAATATACCCAGTACTACATCCACCACAAGTATCAAAATAAGGACATATACTCTTTCTTCTATTACTACTTTCCGTAATAATATTCATAGCCTTACCAATAGAATAATTCTTCTTATCTATAGTAATTCTAACATCAACAACTTCTTCAGGCAATACCGAAGGAATAAATAATACCTTATCATTAATTCTACTTATACCTCTAAAATCATGAGATAACTTATCAATCTTCACTATCATAAACATCACATATATATCATAACATACGATTGCCAAGTTAGCAACTTAATTATTAATTTTTTAAAACAACCCCAATAAGCACTTAGCAAAATCCAAATTTTACTATTTAAAATACTAGTTACATATTTACATTAATTCCATTTTATGATAATATTAATATGTAACGAAATGCCTCTATTTTAGAGGGAGAAAAAGGAACGCTGTTCCTTTTTTTCGCATTAGAAAAGAAGTCTACGACTTCATAAGTTCATTAATAATATCTTCCATAGTAACAATACCAAGAAAATTATTCTCTCTATCAGTAACAAGAGCCATATGTGCTCTAGCACCATGTAATACCTCAAGACAAGATGCCAAATTAGTATTCTTACTCACAGTAACAGGTTCCTTAACATTTCTCTTAATACTAATAGTCCCATCATTAAGTATCTCGTCAAGTAAATCAACCTCATATAATATACCAACAATCTTATTATCCTTAGTAATTATAGGTATTCTATCATGATGATCTCTAAAAATACATTTCCTTACCTTGAAAGAAGAATCAGTATCATATAAATAAGAAACATTCTCTTTACTAATCATAATATTCTGTACTCTTAACCTCTTTAATATAACAGCCTTTTGAATAAAAGCACTCTCTTTCCCTTCAATAACACCCTCATCTTTAATAGTTTTAACTATCTCAACAAGTTCATCTTTAGTGGCAGTTACTTTATGTTTGTTTTTTACTTTCCTTTCAAATTTAGAAATTATCTTGTTTATTGGAGTAAGAATAAACATTATAGTTTTTAATACTAATGCTAGTCTCATAGCCACCACTTCTGAATATTCTCTTCCCAATATTTTAGGAGTTATCTCTGTAAATATCAAAACAATTAAAGTAAGTATAATCGTAACTAGTGTTACAGAGCCATCACCATATAAATTAGAAAAATAATAAGTAGTAAGAGAACTTACCATAACACTACATACACAGTTAACTACAAGTATTGAAGTAATAGCCTCCGAATACTTAGAATATAACTTATATACCATCTTAGCCTTCTTATTCTTATTTTCCATAAGTTTCTTAATTCTAATAATATTAAGAGAAGAATAAGAAGATTCAAGTAGTGAAGTAATAACAAGTACACATAATAAAAATATAATAACTAAAATCATAACACTAACCTACTTTCCTTACAATAAAAGTCCTCTCCTTTATAAATACCAATCTTATTATCCTTAATATTCTTAGTAATAACATCATAACTCATTTTAATAAAACATTGCTTACTATAATTATAACTATAAAAACTATTATCATAACTAATAACAATAAAATGTTCCTTACTCTCATCACTATCAAGTAAAAATAAATTATTAATTCTTATATCATAATTAGGAGTATACTTATCAAAAATATCTTTACATATCTTTGCTAATTCAATAACACCAACATCACTAATATTAATACTTCTTTCAAGTACTTCAAGTATATCACTAAGCATATTATCCTTAGTATAATCAAGACCTCTAAGTTCATTATCAATAATCTCATTAGTATAACTATTCTTTATATAAAATATCTTTCTATCAATATTTTTATTATCATTATACTTATCAAAATACTTAGTACTAAAACCGCCTTGTATATTATATAAATCATTATATAAATCTACAATTAAAAAGCTATCATCAACATATATCTTATTACCTATATTACCATTAATATCACTATTAATAAGTTCTGACTTAATACCTATTCTAGAACATAAATACATAAGTAATTTAGATATACAAGCACTAGTAGTCTTACCACTAGTAATAGAACCCCAAATATTATTAATAATACTAACACTACTAAAAGATATCTTTTCATTTTTATTATCCATAGTATTAATATCTGCACTAAGTATTTTACCTAATGCTATATATAAATATCTAACCTTCTCTATATTAGATAAATTACTAGGTATATTATTAATAATACCATTAATAATATTCTCACTATTCTTAAACATACTATAAGTAGCATATATAAATCCATTCTTATTATTAATAGTATCAGTATAAGAATATCCTTTTCCATATTCTAAAAAATAATTAATAACATCACTATTAAAAGAATCTATAGATAGATTAATATATTTAGTATTATTATTAATATTACTAATATCATTCATAGTATTAACACTTACAATAACATTTGTATTATTCATACTATCACCATAATAATTGTACTACATAAAAAGAAAAAAAGAAAGTAAATAAACTATATGTTTACTTATTTTCTTTATATTTTATTCACTATAAGCCTTATTCTAAGTCTTATTAGTGTTATTCTTAGCCTAATTCTTAGTCTAAGAATAATGTATCTACATACCTATTATATATAAGCATAGCATATATACTTAGATATTACACAGATAGCTTGTATGGATTACTTGAAGAACCAGCTCCTGATTCTATACTAATATCAGAGTTTAGATAAAGAGTAGGTAATATATAGTGCGCATCAATTGCAAGAGATCCTCCAACAAAAGAACCATTATATACGGCATCCCACACTCCTCTATTAGAACCACTATCATGAGTTAAAGATAATATTGATTGTTTATATAATAACCAAGTATTGCCTTTACAAGTTGTATCACTATAATTAACTAAAGTTTGTGAACATTTGCTTAAATCATTCGAATAGCCATAATCAGAAGCATATATTAATCCTATTTTTCCCGACCATATTGTAGGTCTACCTGTATATACTTTTGTTCCTCGTTCATAGACATATATTTGATTAGAATATAATGACATACTATTCCATCCTCCTAGATTCCAAGGTAACACTGCAATCATATTTCTTGTAATATCATTCTTCAGTCCAATATTATTCATATTTAAAGTAGTAGAATCCATACCATAATTATTTGAATAATATATTATAGTGCCACTCCCAGTGTAATAACTTCCATTTAATAGTTTTTGTAATGTTGCTGTAGACCAATCGTTATCAAATGTTGTCTTTGAAGAATCATCATTTTTATCTTGGTCAAATGCCAACTTACCAATGGATTCATTTCTCATTATTTTTAACCTACCATCAAACACTCCAATTATTCGCCATAGTTCACAGTTAGTATCTGGATATGTTTTGCAATTAAAATACATATAGTTGTTTGGATTTGTTCCATAATAACGAATGTTACCACCATCTAAATCTTCTGTTGTCCCACCTAGCCTATCGTTCATAAGTGATACTGATGGTGAAATATGATAATCAATATTATTATTTTGAATTGTTTCTTTTTCAGCATTCATATATAGTTCTGTAATAGTTTCTGCGGCTGTCTTTGCTAGTACTGCCCCTTCTCCATCAGCATGTAATTTAAAATTAAATGTTTTATTCATCATAGTATTTGGATTAGTATAGTTAGCACCATCTATCCAAATATATAATGTATATGATGTCTTTGATGTAGATATACTTTCATTAGTTAATAATACTATATGATTAGTATTATTCTTAGTACAAGTAACTGTATTACTAGTTAGATAACTATCACTAAAGTTACCTTCTTTTACTTTAGTAGTTCCTTTATATAATTCATATCTAAAGCTTTCATCTTTTAATCCTGTATCTATACTAGTTATATCTAAATACATATTAAATACTAATCCTGTAGTATCTGCCTTTACACTTATATTTTTTATTATACCTTTACTTTTATCTGATACTGGTCTTAGATTAGCATTTATATCACTTCCTCCATCAAAGGTAACTGTAGCAGCTCCTACTCCTGCAACTATTTTTGTAGTATCACTATCACTAGTAGTCCATACATACCAAGCATAAGTTCCCCCAACTATAGCTATTAATACTAAGAGTAATATACCAGTTATTAAAAATATTTTCTTTTTCTTATTCATTACTTATCACCACTTTCTATACTCATACTTATATTTTCTTTATATACACTAGATAATATATCATTAGAATTATTATTATTTACTAAACTACCATCTATCCATATATATACTGTTAACTGTTTTACTTCATTATTTATTTCTATATTATCATATATAGGTAAATTACCAGTACCATTACTTATAGTATAAGTATCTTTTAAGTTAACTTTAATTACCGAAGATAGCCTTCAGTATAAGTACTTGCTAAACTAAAATTAGCAGGATTACTATTACTACCTATATCTTGTCCTTTAACATAATTAACATCAAAACATTCACTAGTACCAGATATATTAACTACTCCAGACCAAGATAACCAAGCATAAGTAATACTTACTGATACTATTATTATTAATAACCTCCTAATAACTACCAGTAATTTGTACTGTATCAGCACTTATTTTAGCAGTAAATCTATTATCATTAAGTGCTGTATTAATTAAATTAGCATCTAACCATATATAAATATCAAATGTTGTATTTGTACTCTTAAGTCCATATTTATCTACTATTGTAATAGGAGTATCTTTAACTGCTGTACTAAAATTACCATTATTACTATATACAGTAGTACCATTATAAGTACCAACAACTTCCCATTTCAAAGCAGCAATATTAAGTCCTGTAATACTAGTAGGTGTAATATAAATATTAAATGCTGAAGGTACACTACCACTATTTATTTTAGCAGTCGCCACTGAATGAAGTCCTCCAGATTTATCTTCTGATGGCATTAACTGAATACCAGTAATATTTTCTGTTATAGTATAATCAACATCTACCTTACCAGAATTATTATCTACATTCCCTTCATTAGTTCTAGCAACAATATAAGCGTAACTAGCAGCCCCTACTACTATACAAAGTAATAAAACAAATACTATATATAATCCAATCTTTTTCTTCTTATCCATAAAATCACTGCTTTCTCATAATAGTATTTACTTTTAATAATGCTGAAAACTTCTTATCCATAAGTTCATTCTGACTAGTATCAGCCTTATTAGCAATCCATACTCTAAAATAACATTGATAATTAGTATTAATATTAAATGTATTATTAGTAGTACTCATATCACCAATAGAAATATTAGTACCAGTAGTAATTGAAGTACCATCACCACTACCAAGATTACTTTGACTATTATTACCATCTATACAAACAAGACTATACTTAAAATCACTTACTTTTAAAGCATCATCTATTTTAACATTAATTAATGAAATATTAACATAAGCATCATACCCCTCTAAAGTTGTAGCATCAGGCATTATTGAAAAAGTATTAGCCTTAGCATATTCCATAACTTGTTCATCATCTAAAGGAACACCTGTCTTAACATTAACATAATTATTATCAGTAAATACTACTGAAATACCATTATTAATAGTACCAGTAGTAACACTTATATCAGTAGCAGTAGCAGTATAATAAGCATAAGAACTACCCATCATACAAATAAATATAGCACTAGCGGCAATTGTCAAAACAAAAATCATTTTACTAAATTTCATTTTCTATCACCTCTATCTATTAACCTACTATTATATTACCATATTTTAATTTTATTATCAATAATTTTAATAAAATTATCTTTACTTTATTTTAATATCAAATAATATCATAGTAGATATATTTGGCTTATATATAATAGATATGTAGATATATTCTTTTGAGACCTAAGACTCAAAAGAACACTCTAAGACCTTAGGCTTAGAGTGCTAATAATAAATAAATTAAATATCTAAATTATGATATACATTCTGAACATCATCCAAATCATTCAAAGCATCAATCAAATTAATAACCTTCTCAGTACTCTCTTCATCAAGTTCCATATAATTATTCGGTACAAAAGTAACTTCACTAACAATAAACTTATCATAGCCCATATTAGTTAAAGCATCTTTAACTTCTATAAAACTATTAGAATCAGTATAAATAACATAACTATCATCTTCAGTAATAAAATCAAGTATATCTAAAGAAAGAATATCTTCCATAAGTTTATCTTCATCATATACTTTTTCAAGTACTAAAACACCTTTTCTTTCAAACAAATAACTAACAGAACCATCAGTACCTAAATTACCCCCTCTTTTAGTTAAAGTACTTCTTACAAATCCAGCAGTTCTATTCTTATTATCAGTAAGACAATCAATCATAATAGCCACACCAGAAGGACCATATCCCTCATATCTAACAGATTCATAATTCTCACCATTACCAGCATTCTTAGCTTTATTAATCGCAGACTCAATATTAGCCTTAGGCATATTCTCACCCTTAGCTTTTTCTATAACCATTCTTAGTCCAGGATTATTTTCAGGATTAGGATCACCACTCTTTGCAGCTACATAAAGTTCTTTAGCAAGTTTCTGAAAAACCTTACTTCTTTCACTATCAATTGCCCCTTTTTTTCTCTTAATCGTAGACCATTTACTATGTCCTGACATAAATATTCCTCCTCATAATTTTCCTTTTATATAATACTATCATTTTCTCTCACAGTCAAGATATATTTAAATATATTAACCAATATAACCAAGTATTACCGGTCCTAATATAATAAGTAATATAAGTGGTATAAAGAAAAATACTGATATAACACTTATCTTAATAGGTACCTTACTAATCTTAGCTTTAACCTCTAATATTCTTCTTTGTCTCAAATAATCAATCTGACTATGCATAGTATCAATAATACTACTACCATACATATTAGACTGAGTAAGAGATAAAATAATATTATTAATACTATCCGAAGGTATAAACTTCTGAATATCATTTAAACTCTCATTCAAGCTCTTACCAAATCTAGTTTGTCTTATAGCCTCTTTAAACTCCAAAGACAACTCTCCATCAACACTATTAATAGTAACAGATATAGCCTCATTCAAGTTTCTCCCAGTCTGAAGAGACAAAGTCAAAACCTCAAAGAAATATATAGCTTCACTATTAAGTTTCTCCGTTCTCTTCTTAATTTTTCTATTCAAAAATATCTTCTCAAATAAAATATAATAAATTATCATTACAAATGGTACATAAACATAACCATAGTCAAAAGAAACAAATACAACTATTCCCAAAACTATCATCGTAATTAATCTAATATTCAAAAAAGTCAAAGTACTAACTCTTGAAGATACTCCAAGTAAATTAATCTTTTCATCAATTTTATTAAGTACTTTCTTACTATATAAACTTCTTAAAGAATTATCATTCTTCTTTTTCATTTTCTTCTTCATATTACTCATCCACCTTTAGTGTTCTTAATAAAGTTATCAAATATATAATAAACATAATCACAATAATAGCAATAATAATATATCCAAGAGTAGAACTAAATAAAGGATTAAAGTATGTTGGATTAAGTAAGTAAACAACCCCTATAAATAGTACTGGTACAATACTAAGTATAATAACTACAATCTTAGGAGCAGAACTAATATTCTTCATTTCTTCCTTTAACTTCTTCTTATCAAATAAAGTTCTCTCAATAGAAGAAAATACCTCTACTATATTACCACCAGTCTTATTAAGAACAGTAAGAGATGAAGAAACATAAACAGCCTCCTGTAGTTTAACCCTTCTAGCAAATCTTTCAAAAACAGTATCAACAGATAATCCATATTTCATATCCAAATACATCTTTTTAAACTCATCTCCAAGAGGATAAGGAAGCTCCGCGCTAGCAGTCTGTAATGCCTGAAGTGTACTCTTACCAGCCTTAAAACAATTATTCATAATAATTATTGCTCTAAGTAAATCATTCTCTATATTTCTAGTCTTTCTCTTATAATTCAAAAATAACAATATATCAAGTAAATAATATCCAATAAAATAATTAATAATATATCCAAATAAAGAGAAATAATTAGTAGTAAATATTTGTGATATAGTAGTTAAAATAATAAATACTATCGATATAATAAACTTATTAGTAATAAAATCAACAGTCTGTATTCTATCTCTATCTTTATATTTAATATATCTTTCATACTTCTTACTTCTCTTAGTAAAATAATTACTCTTCTTAACAATTTTCCTAAATCTACCAACAAAAGATATATATCCACTAACAAATTTATCACTAAAAGATAATTCTTCTCTCTTAATAGGCTCCAAAGAATAATACTTAATTCTCGCCGCCTTCTTATCTCCTAGTACATTTCTAAATAAAATAATGATAATTATCAAAAGTATAACAAGTAAAATACCCTGCAAAATAAACATTGTTTCCATAATTATCATCCCTTTCTTCTTTAGTTAAAAATATCTTTAATATCTATACCTTTTCTTGTAATTTTATCATAAACTCTAGGTTTTCTCTTATAAACACCAAACTCTCCCATTACACTTCCATCATTAGCCACTCCAACTTGCTTAAATGAAAATATCTCTTTAAGAACAATCTCTCCATCTTTCATACCATCTATCTCACTAATAGAAGTAATCTTTCTTTTACCATCAGATAATCTATCTATTTGAACAATCAAATCAATAGCATTAGCAATATATCCTCTAACTGCGGACACTGGTATTTCCATCTCATTCATTAAAATCATTGTCTCAAGTCTATTAATTGTATCAATAGAATTATTAGCATGTAATGTAGTAAGAGAGCCCTCATGACCAGTATTCATAGCCTGCATCATATCAAAAGCCTCTTTACCTCTTACTTCACCTACTATAATACGATCTGGTCTCATTCTAAGAGAGTTTCTAACCAAATCTCTAATAGTAACCTCTCCTTCACCCTCATAATTAATAAGCCTTGTTTCTAACGAAATAACATGTTTCTGATGAAGTTTAAGTTCTGCAGCATCCTCAATAGTAATAATTCTCTCATCTTCTCCTAGAAAACCAGATAATATATTAAGAAGTGTCGTTTTACCAGTACCAGTACCACCAGATATAATAATATTAAGTTTAGCTTGAACAGCAGCTTCAAGAAATCTTGCCATATTAACAGTAAGAGAGCCACCTCTTAATAAATCATCAATAGATTCTAATTTCTTATTAAACTTTCTTATTGTAAGAACAGGTCCTTTCAAACTAAGTGGTGGAATAACTGCATTAAGTCTTGAACCATCTCTAAGTCTAGCATCAACCATCGGATTAGCAGCATCAATAGTTCTACCAAGAGGTTGTACTATCCTCTGAATAGTTCTAATAATATGCTTATCATTAATAAACGATACTGTTTCATCCTTAGCTATCTTACCATCTATTTCTACATATATCTCATTAGGAGCATTTACCATTATCTCAGTAATAGCATTATCTTGTAACAAAGGAGTAATAGGACCATATCCCATTATTTCATTCTGAATTAAATTAAATATATGTCCTCTCTCTAAAGTACCCAAATCATATCCACTTAAAGTATTATCAATCTCATTATTAATATAATCCTCAAGTAAACCATCATCAGGAATATTCTCTTCAATTAAGTTCTGAACTATCTTCGTTCTAAGACTATCAAGTAGTCCCTTATCACCAAATATATCATAATCTTTTAAACCATTTTTAGGAGTTTCTTTAGGCTTAACATCAAAAGCCTCAGTAAGTGTCTTTTTAGCCATTTTACTTTCCCTCCTTAATATGTCTATCATCAATCAAATCAAGTGCCATCTTCTTCATATTAGCAACATCTTTAGGATGAAAAGTATTAATCTTCTTATTCAAAGTAAGTATCTCACCACTCATAACATACTTATCAATATTCTTTATATAATAATTACTAGATATAGTATAATCAATATTACTATCTATCGTAGCCCTAATATCATACATACTCATATAATCCCTACCAGTATCTCTAGAACTATTTAAACAAATTAAATAATTCTTCTTATCAGTATCAATAAAGACACTAAGTAAACTCTTCATATTCTTTAAATCTACTAAATCATTAGTAACAATAAATAAAGACATATAAGAATAATCAAGAATAGTCAAATTAATATCATTAAGTACATGAGAAGTATCCACAAGTACTACATCATATTCCTTTTTAGCAGCATCAAATATAAGAGGAATATACCTACTATCAACTTTCATTGCCTCTCTAGGGTCTCTAGGAGCAGCTAATACATCAATATTAGAATTATAAGAAGTAACATACTTACTAAGTTCCGTAAATCTATTATTAGCCATACTATCCACTAGCATAAATATATCCTTAGTATTCTTAATATCAAGAGATATCGCTATACCACCAGAAAACAAATCCATATCAATAATTAATACTCTTTTACCAAGTTCACAATAAATACCCGCTAGATTAAGAAGTATTGTTGTCTTACCAACTCCACCCTTTACTGAAGATACACTTATTATTTTACCATTCATAGTATCAACCTACCTTCTCTATTCTTTTATTACCATTATCCATATAACCAGTATATTCACTTTTAGCCTCAATCAAATCAAAATTAAATACTTTACCAAAAGTTCCTTTTATAGTTTTAGTAAGAGTTACATTAACCTTACCATTATCTATAAGTACAGATACACTACTAAGATTATTAGTATTTTTATCTATCAAATCAATTAAATCATTCTCATCAACTTTATCCATATTATCAAGAGCATAATCTATTACCATATAACTAACATTAGAAAGTTTATTCTTTTCATACATAGCATTACCAATATCATATACAAGTACAAACATAAGTAATATAATTGGCATAATAACTACGAATAGGACTAAACTTTGACCCTTATTATTAAGTGTTAGCATTAGGTATTACCCTTTCTACAGTAATCTTATATGGATTACCAAGTATCAAATTAAGTCCTGGAGTTATAACTTTAACATTCTCAGTAATAGTTATATTAGTATATTGATTATCCTCTTTCATAGTTATATCTAAATCAGTATATTTCTTATTAATATCCTCTATAGTAGTACCATTCTTAACAAGTGAAACAATATCCATACTATCATTTTCTAGTTCATTTTTTTTACTTAAAATAGTACCAAAATCAACAATAGCAAACAATATCAATATAAATACTGGTAATATCAAAACAAATTCTACTAAAGCTTGACCCTTTCTATTCATATAGACACTCTCCCTATTATCTATTTCATTATAGCAAAAAAAAGAAAAAAAAGAAAGATATTTCTTTCTTTTTCTTTATTTATTTCTTACTATTATTTTTTGTATTATTTTTCTTATTTTCAGGTTTAACAGTAGGAGTAGCATCATCATCTTTTTTAAAGATAAGATATAGAAGTCCTAATACTACAAGTACTATAAGTATTATAATAACAACCTTTTCAGCAGTGCTACCAGATTCTTCTTCTTCAGTTAAAGTAGTAGTAGCAGTATTCTTTCTATTTACAATTAACTTGTACTCTCTAACATCACCATTTTCTGCTTTAACAGAAATAATAACAGTATTTTTACCAGTTTTAAAGTTTTCATTACCAGTAATTTCCACTCTAGATCTAGAGTCTTCTGCAATAGCAGTAATATCTAAAGATTTAACATCATTCTTAACACTTAATTCATACACTAAAGTATCTCTATCAAATTTAATTTCATAACCCTTAGCCTCAAGTGTTTTTAAATAATTATTTGAAGAATAATAGTATACTACTGGTGTAGGAACTACTGGTGGTTTTTCTTTTATTATATATACAGTATAAACCTTAGTACTACCATCTTCAGCAGTTACAGTTATAATCGCGGTAGTCTTATCTTCAGTAAGTTCATATTTAAATAAACCATCTACTGTTGATAAAGTATCCTCTAAAGAACCAGATAATATAACTTCTTTAGTACCATATGGAACAGTTAAAGTATATACAGTAACATCTTTATCAAATGCAGTATCAAATGTACCAACACTAGCATTTAGTGAATATAAATTATTAATTGAACTCTTTCTAGTAATATTAACACTAGTACTAACTTCTTCAAATTCATTAATAATCATATCATTAGCAACACTACCATTTAAAGTAACTGTGCCTTCACCATCATTAATAGCCATAAATTCAAATGTTATAACAGTAGTACCATTTGTAAGCTCAGTACCTGCTCCTACAAATCTACCATCTTCATTATAAGTACCAATTAAATTCTCATTAAATAGTACATTCATTAGTTTAAGATTATCACTATAAGTAACTAAACCATCAATACCATTGATATAGTCTTCTAAGTCTGTAGAATTAACAACTAGACTAACTTTGAAAGTATCGCCAACATATAATTCATCAGTATCACTACCAAATACTAGATTTAAATCAGTATTTTCTCTTTCTTTTTCAGAATGATTTAAATATCCATTAATAGTCATAATATCTTCAATAGTAATAGTTCCAAATGGATCTTCCTCATATTCATCTTTTCCTTCAGTCTCATGACTAGTAAGATATAAGTCCATTGTAGGAATCATTTCACCATTAAGGTATCCTTCCATTGTAGGTATCATATCATCAGCACTAAAAATACTATCATCAGTAATATCTCCCATTACATATACTTTATAAATTGCTTCACTTAAACCTTTAGTAAATTTTAAAGTATATCCATTCTTAATAAGAGTTTCACTAACTGGAGTATCCTCACCGGAAATATCTCCCTCTATAGGTGTTTCTCCATTGTTAGAAATTTCTCCTTCTGCAGGTGTTTCTTCTTCTAATGTAACAAGATTATTATCTCTATCAAACACTTCAAGTTTAATACCATTATTTTCATTTAATAAACTATATAAGTATTCCATAGTAGGAACAGTAGGTAATAAAGGCAATTCCTTGGCATTAACTATAAAGTTACCATTTTCAAATACATATTCCTCGTAAAGAGCATTTAAAGCCTCATCAAAGCTATTACCTTCTACTTCATAAGTAATTTTAGCCTTATATTCTAAAGTTAAAGCTTCGGTTTCAGTCTCTTCACTAACCTCAGTAATAACAATCTTATCAGTATATTCTATAATAGTATTATATGAATTAGTTAAGTCTATCTCACTACCCTCTATAGTAGCATTCTTAAGTTCCTCGCCAGTCATAACAACACTATCATTATCATTTACTTTGACACTATAACTCTTAGTATCATCTATTTTATCGCCAGATATAGTTAATATCTGTCTATATTTACCAGCGGTAACATTATATTCAAATACACCATCATTTTCAGTTTCATTTATTATAGAATCATCAAATGTATTCATTAAATATCCATTAACCACTAGTTCTTTAGTTTCATCTTTAATTTCAGTATCATTACCAGTTATCTCATCTGCGAATACTTTAGTAACTGATGATAATTGTGAAAATATTAAAGTTAAAACTAAAAATATCTTAGTCATTTTCATTAATTTCTTTTTCATCATATTCATCCTTTCTTGTTTTATTTTATATAATTATTTTGTAAAATTGTAATGAAATTTCCCCCTTAATAAACACCTCCTAATTTAATGATAGCTTTCCCTTTCTATCATCATCATATCAAGTATAGCACACATTTCGACATTTTTTAACTACTTTACACTTTTTTTACACTTTTTAATATCAAATTATAAACAAAACTAGCAAGTTTTCCTTGACTTACCATATCATTAATTATATAATATTATTGCTTAGCAGCGGATACTATCTATTTTAGTAATGTGTCATTTATAAGTAACTAAGGCTGCATAGCGAAAGTATGCTAAAGACACCCTATTAAAATATAGTATGCCTTCTAAGAGAAGGAGGAAAGAAAAATGGCTAGATATACAGGCCCAAATAACAAGCAAGCAAGAAGAGTATCATTCTCAATACTTGAAAATGGTAAAGATATTGCAAAGAGACCTTATGGTCCAGGACAACATGGTAAAGACAAAAAAAGAAAACCTTCTAACTATGCTATTCAATTAAATGAAAAACAAAAAGTTAGATTTATGTATGGTATTTCTGAAAAACAATTCAAAAAATTAGTAAATGACTCTGCAAAAATGAAAGGTGTTCATGGTGAAAACTTACTTATCTTACTAGAAAGTAGATTAGATAACCTAGTTTATAGAGCTGGATTTGCTACTACTAGAAGAGGAGCAAGACAATTAGTTAACCATGGTCATATCACTGTAAATGGTAAGAAAGTTGATATTCCATCTTACAGAGTTAAACCAGGAGATGTTATTGCTATAAAAGAAAATTCTGCAGATCACAAAGGAATTGAAATAGCATTAGCTAATAAGATTAAAAGAGTTGACTTTATTAATTATGATGAAGCAAAAAGAACTGCTACATATGTTAGATATCCTGAAAGAAGCGAATTAAACGCTGAAATCAATGAATCACTAATTGTAGAATTCTATAGTAGAGTATAGTTTATATACTCTATTTTTTTATGTTCACTCTAAGTCTATGGTCTTAGAGTGCTATTTTTAACCTGTAGTCTAAAAATAATGTCTATCATATATAAGCCATAAATATATAGTGCAAAGATTACAATCACCAAAATAAATACTCTTTACTCTCTTGTGTATAATGACATAAGTAAATAATCAAAAGTTAATAATTTAGCAAAATAAAACAGACTATTATTTAAGCAAAATAATTGACTTTGGTAAAATATTGTATATAATATTGATTGAAGTACATTTTAATAGAATGTAATTTGTGAATATTTATTAATGTTAAAAAACAAAAATAGACTAGAACTACAGGTATTTTTAAAATATAGAAATAAAGGAAGTGAAAGAATGAAAGATAATTTAATTAAAACTGAAATGAATGTTAATAATAATAAAATAAATGTTATGAGAATTGGAAACGAGGAATATATCTCATTAACCGATTTGGCAAGATATGCTGATGAAGATGATCCTAGATATCCAATACAAAACTGGATGAGAAATAAAGATGTTATTTCTTATCTAGGATTATGGGAAAAACTTAATAACGAAAATTTCAAAGGTGTCGAATTCGACACGTTTAAAAATGAAGCTGGTAGTAATAAGTTTAAAATATCTCCACAAAAATGGATTAAAGAAACTAATGCAATTGGTATTATATCAAAATCAGGTAACAATGGTGGCACATTTGCTCACTCTGATATTGCATTAGAATTTGCAAGTTGGCTAAGTCCCGAGTTTAAATTATATTTAATCAAAGAATTTGAAAGATTAAAAAGAAATGAAGCGTATCAAGAAAAAATTGAGTGGAATGCAAGTAGAGTATTATCTAAGGCAAATTATAGAATACATACAGACGCAATTAAAAATTCAATTATTCCTAATTTAGTTACAGATTTTCAAAAAAAGCTCATATATCCAACCGAAGCAGATTTATTAAATGTTGCCTTATTTGGAATGACTGCTAAAGAATGGAAAGAAAAAAATCCAAACTTAAAAGGTAATCAAAGAGATTATGCCGACATTAGACAATTATTAGTGCTTTGCAATATAGAGAACTTAAATGCTATAATGATTAATGATAATATTCCACAATCTATAAGAATAGAAAAATTAAATAAAGTTGCTATACAACAATTAGAGATTTTGGAAAATAATAAAAATTTAGAAGAATTAAATACTAACTCAATAAAACAAATAGATACAAAACAAAAATAAAAAATCTTATTATATATTTATGGAAGATGGTAGCCCTTACGGCTTCAGTTATAATACACAAAATGAAAGTTCCTTATCTAATATAAAATTAGGCTACCACTAAAAGACTAGAATTGCTGGAACCAATCTAATCAAAATACATAAAATAATCAAAAAATCACAACAACGAAAAAATGAGCAACGCCTTATATTATATGGTTTTGCTCATTTTTGCTGTCAAACTAAAGATTCCAATAATAAATGTTCCTTGTCAAATAATAAGTAAAATCAAAAATAACAAAGAACCTTAAAAATATGTATCTAAAATGTACCTAATTAAAAAATAAAAACCCTAACCTATTAAAGTTAGAGTATTAATCGTTACACTGGTGGCTCCAGCGGGAATTGAACCAGCGACACAAGGATTTTCAGTCCTCTGCTCTACCGACTGAGCTATGAAGCCAAAATAAATGGCGGTTCCGACGGGAGTTGAACCCGCGATCTTTTGCGTGACAGGCAAACGTGATAACCACTACACCACGGAACCGTTGGTTGCGGGAGAAGGATTTGAACCTACGACCTCTGGGTTATGAGCCCAGCGAGCTACCGAGCTGCTCCATCCCGCGATAACATAAACAACTATGGCGGAGGAAAAGGGATTCGAACCCCTGCGCCGCTTTCACGACCTCTCGGTTTTCAAGACCGATCCCTTCAACCGGACTTGGGTATTCCTCCAACATATATGGTGCCTGAGGTCGGACTTGAACCGACACGAGGGTTAAATCTCGCAGGATTTTAAGTCCTGTGCGTCTACCTATTCCGCCACTCAGGCATAATTTGTTGTTGACTAGTTAATTATATAACATTTTTACCGGTTTGACAACCATTTTTTATATTTTTTTTAATATTTTTATCAAATTTATTGAAAAAAACATGCTTTTAGTATATAATTTAATATGTCAATGCAAATAATGCGCCCATAGCTCAACTGGATAGAGCGTTTGGCTACGGACCAAAAGGCTGTGGGTTCGACTCCTACTGGGCGCACCATTTATATAAACCATAAAAATACTAATCGTTTTTGATTAGTATTTTTTCTATATAACTAACAATCAGATACATAAGATAAGAAACTATTAACAAAATAACAATACCTGACATAACCAAATTCAAATTAAATACTTGTGAGCCATAAGTAATCAAATAACCAATACCCTCTTTAGATACCAAAAATTCTCCCATTATAACACCAATAAGTGTCATACTAATATTAATCTTAAGACTACTAATTATTGTAGGATAACTACTAGGTAAAATAACATACCTAAATATTTGCCTTTTTGAGGCCTTAAAGGACTTTAGTAGATTAATTCTATTTTGGTCTGTAGAAATAAAGCCATTATATACTGTAATAATTGTAACAATAACAGATATCAAAAGAGCCATAATAATAATAGATTTAATATTAGCGCCAAAATAAATAATAATAATTGGACCAATAGCCACCTTAGGTAGACTATTAATAATAGTTAAATAAGGATCAAATATTCTATAAAGAAAGTTAGAATACCATAATACAATAGCTACAGCTATACCAATCAAAGTACCAATACCAAAGCTAATAAGAGTTTCATATATCGTAGTCCATATATGATTAAACAAATTACCATCATTATATAATTTAATAATTGTATTAACAATCCTACTAGGAGAAGAACTAATAAAAGTATTAATAACCTCATACTTAGCAAGTAATTCCCAAATAACTATAAGGCTTACAATAAGTAGTATTTGCACAAGATGTACTAGTATACTTGTAATTTTCTTTTTTCTTATAAATCTTTTATGTTCATCACTATACATGGAAATCAATATCCTTCCATATCTTATCATAATAATCTTTAAATTCTTCTTTATTTCTATTACCAATAGGAGTACCCTTATTCTTCATTTCAATATTATAAATACTCTTAACCCTTGCTGGTCTATTAGATAACACAACCACCCTATCAGCCATTGAAATAGCCTCCGCTACATCATGTGTTATCATAATTGTAGTCTTCTTTTCTTTTTTAATAATCTTCCAAACATCATCAGATACAGCAAGTCTTGTTTGATAATCCAAAGCACTAAAAGGTTCATCAAGGAGAAGTATATCTGGATTAATAGCCAGTGTTCTAATCAAAGCTACCCTTTGTCTCATACCACCAGATAGATTCCTCGGATACTTATACGCAAAGTCAGATAGACCATAAGTATCCAAAAGGAATTTAACTCTATCAATATTTTCCTTAGTAACCTCTTTCTTAATCTTAACCCCCAGAAGGCAATTATCTAATATATTAAGCCAAGGAAACAAAGTATCATTCTGAAGCATATATCCCATTCTAAGTTCATCTTTAGAATATAATATCTCACCAGAAGACTTATCCTCAAGTCCACACAAGATTGAAAGAAGTGTCGTCTTACCACATCCAGATGGACCTACTATTGCAACAAACTCACCATCCTTAATATTTAAATTCAAATTATCAATTGCAGATATTTCACTTTTATTTGTATGATATACCTTTGATAAATTACTTATCTCCAATATATTATCTGAATTCACTAAAGTATTCATCGTAAATCAGTTTATCATACGAAACATACTCATCAAGTTCTCCAGAAGCCTTCATAATATCTTGAATATGTTTCCATTCATCTTCATCAATAGCAATAGTATCTCTCCATGCATCAGATTCTTTATATCTCTTTACCATTGTAGTTAAATCATCAATTGAAGTATCAGGAAAGAAAGATACAATAGTCTCAGCAACTACCTTAGGTTCATTTTCCTTAACAAACTTTAATCCTTTTTGAATAGCCTTAGAAAAACCTTCAATAAGTTCAGGATTAGCCTTTATAAAACTACTCTTAGCATTATAAGCTGTATAAGGAACAGCACCACCATAAGTACCAACATAGGCAACTACATAACCATAGCCTTGCTTTTCTACTGAAGTAGCATTAGGTTCAAATAAAGTAACAAAGTCGCCAGTACCACCAATAAATGCTCCCTCCATTGCAGGAAAAGCAACTGATGTATCAATGCTTAAATCTTTGGTAGGATCAATATTAGCCTCTCTAAGAGCCCATTCAAAAGTCATTTCTGGCATACCACCTTTTCTACCACCAATTACTGTTTTACCTCTCAAATCATCTAAAGTAAAATTATCAATTTTTTCTCTAGACACTAAGAAAGCTCCATCTCTCTTTGTCAAAGCAGCAAATACCTGTAAATAATCCTTTTCACCACCATTATATACATAAATAGTAGCCTCAGTACCAGAAAAACCAATTTGTACATCTCCAGATAGCACAGCGGCCGTAACAGCATCAGCGCCTGGTGTTAAAGTAAGTTCTACATCAATACCCTCTTCTTCAAAATATCCTTTACTAATTGCAGCATATTGCGGAGCATAAAATATACTATGAGCTACTTCTGCTACAGTAACCTTAGTAAGATCTTCTTTTTCATTATTTTTCTTATTTTGAAATATTCCAAATATTACTAAACTAATAACTATTAGAAATAATATCAAACTAACAAATGTTCTTTTCATTTTTTAACCTCCCAGTTTCATATTATTATATTCTTAGTTATAAAAACAGGTATAATTAAATAACACAAAATATATTATTTTCTTATGTTCACTTTAAGTCTAAGTCTTAAAGTGTTTATTTGAGTCAAAATATTGTCTCAAATAAATATATCAGCCATATCTATTATATATAAGAGAGTAATATATAATAAACATCAAAAATAATAATTAAATTAAATATAAAGAATATACTATACTAAGTAGTAAAATAAGTGCACAGTTTACACATATTGACAAAAATAAAGTTTTATGCTATAATCTTATCAATCTGATGGCACATTATTCTAGTCAATTAAACTTACTATGAAGGTGAACCTAAAAGCTCACTAAAGAGCACATCGATGAAACTTCTGGTGTTTGCTTTATACGCCCAGTTTAGGGTGAATGCTGGAAGGTAAGGATTTTGGGCACTCATAACGGCATATGATTCTGTTCCAACTTCCGTGGAGACCTAACTTTGTGTTAATGCTATTGTGTGCATAATACGAACTAGGATTAAACCTACTATGTGGGGAAACTTACGAGTAGCGTAGCTTGTCTTGAGTGATTATAGGGGATTATTGATCAGTTATATCTTTCCTAGCTAGAAATATATAATATTGCAATATGAAACTATAACTGCAAAAAAGAATTAATAGTAAGAAAGTTGCCCGAGGAAATCTCCTAGAGTGACATCTTATAGGATTACAGTGTGTACTAAGTGGTAATCAAGTCATATATTTGGCGACAATATATTAGTTTCTATAAAGGGAAACCGCTAATTTGGTAACGAGTTAGTAGAAACTAGGGAAATCCTACTTGACCTAAGACATAAAGTTAACTATAAGAATTGCCATAGTATTAAGTAAAAGGCCTACTCTATTGGCCTTTTTTAATAATTAGAAAGGAAATAATATGTCAAAAAATAAAAATAGTAAAATAAAATGGGTAATAACAGTAACATTCTTAGCCTTCTTTATATCATTTATCTTTTCTTTTAGTTCTAATACCATAATGCCAAAAGTAAATCTATTCGTAGGTATTATAATATTATTATTATTTATAGCCATAGGAATAGTATTTGATATGATTGGAGTAGCAGTTACATCCACTGATGAAGAACCATTACATGCTATGAGTTCTAAAAAAATAAAAGGAGCCAAAAAAGCCGTATCATTCAAAAAGAATGCTGATAAAGTATCATCATTTTGTAATGATGTAATTGGTGATATATGTGGTATTGTATCAGGTTCTGCTGGTGTAACAATAGCGACTTCTCTATCAGAAAAATTAAATACTAGTGTATTATATACAGGACTAGTAATTACTGCTTTAACTGCAGCCTTAACAATAGGAGGTAAAGCCTTCTTTAAAAGTATTGCTATCAAAAATAGTAATCAAATAGTTCATATGACTGCAAAAGTATTATCAATATTTGAAAAGAAGAAAAAATAAACTTCTTTTTTTATTTTTAGATAATAAAATTAATTAGGTGATACTGTGAAAAAATATAGTAAAATACTTTTAACAGCAGTAGTAATAATAAGTTTATTTGGAACATTAATGATATATTCATCTTCTTATGTATGGGCAGAGTATAAGTTTAATGATCCATATAAATATTTAAAATCACAAAGTATATTCTTAATACTAGGATATATAGTTATGTTTATTGTAAGTAAGTTTCCTTATCAAAACTATAAAAAACTATCTAATATTATTTTCTTTATATGTCTAGGTATGTTAGCACTAGTATTAATTCCAGGTATAGGAACAGTAAGAAATGGTAGTAGAAGTTGGTTTGGTATAGGAGGACTAGGAGTACAACCATCAGAATTTACTAAATTAGGACTAATAATATTTACTTCTAAATATTTAGAAAATAATAATAAAGACTTAAAAGATATAAAAAAAGGAGTTCTTCCTATATTAGGAGTACTCTTTCTAGTATTTGCCCTTATAATGTTAGAACCAGACTTTGGTACAGGAATAGTAATAGTTATGACTATCATAGTATTACTATTTGTAAGTGGTGTTAAAATGAACTTCTTTATCAAACTAGGAGTATTAGGACTACTAGGAGTAGTAGTATTAGTAATAATAGCCCCATACCGAATGGAAAGAATAATATCATTTATTAATCCTTGGTCTGATCCTCTTGGTAGTGGTTTTCAAATAATCCAAAGTTTATATGCAATAGGTCCAGGAGGCCTACTAGGACTAGGATTTGGTAATTCAGTACAAAAACATTTCTATTTGCCAGAACCACAAACAGACTTCATATTTTCAATTATAAGTGAAGAGTTTGGTTTTCTAGGAGTTATAATTGTAGCCACTCTATTCATAACTATAATCTATTCTGGATTTAAAATAGCTATGAACTGTGAAGATAAATTTGGTAAATATCTAGCCTTTGGTATAACCTTTGGTTTAGCCTTTCAAACAATGCTAAATCTTATGGTAGTAGTAGGATTAATTCCCGTAACAGGAGTTACTCTCCCCTTCTTATCTTATGGTGGTAGTAGTCTCCTAATAAGCTTAACCAGTATGGGTATACTACTAAATATAAGCAATTATCATAACTAAAAAAATAACTATATGTTATACTTTTTTTATATTCACTATAAGCCTTATCCCAAGTCTTATTAGTGTTTAATTAAGCCAAGTATACTTGTCTTAATTAAATGTATCCAAGATACCTATCATATATAAGCATAGTATATATACTTAGAAAACAATTTACACTAAATATATACCCATGGCTTATATATAATAGATATGTAGATATATTATTTTGAGACAATATAACATATTGGCTCAAAATAACACTGTAAGACTAAAGACTTACAGTGAACATAAAAAGAATGCATTATTAAAATACACTCTTATTATAACCATACTCCATATATTAAAGCTAACATACTAAGAATAAATCCAACTATCCAAAATAGTTTAACAATATCATTCTCTTTCCATCCCAATCTTTCAAAATGATGATGAATAGGAGTCATTAAAAACACTTTTCTTTTTAATAGTACTACAGAAGTTATTTGTATAATAACAGTTAAAGTTTCAATAACGAATACACCACCAATTAATACCAAGGATAATTCATGTGAAGTAAGAATAGCTATCGTAGCCATTGTAGCCCCCAAAGTCAAACTACCAGTATCTCCCATAAATACTTTAGCAGGATTACTATTATATACAAGAAATCCCATAATACTACCTACCAAAATAAAACAGAAAATACCCATATCAGAATTGCCTTCAATCCACCAACTACCCATTGCTATAAGACCAAAAGCCAAAAATGATATTGCAGATAACCCACCAGCAAGTCCATCTAATCCATCAGTTAAATTAACCGCATTAGAAGATCCTACTAGTAAGAATAATATAAATACTCCATAGAACCAACCTAGATTCCAATCAATACCTAAAGCAGATATTCTAAGATAAGAATCACCTGAAGTAAATTGTCTAAATAATACATAAAAGACTAATGCTACAATAAGTTGAAGTAATAGCTTTTGAAATTGTGTAAGTCCTTTATTAGATTTTCTTCTAAGACTAATAAAATCGTCCAAGAAGCCTATTAAAGCATACGAGAAGAAAACAAACAGTACAATCATTAAATTAACCGAGTATTCTATCTTTCCTGTCAAAAGTAAAAATACAGTTATTGCAATAGTAGGAATTATAAATATAAGTCCTCCCATAGTAGGAGTCCCGGCCTTACTTCTATGAGCCTCAACATAAATATTAATATTTTGTCCTGCTTTTAATTTCTTCAAAAAAGGAATAGCTATAAGTCCAAATATTGTCGAACTAATAAAACCAAGCATTAAAGCAAATAATGACTTCGTTAAAGTTAGCATTCTATCACTCCATTTCTAATATCACTTCTATTATACCATACATATTTTTAAATAAATAGTATCTTTTTATTACTTTACACCAATTTGTAAACTATTTAATTCTTAATTTTTTTATTTGGCCAGGAGTTAAAGTATCAATATAATCACAAGGATTAACATTATCTCTATCATCAAATAGTCTTTCAAAACATCCAATTAATTCTTTATCAATACCTATATCACTCATTTTAGTAAGAAAATCATAAAATTCATTCATACTAACACCATTTATCTTACCATTATATAAATAATTTAAAATAACAATACTATAACAATAAATATCCGTATTTTCATCTACTATATAAGAAGCAAAATAAGGATTACTCATATCAATCTTATATTTAGGAGTATTACACTTTGCAAATAAAGAAACAGGACTTAAATATTTAACTACAGGATTACTATCTTCACTAAACTTACCACCATCCAAATCAATAGTACGAAGAACCCCTGCCTTATCCACAATAAAGTTATCTTCATGAATATCCGCTAAATAAAAATTTTTTAACTCCGTATTTTTTCTAATATTCTCCATTTGTCTAAGTATAGTGCCTATTCTTTTTAAATAGTTTTTCTTTCTTTCTAAAGAAACATTATCATCTTTTAAAACCACACTAAGGTTATTACCATAAACATAATTAATAGCAAAAAACTTAATAATATCATCCACTTTAACTAAGAAATCAGGTATAACAAAATCACTAGGAAGATAATCTCTATATTTATTTAGTAAACTAACTGCATTAAAATGTTTTTGAAAATCATCTTCAGTAAAATCATCAAGTGTTTTTAATAATCTAAGTACATTATTATATCTAAAAAGTAATAAATCTCCCTTTGCATTAAAAAAGTCAAGTGATAATTTTTTTAAATTACCAATATCTTCACTAGTCATATTAATTATTTCCATAATAACCCCCATTAATTGCTGGATATTATATCATAATTAAGTTAAAAATGCAAATTATCCCAAATATTTATTAGTATCACTATATTCTATTACAAAATCCATATTTTTAGAAGTATCATCTTTTAATTTTCATTACTATATATAAAAAGATAAGTATCACTACTTACCATTTAAATAAAAGTCTAACATTTCATTTACTATATCTTCATATAAATCTTGTTCATGTTTAATAGTATCTATCAAAAACAATTTATCATTTTTATAGTTTTTAAGTCCTCTCATATAAAATGATTTATCATTATCAAGTACTATAAATGGCATTATATTATTTCTCAAACATTCTCTAAACATAATCATACGTCCTACTCTGCCATTGCCATCGCCAAAGGGATGAATAAGTTCAAACTTATAATGAAAATCTATAATATCTTCTATAGTAACATTCTTTATTTTTTTATATTCTAATAATAAATTACCAATATCTTTTTCCACATCTTCAGGAGCAGATGTATCAATAACATTTATTAATCCAATTTTATTAGGTATTATTTTAAAACCACCTACATTATATCTTGGATTTTCTTCATCAGTAGTATTACGTTTTAATATTTTATTCATATTTATTATCATTTCTTTAGATAAATCATCATTCAAAGTATCCAAAGCATAATCAAATAATCTAAAATGATTTTTCATTTCTATCAAATCATCTAATTTAATTGTTTCATCACTTTTGGGAATAAATGAATCAGTCTCAAAAATTTCTTCAGTTTCATCTTCACTTAATCTTCCACCTTCAATTTTATTTGAATTATAAGCAAAATTAACCTGAGAATAATGATATATATTCCCCTTAAACTTAGATTTTCTTTGCTGAATAAGTTCTTCTTTTAGTCTAGCTATTTCCATAAATAACTCCCTTCATCAATAACATTACACGTTACTATTGTACCAAATTTCTAAAGAAAAGTCATTATTTAATGCAAATTATCCCAAATATAATCTAATACTAGAACCCTCTATTAATCTAGTACCACCTTCTGGAGACTGATTAATAACATTATCCCCACTACCACTATATTCTATTACAAAATCTTTAAGTTTAGAAGTAGCTTCTTTCTTAGATAATCCAATAACATTCTCTACATCATAATATTTTTTATCATACCATTGATATTTCTTTTCTGTACCACCATCTTGCTTTTCAATATTTAAAGCCACTATTGCATCCTCCATAATATTCTTAACAATAGGAGCACTAACTGTACCACCATACTGTGTAACTCCTTTTGGATTATCAATAGCCAGATATACCACAATCTTAGGATCATTCGCAGGTAAAAAACCAATAAAAGAAACTATATAATTTCCAGACATATATACACCATTATTAACCTTTTGAGCAGTACCTGTTTTACCTCCCACCCTATAACCATCTATATAAGCATTACGACCAGTACCTAAAGAAACAACTGACTCTAAAGTCATTCTTACCTTTTCACTAGTATCCTTAGTAACAATATTCTCTCTAACAGCAGTAGGTTTAATCTCATTAACAATTTGTCCAGTTTCATGTTCCACTACTCTTTTAACTATATATGGTTTATACAAAGTACCACCATTAATTGCTGCACTAACCGCTGTAACTTGTTGAAGAGCAGTAACACTAACTCCTTGACCAAATGCTGTCGTAGCAAGTTCTACAGGACCAACTTTAGATAAATTAAACAAAATACCAGTACTTTCACCATTCAAATCAATACCAGTTTTCTTACCATATCCAAACTTATAAATATAATCAAATAATTTTTCTTTACCAAGTCTATTACCAAGTTCAACAAATCCAGGATTACAAGAATTTTGAACAACCTCTAGAAAAGTTTGTGACCCATGTCCTCCATGTTTCCAACACTTAATTCTTGCTCCATCAACATTAACTGAACCTCCATCAAAGAAAGTATCCTTAACTAAATCAACCTTCCCCTCATTAACAGCCGCACTAAGTGTCAATATTTTAAATGTACTACCAGGTTCATAACTAGCCCATATAGCCATATTTCTATTAATAGTTTCCACACTATAATCCTGATATTTATTAGGATTAAAATTAGGTCTCGAACTCATTCCTAGTATCTCACCAGTATTAGGATCCATCGCCAAAGCCCAAGCCCCTTCTGGGTTATATTTAGTTACAATATTATCAAGTTCTCTCTCAATAGAAGACTGAATCTTATAATTAACAGTCAAATATATATCAAGACCATCCTCTGGTTCAACATATACCGAATTTCTATCTAAATTATTCCCTTTTGCATCAGAAAAATACTGAATAGAACCATACTCCCCAGTAAGTATTTTATCATATTCAAGTTCAAGTCCACTAAGGCCTTGATTATCAATACCAACATAACCAAGTACATGTGATAGCATTTCATCATGGGGATAATATCTCTTAGATTCTTTAAGTAAATATACTCCCCCAAAGTTAAGCGCAGCTATCTTATCCGCAATATCATAAGATAGTCTTCTTCCTTCAGGATGTACCCTTTCCATCATTGACTTTTTATATAAATGTTCTTCAATAACACTTTTATCCACTCCAAGTATTTCACTTATTTTCGTAGCTACTAAATCCTTATCTTTAATTTGATTTGGAATAAATACCAAAGAAGTAGTAGTAAGATTACCTGCTACAACCTCTCCATCAACAGTATATATTTTACCCCTATCAGCCTCAATAGGTAGATTTCTACTCCATAGTCCACTAGCCAAAGTATTAAGTTTTCTATATTCAATAACCTCAATGTAAAATACTTTACCAATAACAAGTAAAAATACAAATATCACTATCAAAAGTACTATTTTAATTCTTTTATGTATACCTTTATCAAACATAGTAGTCTCACCTATTAAAGAATATTCAAGCATCTCAGTATAAATTACAAAGAAAAATATAAATATTTTTTTGCTACTTAATAATTACAAAAATCATAATTAATAAAAATTTCTATTTATATTGAAATATTCACAATAATTTGGTATATTATTAATAGAGAGGAGTGAATAAAATGGATGATGCATTTGGCGTTTTAGCAACAACTTCAATTGGCTTAATAGTCTTTTTTGGAATAATTGCAATTGCTTTCTATGTCGTTTATGTAATTGCCCTTGCAAAATTATTTAAAAAGGCTGGCGAAGATGGTTGGAAAGCAATAATACCATTTTATAATGTATTTGTATTAATTCAAATAGCAGGTTTAAATTGGTGGTATTTCTTAATTGCAATATCAGGAACAATATGCACTATAGCTAAAATTGATGGTTTGAACTACATCTGTAATTTAGCAGGTATGGCTGTTAACTTCTTTGTTTTCTACAATATAGCAAAAAAAATGAAACAGCAACCAGTAGGATATGGTGTAGCTGGTGCACTAGTTGCCCCAATAATAACAATGATATTAGGATTTTCAGGCAAATATACTTTTGATCCATCAGTACAAGTTAGTCCTAATGGTCCAATTGGTGATACTAAAGAATCTACAAGTAATGAACCAGAAAAATATTGTCTAGGTTGTGGTTGTAAACTTAAAGCAGGAACAAAATTCTGTGAAAAGTGTGGAAAAGAAGTACAATAAAAGATATCTCACAAAGAGATATTTTTTTTATACAAAAAAGAACTCTATTTCTAGAATTCTTAACCATTAATTTGTTTAGCTACTTCGTCAGCAAAGTTTTCCTCTCTTTTTTCCATACCTTCGCCAACTTCATATCTTACGAAAGATAATACCTTCATACCTTTACTTTCAACATATTTAGATACTTTCATCTTATTTTCTTTAACAAAACCTTGATCTAATAAACAAACTTCTTCATAGAATTTATTAAGTCTACCATTAACAATCATAGGAAGTTTATTAGCATCTAATCCTTCGTTTTCAGCTTGTTCTGTAAGAATAGCTCTTTCTTTCTCTACTCTTTCACTAGGAACAGAATCTTTATCTAAATATAGTGGTCTCATAGCGGCAATTTGCATAGCTACATCTTTAGCAACTTCAGCATCAGTTCCTTCAAGTACAGCAAGTGTTACTATTTTACCACCCATATGAGAATAAGTACCAAATACTTGATTATCTTGCTTTTCAACTAATTCAAATCTTCTAAAAGATAATTTCTCACCAATAGTAGCAGTTTTCTCTACTATCATATTTTCAATAGAAGTACCATTAACTTCTAATTTATTAGCCTCTTCTACTGTACTAACATTACTACCCAAAATAGCAGTAGCAATATCATTAACTAAACCAGTAAATTCTGGATTTTTAGCAACGAAGTCAGTTTCAGAGTTAACTTCTACTATAACAGCCTTATTACCTTCAACTTTAGCAAGAGCAAGTCCTTCAGCAGCTATTCTAGTTTGTTTTTTAGCAGCTTTACTGATACCTTTTTCTCTAAGCCAAGTAACAGCTTCTTCCATATTACCATTTGTTTCAGTAAGAGCCTTCTTACAATCAAGCATACCTGCTCCAGTTTGTTCCCTAAGCTCTTTTACCATATTTGCAGTAATCATAGTATTCCTCCTTATTTTAAATTTTCAATTAATTCTTCTTTTTTCATCTTAGAATAACCTTTAACTTCTTTTTTCTTAGCAAGGTCTCTAAGTTCAGCAACAGTTAAAATATTTAAGTCTAATTCTGGCTTTTCATTTTTAACTTCTTGTTTAACTGGCTTTGTATCTTTAACTTCTTCAGTTTCTTTTGCTTCTTTTTTCTCCTTCTTATTAGGAGTTTTTTCTTTAGAAACTTTTTTATCATCTTCACTTACATAATCAACAAGTGTACCACCATTAGCTTCAATAATAGCATTAGTTAAAGCACCAAGTACAACCTTAATACTTCTAACAGCATCATCGTTAGCAGGCAATACATAATCGACATCATCAGGATCACAATTAGTATCAATAAGACCAAATACTGGTATACCAAGTTTTCTAGCCTCTCTTATTGCATTATATTCTTTAGTAGAATCAACAATAATAACAGCTTCAGGTAACTTAGTCATTTCTCTAATACCACATAAGTTCTTGTTTAACTTTTCATATTCCTTCTTAAGTCCTACTACTTCTTTCTTAGGAAGTTTTTCAAATGTACCATCTTTTTCCATCTTTTCAATTTCTTCAAGACGATTAATTCTTCTTCTAATAGTTTTAAAATTAGTCAAAGTACCTCCTAACCATCTCTCAGTAACATAGTACATATTACTTCTTTCAGCTTCTTCTTTACATACTTCTTGTGCTTGTTTCTTAGTACCAACATAAAGTACCTTTCCACCATCAGCAGCAATCTTATTTAAAGCAGCATAAGCTTCTTCCATTTTTTCTACTGTCTTTTGTAAGTCAATGATATAAATATCATCTCTAGAGTTAAATATATACTCTTTCATTTTAGGATTCCATCTTTTAGTCTGATGACCAAAGTGAACTCCTGCTTCTAACAAATAGCTCATAGATACTACTGTCATAATTATCATATCTCCTTTCGTTTTTTCTTCCAAATATCTCTTCTTTAATATCCACCTTATATTAGGCACTCGAATAATTAAATCAATATTTGTGTATATTTTTTGAAAAGCCAATAATATATTACCATATTATATGAAATTAGTAAATATTTATTTCTTATTTTTCTCATTTTTCACTTTAGTTCTAATGTACTAAAGTGTTTATTTGAGCCAATAATATTGTCTCAAATAAATATATCAACCATATCTATCATATAGAAGCAAAATATGCATACTAAAAAAAGATATTATTAATGCTTTAAAACATCTTCTAATATCTTTATATTTCTTTTAATTTTTAACCCATATAAATAATGACCACTATTAATATTTTTAAGAATTAGTTTTAAAGTAGTTAATTCTTTATTGCATTTCTTTTTAAATAAATCATCATTCTTAGTAGTAAGTACCGGTCCTAAATATAATTCTTTATAATTATATCTTCTCTTACCTTTATTAAACTTAATAACAGTATATATAATATTCTTATCTTCTACTAAAATTTCATCTTCAATATAATAACCCAGACTAGTAATATTCTTTCTAAGAAAATATAAATCAGTATTACTTTGAATAATAATATCATTAACATTACTTAATTTAGAAGTACTATATTTTAAGATGCCTACTATTGTATTTGCTCCCATACCTGCTATCACAATAGTATCAATTTCATCAGCTTTTACTACATCAAGTCCACTGCCAAGTCTAGTTTCTATTCTATTCTCTAGTTTTTCTTTTTTTATATTAGTAATAGCACTACTAAGAGCATTTTCATTAATATCACTAGCAATTACTTTAACATTTTTATATTTATTTACTAAATAAATAGATAAAAGGCCGTGATCACAGCCTATATCAATTACTTTAGAATTATCATTTACAAAACTAGCAACTACTTCTAGTCTTTTAGATAACTTATTCATTTAAGAAGTCCTTTAACTTTCTACTTCTTGAAGGATGTCTTAATTTTCTTAAAGCTTTTGCTTCAATTTGTCTAATTCTTTCTCTTGTAACGCCAAACATTTGACCAACTTCCTCAAGTGTTTTAGGAGAACCATCATCTAAACCAAATCTAAGTCTAAGTACTTGTTCTTCTCTTTCAGTTAAAGTAAGAAGCACATCGCCAATTTCCTCTTTCAACATTTCATGTATTGTAAAGTCCTCCGGAGACATATTACTTTCATCAGGTACAAAGTCTCCTAAATGAGAATCTTCTTCTTCACCAATAGGAGTCTCTAAAGATACTGGATCTTGTGCTATTTTAATAACTTCTCTTACCTTATCTGGAGACATACCCATTTTCTTAGCAAGCTCTTCATCAGTAGGCTCTCTATTAAGTTCAAGAGTAAGTTGTCTTTGATATCTAGATAATTTATTAATAGTTTCTACCATATGTACTGGTACTCTAATAGTTCTAGCTTGATCAGCAATAGCTCTAGTTATAGCTTGTCTAATCCACCAAGTAGCATAAGTACTAAATTTATATCCTTTTTCAGCATCAAACTTTTCAACTGCTTTCATAAGTCCTATATTACCCTCTTGAATTAAATCAAGAAATAACATTCCTCTACCAACATATCTCTTAGCTATAGAAACAACAAGTCTTAAGTTAGATTCAGCAAGTCTATTTTTTGCAGTTTCATCACCTTCAGCAATTCTCTTAGATAACTCAGTTTCTTCATCAAGTGATAGTAGACTTATCTTACCTATTTCTTTTAAATACATTCTAACTGGATCATTAATAGTAAGTTCTTTAGCTATTGTATTATCCTTAAGAATATCCTCTAAATTACCCCCAGTATCTTCTTCACCAGAATCATCATCTAGATCAGTTTCAGATATAACACTTATATCATTTTCCATAAAAGCATTATATAGTTCATCTAGTAAATCACTACTTACATCAAGACCTTTTAATTCTTCGGCAATCTCTTCATAAGTAATAAAACCAAGTTCTTTACCTTTTTTAATTAGTGCTTCTTTTCTTTGCTCAAAATCTTTAATTTCTGGTACCATTTTTATTCACTCCCCTTAACTTCATTATCTCTTCAATTATTTTTGCTTGCTTCAAAGGATCTTTCTCTTCTTTTAATTTTTTGTTTAAATCATTTATCTTCACTTCTTTATGATACTCATTTACAACAAAAATATAATCTTCAATTTCTCTTTCTTGAAAGTCATCTTTGATATTCATAGCAAAAATATCTTTTAAAGTCTTAAGTATTTCTTCTTTATCAGATATATAACTAATAAAATCAGCGACATTTATTATACCATATTTATGAAAATAGTAAATAATTTCATTAGATAATTCTCTAATATTTTTTGTTGGAAAGTATCCAACCTTATTTTCAACCATATTAATAACCATATTATCTTTAAACATATAATAAATTAAATAATTTTCTGCCATTCCATATTTATCATAAACCTTTTTAGTTTTTTCTTCTTTAACAATCATCTTATTATTATTGTTACTTTTTTTTATACTATCATATTTTTCTTTAATAGTATTATAATCAATATTAAAATTATCAGATAATTTCTTCAAATTAAGTTCTACAACAATATCATCTTTTTCATTAACTAATTCTTTTAACATTATATTAATATAAGAAGATATTTCTTTTATATTACTAAAATCTTTATCTTTTTTTAATATTTCCATCTTATAATCAATTAAAGTCATAGCAGACTTAATTTGATATAAGAAACTATCTTTACCTTCTTTTAGAATATACTCATCAGGATCCATATTATTAGGAAGTCTAACTATTTTAATATTAACCCCAGTATCCTCTAGTAGTTCTATAGCACTAAGTGTAGCCTTTTCACCAGCGGCATCACCATCAAAACATAAAATGATATTTTTTGCCATATTCTTAAGCACCATTTTATGATCCTTAGTAAGTGCAGTACCCATTGTAGCTATACAATTATTAATACCGACAGTACTAGCCCTAATAACATCCATTTGTCCTTCCATTATAATAACAGTATCTTTTTTCTTTAAATATTCTTTAGCTATATGATAGTTATATAATATTTTACCTTTTTTAAAGTTATCAGTCTCTTTAGTATTTATATACTTAGAATTATCTTTGGTATTATATATTCTACCAGAAAAAGCAACAACATTACCACTTAAATCCCATATAGGAAACATAATTCTACTTACAAATATATCATTACCATTATCATTAGTAAGACCTATATCAATAAGTTTATCTAAAGAATATTTTTTATTAGTAAGATATTTAGTAAGTGATACCTTTTGAATAGAAAGACCTATACCAAATTTCTTAATAGTTTCTTTATCAAGATGCCTATTTTCTAAATATTCTATAGCATTCTTACCCAAACTACTATTAAGACTATTTTGATAAAACTTACTAGCCAAATCATATATATCAAAATATTCATCTCTCTTAGTATTAACTTTTATATCATTTGATACATTAATACCAACTTTTTCTCCAAGTAATTTAACTGCCTCAGAAAAAGATATTTTTTCAAAATCTGACACAAAAGTAAATACATTGCCTGAAGCGCCACATGAAAAACAAGTATATATTTGCTTTTCAGGGCTAACGCTCATACTAGGAGAATGATCATCATGAAAAGGACACACCCCAATATAGTTTTTACCAGTCTTTGTAAGATTAACATATCTTGATACCACCTCTACTATATCAGTCTTATTCCTTATTTCATTAATAATTTCATTACTGATATAAGCCATAATATCACTTCCTTACAAAAAGCCAATATAATTATATAACAAAACAATTTCTTTGTAAAGGAAAACTTTAAAACTCCTTACATTTGTTAAATATTCAATATAATATAATTAGGTGGTATATTTTGGATCAAAGAATAATTAAAACATAAAATAATCTTTATAAAGGGTTATTAATAACTATGAAAAACAAATCATTTGAAGAAATAAAAGTATCGGATATATGTAAAGAAGCACATATTAATAGATCAACATTCTATAATAATTTTAATGATAAGTATGACCTACTATTTTCATTATTTCATGACCTTGAAAAAAAGTAACAATAATAATAACATTGCTAGCAATATATTTCACGATACTATTTTAAAAAATATTGCCGAAAATATTAAAAATCACCCATTATATAATGAAGAAATACCATCAGAAATAATTACTATTTTTTATGCAAATGGTGTTATAAGTATTTGTCTAGAATACATTAAAAATCCAAAAAAATATACTAAAAATAGTATATTAAAATATATAAGTAAGTTAATTCCAGATAACTTATGTTAATTATCTAGCATAACCATATACCATTCCTTTTTCTAAAGTAATTTCTTTATAATAAAATAATTCAGGTATAGTAACAAAAGTATATCCCCTATTCTGAAGCTCAGGAATAATAATATTTAAACTATTTGCAGTAGCACTATATATGTCATGCATTAAAATAATATCCCCATCCTTGACTTTGTTAATTACCCTACTGGCAATTCTTTTAGAATTATGATATTTCCAATCTAAAGTATCTATATCCCATATAATAATAGGCATATTACCTATTTTTTTTACTATATTATTATAGACACCATAACTAGGTCTTAATAATTTAGGATATCTACCAGTAACTTCAAATATAACCGAAGAAGTTTTATCTATTTCATCTTTAATAACATTTTCTTTATATTTAGTTAATAGCAAATGATTAAACGTATGATTGCCTATTTCCATTCCACTATCATATTCTCTTTTCAATATTTTTTTATTATCTTTTGCCTTACTGCCAAGTACAAAGAAAGTAGCCTTAACATTATATTTAGCAAGTACATCAAGTACTTTACCAGTATTATAATTAGGTCCATCATCAAAAGTAAGAGCAATTAATTTATCACTACTATTTATTTTTTTATTAGTAATAATATCATAATTAAACACCTCCGTATATACCATACTTATGGTACTACTATCCAAATCAATCATAAAAGAATCTAAATCATAACTATAGATATTACTATCAAAAAAATATTTATAAAATACAACATAATATTTATTATCATTATTATCATAATCATAATCAATAATACCATTTTTATCTTTATATCTATCTAAATATTCATTAATAAAATTATCTATTTTATTATCATTAAAATACGGATAATTAATTTCTATATTATCGTTAATAATTTCCTTATTAACCAAAACATCTTTATCTATATCAATTATCCATAACATTAAAGATATAATAATCATTGGAATAAACAAGTATCTCATTTTCATAATATCACTAATAAATAGTATGAAAAAAGACTCCTCATTAGAAGTCAATACTTAATATCAATACCATCAAAATCTACATTAAGAAACTTTTTACTTGATAAATAATCACATAAATGAACAAATCTTTCATACTTATCTTTAGGAACTGGTAATACTTCATTATCATTAAAATCCTTGTTCCAAATTCCCATATGCGAAGATATTACCCTAGTCATTAAGTTAAGTTCCTCATCGTTTAAAGATAATTTATCCTTATGTTTCTTAACAAAAGAAGCTGCTAGTAAAGGATGATCAAATCTCGTATATTTTTCTTCAGGATTACCTTTTTTTAATCCATCATGAAGAGTAAGAGCCATCAAAATAATATCTTTTTCATTTTGCGCAAAACTATTAATTCCAGGATTATCTAAAAGTTCCTTGGCTATACGAACAGCAACTTTAGTATGTTTAACTAGTCCATTCTTAGTACCAGCAAACTCTGGATGATATTTACCAGTACTTGAAGCCGGTATTTCAAAAAAGTAATCAGGTAGTTCACTAACTAAATACTTTAAGTCATCTCTCTTTTTTTTATCTTTAATATAACTATATTCTTTATTAAAATAACTAACTTTATCCATATTTATTTTCTAATATTAACATCCACTGTAGTATATGGAATATTAATTCCCTCCCTATCAAATTTCTTCTTTATCATTTTTAATACTTCTCTTTTAATTGCATAATTAGTCATAGCCTTACAAGTAATATCAACTGCATATACAATGCTAGAATCCCCTAATTCATCTACTCCTAGTAGTTTATAATCTTTAACATTTTCAATTTTAAGAATATCTTCTCTCATACTTTCCAAAACCTTCTCTAATTTATCAATATCAGTATTATAAGCAACATTAAGTTTAAGAAAAATATCACAATTAGACAAATTATAATTAATAACCTCACTAAAAGAAGAATTACCAATAGATTTAACTTCTCCTGTAAAAGCCTTAATTTTAGTAGTTCTAAGTCCAAACTCAATTACAGTACCTTGAAATCCATTAATTGATACAGTATCACCAACAGCATATTTATTATCAAATAGTATTGCTACTCCCGCTAATAAATCCTTAATAATATCTTGAAAAGCAAGGCCAATAACCGCAGCAAATACACCTAAAGAAGCAATAATACTTGTAGTATCAATACCATATATTTTAAGTATTCCAAGAACTATAAATATAAGTATTAAATATTTAAATATACTTCTTCCTAAATTAATAATAGTGTCCTTTCTCTTATCTTTACCACTATTACCAATATGTCCCTTAGATATTCTATTAATAACTTTTTCTATTACCAAATATAATATAAGGCCAACAACTATATAAACAATTGGTAAATAAAATTTCTCATTAGTAATAAACTTTATAAATTTTTCCATAACATCTACCTCACATAATAATTATAAAATATTTAAGTAAATAAGTAAAGAAAAAGTCCAAATAAATATTGAACTATTATTTTTTTTTACTAAGTATCTTTGTATCATTTATATCAAAAGCAATTTCTTCTCTACCACAAATACTGCATACTCTCTTATAACAATATACTTTATTACCATTTTCATCATTAATCCAATTAGGATTAATAACTTGTTTCCACCCAGCAAAACTATGACCACCAACTTTACATATTTCATCATTAATATCATCTAAAGAACATCTAGTTAAATATAATTTATTTTCTAACTCAAATATTTCTTTAGAAAGTTCTTCTTTTATACCATATAACCCTTTTAAAATATCATCTTTATTTTCCATAATAAACCCTCCTTTTCATGAATTAATATTCTATCACAAAAGAATACTTTATTCAAGTATCCTAACAATAATTTCATTAGATATATACATATACTTCTTATCAATTTTAATACAATTATTATCTCTTATCAAATATCCATTTCTAACTAAATTATCAATATTATATATATCTTCTAAAGATACATTAAACTTTTCTTTAAATCTGTCTAAATCTATACCATCAAACTTTCTAAGTCCAAGCATAATTTCATTTTCCATCCTAATATCCTTATCTTCATAAACAGAAGTATCTAAATATTCACCATTTAAATATTTTCTTAAATTCTTAGTATTAGTTATTCTCTTATTATTTATATAACTAGTACTAGATAACCCAAAACCATAGTATTCTTCATTATTCCAATATACCAAATTATGTTTAGATTGATATCCATTCTTAGCGTAATTACTAATCTCATAATGAATATAATTATTCTTCTCAAGAGCATCCTCTATATACTTATACATATCATAATCAATATCTTCAGAAATATTTTTCATTCCATTAATTTTTAGTATAGTATTATCTTCAATCATTAAACTATAAGTAGAAATATGACTAATACCAAGTTCTAAAAAACATTCAAGATCATTTTTTAAAATATCCATATTATCATATGCAGCATATATTAAATCAATATTAATATTATCAAAGTATTTTTTAACTAATTTAATCTTATTATATACATCAATCTTAGTATGATTCCTTCCCAATAACTTAATAATATTTTTATCAAAAGACTCTACACCAATACTAATTCTATTTACTCCATTATCTTTAAGTATTTTAAGTTTATTTTCAGTAATAGATTCAACATTACATTCAGTAGTATATTCATAATTATCACTAAGATTAAATATCTTAATAATATTCATTAATCTAATTAATTCATTATCATCAAGACTAGAAGGAGTACCTCCACCAATAAAAATAGTATTAACAATTTCACTTTTATATCTCACTTTAATTTCTTGTTCTAAATTATTTAAATAATCATTAATATATTTCTTATTATAAAATATTTTACAAAAATCACAATATGTACAAATACTATTACAAAAAGGAATATGAATATATATAGACATAACATCACCACCAATATAATAACATAGTAATATTTAAATTACAATGAATAAAACATCAAATATTATGCCATTATATTAATGGTGATAAAATGAATAATATAGATATAAGAAAATATATCATCAGTAACTTTAAAGATTCTAGTATTGATGATATAAAAAATTCCATCGAAGACTCTATATCCTCACACGAAGATGATCCTTTAATAGGCCTTGGAGTATTATTTGAATTACTATGGAATAATTCAAATGAAGAAGAAAAACAAAATATATTATCAAACATAAAAAAAAGTATGTAACAAGCAGCATACTTTTTTTAATAATCTTTACCTGCAATAAAAAGTTCTAATAGTATATTGCCATCAATATTATTAATTTTAATATTCCTATCAATATTAGATAGTTTAGACAAATACTTAATCAAAGTATCCTCGCTATAATAATAACTATCACTAAGCAAATACTTAACTCTATATACACTTTTAAACTCCAATATTTTAGCTATCTCATCATTAGATTTACCACTATTATAAAGTCTTTTAACTTGAAACAATAATCTTATTTGACTAGCAATAATAGCAATTATCTGATTAAGATCTATACCATTCATAACAAAATTTTTATATAGTTTAATAGCCTTACTATTATTATTCTTTAATAGTGCACTAACTAAATCATAAACACTATTATCAGTATTCTCTTCTGTAAGAAGCATAATATCACTATTATTAATAACCTTATCATTTATTTTATATAACATAAGTTTATCAAGTTCATTTTTAATATTATCAATATTATTACCAACTCTATTAATAAAAATATTAATATCCATGCTACTCATTTTATAATTCTTTTTCTTTAAATAATCATTAACATAATCACTTAAATATTCATCATTAGCCTCTACCTTTTTTGTAGTACCATTACTATTAATAAATTTTACCAATTTCTTTCTAGAGTCAATAGTATCACTATTAGACACAAATACTAAATAACTATTAGAATTATAGTTATTAAAATAATTCTCAAGTAAATTAATATTTTCAATATCTTTCTTTTGTGATAAATAAATAGTACTATCAATAACAATAAGTTTATTAGCAGAAAACATAGAAATAGTAAGTGCTTCATCTACAACATTCTGAATATCTTCTATATTATAATAAATAACATCATTATCTGAAATAGATAATTTTTCTTTAATAATATCAATTTCCCTACCAATAATAGAGGTGTCAGTTCCATATAATAAATAAAAATTCATATCTATCACTCTTTTTCTATTTTTTTACATTTGTAGTTTTTTTCATTATAATATTCTAATATTGAATTCTCATCTTCAGAAGAAAAATACTCTCTCAAATCTTTAATATTAGACATAACTCTATAAGTTCTTTCTTCATCAATAAACTTATAAGTATCCCCTTCATTCATATATTTATAAAATTCACCATTGTTTTTAAACTTATTATACCTACTATCGCTATTAAAGATATAATTATTAATTACCACTGAATTTTTAACCTTACCTTTACCACTAAAAGTAAGTTTAACTTCCTCTCTAACAAAAACAGATAAAGTATTATGATTATATTCTCTATCACAAACATAGTTCTTATCTTTTCCAACAATAACTTCTGGATTAAAAAAGAAGAAAGCCACTACAACAACTATAAATAATGCAAAAAATATTCCAGATATTGATATTCTTTTTTTCTTTTTATTTTCATTAACTACTTCTGAAGTCTTCCTCTTCGGTATAGTTAATTCATCAAGTTTATTGATATCAATTTTTTTGTTAATAACACCTTCATCAATTATTTGAGCACTAATTATTTTATCAAGTGAAATAACTTCAAAATCACTATCGCTATTACCAGTCAAAATATCATCTAAAAACTTATTGATTAAATTCTCACCATCATTTTTGGATAGCATTATAACAAGTTCATTATCTCTTATAAATAAAGAACCATAATATAATTTACTATTATCATAACTATAAATAACATACTTATTGTTATTTTTCTTATATTTAAAAGCTGCAAATACATTAATAAATATAGTCTCTTGTCCATATTTAAATTTAAAATCATTAACTTTTATTCTTTTTCCATTCATAAGTAGCCTCCATAACAATTATAATATAATTAAAAGAAAAAAACTAGTCATTATTTATATTTTATTTGACTAGCTGTTATATCAAATCCACCTTTAAAAGTATTACCCATCTCATAATCTTGATTTTTATTATTTTCTTGGAGCCATATTAAAACAGTAAATGTTTTTTTCTCATTACTCTTCAAATAAATATTAGAACCAATTAATATATCACCAGTTTTAGGAATACTATTTTTAGATATTTTATAACCCGTACTATCATACAAAGCATAACTAAGTGCCTTATCATCAAAATCATTATCAGTTACAAACATAGATATATTAAGTGTTTGATCTAAAGTACCAGTACTCTTAACAGAAAAACTCTTTTTATATACAGAATACTTAGTACTTAAATTAGGCTCATTAATAGGCATAAGTGCATAAGTATCAATAGCAATACCATCTATATAATTAATAGCCAAAGTACCAGTTTTGATCTTTGTGCTATCCTCTTTTTCACTTGCAATCAAAGAAAAATAAGTAAAAGTTACTCCAACAATCATTATAAGTAGTGTAAGAATCAAAACAATAAAATAAAATATATCTGTCCTACTTTTACTATTATTCATATCATCAATCTCCTAGTATAATAATACCAAAAACATCAAAAAAAAGCAATACTTAAATTGCTTTTAATTTTATTATTGAGTAGCTTCACCAGTAATAGTTTTAGCACCTTTAACTTCAACATTAACAGTACCCTTAAATGTAGCACCTTGTTCAGCATCATTATCAGCACCAGCTTCGTCAAGCCAAACAAATAAACGAAGATTTTTTGTAGTATGATTTCCAGCTATTTTCATTGTTTCATCACCTGTTGCACCAAGTAAACTAAATTCTGTATATTCTCCAGAAACTTCACTATATGGAATAGTACCAGTATAAACTATATTAGAACCATTATCAAATTCTCCAGAAATACCAGTTCTATCGTATAAAACAAATTTTAAATGTTTAAATGGTATCTCACCTTTAGTAGTAACTTCACCTTGCTCATTCTTTTCTTCTTTTACTAAGGCTGTAGGAATTACTTTAGCAATAATTTCCATTTCAGTAGGTCCATCATTAGTTAAAGTAAAATCATAATACCCACAAGTTGTAAATCCCTTATCATCTATACAAGTTTTATATGTACCACCTTGACCATCATCATCACCAGTTCTAGTGAAAGTTCTAAGAGCTATAGTTTGATCTGAAGGTATAATATTAGTTACATTTAATTTGTCACCATCTTCATAAACTATTTTTACAGTAGCAGCTTTAACCGTTAAAGCATTATCTTCACTTTTAGCATTAATAGAAAAGTATGCTAATGATGCACCAATTATAGCAACAATTAAAGTAAGTACTCCAATTACTCCAAAAAATATTCCTCTCTTATCTTCTTTTTCCATTTACTTATCTCCTCTCTTCTATCATAAATTAATAATAGCAGATTTTTATAAAAAAAACAATAGTTTTGAACTAAAAAAAAAGAAATAGTTCAAAAACTATTTCAAAAATTTGACAAATTCTTCTTTGTTCATAAAGCCAGTAAACCTCTTAACTTCTTTACCATTTTCAAATAATATAATCGTTGGAATTGACATAACACCATATTCCCTTGCAACATCTGAATATTTATCAACATCAAGTTTAATAAAGTTAAATTCATTTTCTTTAGAAGCATCCTCAAATACTGGACCAAACATCTTACAAGGGCCACACCAAGTAGCATAAAAGTCAACGACTGCTTTATCTTTAATTAAAGAAGAAAAATCATTTTCATAATGTATTAAACCCATAACAAACCTCCTAATCTAATATACTTTCATCTTTAATATGAATTTTATTTCTATCAATAAGTTTACTTAAAGACTCTTTAGTAATAACTTTTTTATCTAATAATAATTTAATTACCTCATCATTTAATTCTTCATTATTCTTATTATCTTTTTCCTTTACTATTTTGTAAACGCCATCATATGTATCAACCATTTCTTCTGAAACCTTAGATAATATCGGTGTTTTATCTAACATAAAATTAGCTATTTTAGAATCTCTAACATAAGGAATATTTATAATTGGTAAAGTAATAACTACTAAAATTAAGAATACATAAACATACATTTCTATTATACCAACAAATATACCAAGTATTTTTGAAGGAATACTAAGTATAACTGTAGCCTTAAGTATTTTTTCTATTAAACCAGTTAACATAAGTACCACTTTAAAAACTAAATAAAGCAAGGAATATACAATAACAAAAGCAAGTACTTCATAGAACAAAATATTAATAGCCTCTATTCCTTTTATAAAACCTCCAAAGTTAATAAATGGTAAATTTTCATACATAATAACCGATAAATAGTTTTTTAAATAAAATGACAAAATAATGATAATAAATATACCAACAAAGTCTGCTGTCTTTTTTATAACTCCAGATTTAAATCCACCAATTGCTCCTAGTGCTAAGGCAATCAAAATAACAATATCTGTTACATTCATAATTTATCCTCCTAATAACATTATATACTATTATATAAAAAAAAGAAAGAAAAAAAGATGCATTTAAGCACCTTCTATATTACTAACTTTAAATACTAAAGTTCTATCACCAAGAAATTCCTTATAATGTATTTCAAAATTTTCCCAATTTTTATTAACTTCGAATGCCACAAATCCTTGCGCTTTTTTGCTAGGCGCTAAGTCAGCTGCTAAATCACTAATACCTTCTATATCACCAAGTATACCTGTAATATCACAAGCTACATCATCAACATAACCCTCAAAATCATAATATGAAACATATTCACTTTCTGTTGAAATATTTTCTATATCAAAGAATAATACCAAGTATTCTTTACCTTCAGCAGGTGTATTAACAAAGTAGCCTTCTCCAATAGAATCATATTTATAAGCCCCAGTTAAAGTTAAACTAAGACTTCCATCTGTTAAAGTATCACCTATAGTACCATATAAAGTAGAATCAGTATTTTCTTCTATGTAATCATTAAGTTTATCCTTTATTTCATTTGGGTCTACTTTCTTAAGAGCATTAATTCCGATAACAGCAAAAACTATAATAGCAATAACAACTAATAATCCTAAGCCACCTAAAACTATCAAAACAATAGCCCAAGCAGGTAATCCTTTTTTCTTTTCACCACTTGCAGTAGGTTTTTCTTCATTATTTTTATTAGTATTGTTTTCCCCTACCATAGTACCACATTTAACACACATTGCGGCCTCATCAATCATTTCACTTCCACAATTAGGACAAAATTTAGCCATATTTTTCACTCCTCTCTACCATAATTATATATCATATCAAAAGAAAAAGAAAGTATTTTTATTAAATATTTTCTTCTCTAATTTGTTCAATAATATTATGTTTCTTTATCTTACTTGTACTATACATCATAGTAAGAAGTACAATTACAAATACCGAAACAATTGATATAATAATAGCCTTCCAAGGAATAACAATACTATTTATACTCATCATATCTGCAAGAGCATAATGTATGATGATAGTTACTCCAAGACTCACTGGTATAGCATATATTAAAGATTTAAGTCCGAAGAATAAACTTTCAAAAAATAATATTTTATTAAATCCTTTTCTTGTAAGTCCTATACTTCTAAGAACAGCAAACTCTCTTTTTCTAAGCGCCATACTTGTAGAAATAGTATTAAATACAGAAGTAACACCTATTAAAGTAATTAATCCTATAAAACCATACATAAGAATCTTGACAACAAGAATCATATTATTAGCTTGTTTCATTGATTCTTTAACATTAGTATAATTAACATTATCATACTTATCTAATTCTTTTGTTAATTTATCAATATTATCAGTATTATCACTTATAATATTATACTGTGTATAATGAGTACCACTATCAGATATATTATCATATAACTTCTTATTAACAATAAGTTTAAAATCACTCATATAAGAAAACTCTTCAATCAAATCAAAAGACTTATTAGTAATAAAAATATTATCTATTTTCTTATTACAATATTTAGTAGTATCCACATCTTCATCATTATCATCAAAATTACATATCTTAATATTAATATCACCATTGTTAATTACTGGAATATCATAATTAACTCTTTTATTATTACCATAGCTTACGCCTTTAAATTTATTAAGTAAAATAACGCTATCCTTATCTAAACCAATTAATTCTTTATACTTATTATAAGAAATATCATCTAAAATATAGATAGAAATATATTGATATTTTAAATTAGTTAAAGCCTTTATGCCATCATCACCATAAGCACTCTTATAAAAATCAAGATATTCATCACTATAAATATAATTACCAATTATAGATAAATTACTAGCACTATAAGAAACATATTCTTTAACATCATTACTCTTAATAATCTCACTAATTTTATCTAATGCATCTATATCATTATCATCACCAAAATAACTAATCTGATAATCATAAGGCACTTCACCCATCACACTACTAGCAGTATCAATAGTATAATTCATATAAGAAGAAAACGATATAAATAATACAATACTAATAAATAAACTAACAATCGTAACTCTATACTTCTTCTTATTTCTCTTAATATTTTTAAGAGCAATCTCTCCTTCTATACCAAATAATTTATTAACAAGCTTGCCAGTTTTAATCTTCTTCTTATTAATTTTAATATCATCATTTTGTCTGATTGCCTCAATTGGAGACACTTTAGCAGCTCTTCTCGAAGGTACTAAAGCAGATATAAATATAACAAGTATCATAAATATAACAGGTATAATTATAAATACAATATTAGTAACCAAATTAAGTTTTAATACTAAAATATCACCAATTAAATTATTTATAATAAGTATTACTGTTCCAATACCAATATAAGCCCCACAGATTCCAAGTATTATTCCTATAATACCCTCGATAAGTGCTTCAAAAAATACTGTATATGAAAGTTGCTTCTTCGTAGCTCCTATACTGGAAAGCAATCCAAACTCTTTTTTTCTTTCCATTACAGAAATAGCAAAAGAATTATAAATAACCACTATACAGCCAATAGAGACTAACGATAACATAATAACTATCATAGTAATCATTGATTTCATTATATTACCATAAGTACTTTCACCATATAAAGCAAGAAGTGTACTATTATAAGATATAGCATTATTATAACCTAACTTCTTAGCCAAGTCTTCTGATTGTTTAATAATTTTTTTCTTATTATTAAACATAACAAATACATTAGCGGTTCCATCTTTATCATTCATATCAAGAGTAAAAGTACTATACCCTGAAGCAGAATAATCTTCAAAATTACTTCTTTCTACTATACCAACTATTGTATAAGTTTTCTCACCAACAATATTAAGAGTTTCTTCTTCATAGTACTCATTATTAGCCAAAGTATTAACGCCTTCAATTACTCTTTCACCATACTTTAATGTAATAATATCTCCAATTTTATAAGAAGCTCCTCCATTAGTATTAATATGATTAGATATAACAAGTTCACTATCATTTTCAGCAAATCTACCAGAAATCAAATGAAGTTCATTAAAATATTCCTTATCAACACTTGAAATATAAATATATGGTTTATATTCATTAGCAGAATCAAACTTACTAAAACCAATAGGCTTTTGATAAAAATAGCTGAAATCTTTCTTATCAATACTATTTAATTTATCTAAAGATACATCACCATACTCAGCCTCATATTTACCATTATAACTAATAGTTTCTCTAATCATATAATCTTGAAAAGAAGAGAATAATAGTCCTATTCCTACCATCAAAGCAGTTGATAAAATAATACCAACAATTGTAACTATAGTTCTTTTTTTATTAAGTTTTAAGTTCTTTATAGTTAAGTCATTCAAAATACTCATTTTATCTTCTCATCCTTAACTATATGCCCATCTTCTAAAGTAATTATTCTATTAGCCTCTTTAGCAAGATTCATATCATGTGTAATCATAATAATAGTTTGATGATATTTTTCATTAGAAATTTTAAGTAAATCTATAATCTCTTTACTAGCCTTAGAATCCAAATTACCAGTAGGTTCATCAGCAAGTATTATATCCGGCTTAGATATAAGTGCTCTTCCAATAGAAACTCTTTGTTGTTGGCCTCCAGAAAGCTCATTAGGTAAATGATTAACTCTTCTTTCAAGACCAAGAATATCTATAAGTTCTTTTAAATATTCTTTATCAACCTTTCTACCATCAAGCAGTATTGGAAGAGTCATATTCTCTTCAACATTAAGTATTGGTATTAAATTATAAAACTGATAAATAAGTCCTACTTTTCTTCTTCTAAAGACTGCTAGTGCATCATCTTTTTGTTTAAACACATCAGTACCACCCACAATAACCTTTCCACTAGTAGGTTTATCAACAGCCCCTAATATATGTAAAAGTGTTGACTTACCGCTACCAGAAGAACCAACTATTGCCACAAAGTCTCCCTCATCAACAGTAAAAGAAACATTATCAATAGCTTTAACCAAAGTACTACCTTTACCATAATTCTTACACAAATTATCAACTTCTAATATTTTCATTTCTTTATCCTTTCTATTACTTCATCAAAACTAATTCCCATCCTAGTAAGTTCAGATATTTTTTTCTTTATATTTTCAATTTCCCTATCTATCTTATCATTAGTAGTTTTCTTAGTATTTTCTGATATAAAAGTACCTTTAGTACTAATCGTAGTAATAACCCCCCTATTTTCTAATATGTCATAACTCTTCTTAACAGTATTAGGATTAATACCTAAATTACTAGCCATCTCTCTAATCGAAGGAATTTGAACCTTCTCCTTAAGTATTCCAACAGCAACATACTTCTCAATACCATTTACTATTTGCTCGTATATAGGAGTTCTACTTTGATAATCCAAATTAATCATAATCTGTTTCATCTACATCACCCTAGCAGTCTCAGCATCACTAATGTCGTCATCATTGTCATTAACATACTTTTCCATAATTTTATCAAGTTCTTCTACCCTATTAGTAACAAATATATTTTTATCATAATCATTATTTATAGTAATATATTTATAATTCTTATTAATATCAATATTTTCATCAATATTATCAACAATAAACTTACCAATTTCAGAATAAAGTTCACTATAGTAGCCATCAGTAACACCATAACCATTTATACCATAATAATAAATATCATTATCATTCATCTTATTTAAATATTCTTTAGTCTTAGTATTATAATATTTTAGTATATTAAGTACTAAATCCTTATTATCAATAACATTAATAACAACATTTCTTACAGCATAGTTATCATAAATATATAAACTAATATTAAGTGATCCATCATTATAATCAACATTTTTTAATACATCCTGGTTATTTTTATATTCATTAATGACCATATTAGTTAATTCTTTATTTTCCTTCACACCAGTATAACCATTATCATATCCAATACCAAAGATTCTACTATCTTTATAATCTTCTAAAGTTTCTAAATATCCCTTATCATTTACTAACTTATTATTAATATAATTATAATCATCTTCAGTAACATATATCGTAAATTTATATGTATCACCTTTAACTTTAGTTTTAATATGATATATATTATATACATTTCCCCTAGGATCATCATCTAAAAGTAATGAAACAGCATAATTAATAACATCTTTATTTTTAGTAGAGGCAATATTAATATTATTATCATCCACAAAGGTGATTTCTTTAATATCATTTACCTTAATTTCAAATTCTTCCTTATCATCAAAGAAAGCACCAACAATACACACAGCACTAGATACAATAACTAAACATATAGCCATTTTAAAGAAATTAGTAACTCTCTTTCTAGTAATCAAATCATAAATAATTAAATAAGTAAATATAAGTACTAATAAAAGTATAATTGTAAAGAAATCATGACTAGACAATCCAAGAGTTTTAATTATTACGTATAGTATACAAACAACAGGAACAGTAGTTAAAGTTCTAACTAAAATATGAACTCTCTCACTTCTAAAAGAAGTACCAACTATTTCAAATTTTTTCTTTATGAAAAGTACAAGTCCAACAGCAATATAAACAATACTTAAAAATACCATCTTAAGAAGAGAAACATTTATACCACTATCAAATTCTTCTCCCAAAAATACTCCTGCAATAAGTTTATAAGGCATAGTATAATTATTATCGCTTACTCTTTTTACATAGCCGGTATAAATATTATTTCTTTTATCATTTTTACATTTCAAACTATTACATTCATATATAACTGGTGTACATTCCTTATTAAGACATTCAATTCTTGCATTGCCATAATTGCTATAATTAAATCCATCTGTTTTAATAAAAGTACTAACGAATGGAACTAAAAATAATATAAGTAGAGTAACAACAATCGTTGTAATCTTATTTGAAGAAACACTAGCGGCTATATTACAAGAAGTAAATACAAAGATATAAGAAATAGAATATATAAGAAATATATCAAATAACATCTTATAATCAATAATCATATTACTATATATCAAACTAATAGCAAGTGTAATAATTAAATTAATAATTTGCATAAGAAGAATTATTATTATTCCACCAAATGTATTAGTAAGAAATATTTGTTTCTTATTAATAGGCATTGAAAGTGTAAAATCAATAGAACCCCTTTTATATATAAAACTAAACAAAGTAATTGAAAGTATCACTGGAACAAGATACATACCAAATAACACCGGACCACTAACTTCATATATACTAGGCATAAAATTACTACCCTGACTACATTTCACTAGTAGTATAATACCGCCAATTGTAGGAAGTAATAACATACATAAAAGAATAATAGCTTTAGATTTCTTAATATTTTCTTTTAAATAATTAAAATTAAACAAACTTGTTAAACTCATATCCTAAAGCCTCCATTTCATATATAAATACCTCTTCCAAAGTAAGTGGAAGATAATCAAGTATTAAAGGTTTCATCTTTTCAATTTTTTTCTTACTTTTACCGTCAGTATCTTTAATAATTATTGTAGCCACACTACCCTGTTTCTTAAAACTCAAGATATTAAAGTCTTCAAAGTCATCTTTATCAAAGTTCTTTTCAAATGATAATTGAACCTTAAACATATTAGTTTTAATAGTATCAACATCACTCTCAAACAAAATACCCCCTTGATATAAAAGACCCAAATTATCACAAATATCCTCAAGTTCTCTAAGATTATGACTAGTCATAACAATTGTAGTATTTTTTTTATTCATTTGCTTAATAAGAATCTTTTTCATAGTATTTCTAATAACCGGATCAAGTCCATCAAAAGTTTCATCAAAAAACATATAATCAGCATTAGTAGAAATAGCACATATTAAAGCGCACTGTCTTTTCATACCTTTAGAAAAAGTACTAATCTTCTTATTAAGACTAAGATTAAGCATATTAGCAAGTTCTTTAAGATAATTCATATCAAAATCTTTATACATAGATTCATAGTATCTAGCAGTATCCATAAGTGTATAATTAGAATTAAAGTATAAATCATCTTGAACAAAAACCATTTTCTGTTTAATAACATCATTATCATATACCTTACTACCATCTACAGTAATATCACCACCATCAGTATCATATATACCCATAATAGTTCTAAGAAGTGTAGACTTACCACTACCATTAGCACCTACTAAACCATAAATAGAATTATCTTTAATAGTACAACTAAGATCTTTTAGCACATAATCTTTATCATATTTTTTAGATAGTTTATCTATTTTTATCATATAATTTTCTCCTTTCACAACAATATATGATTGTACTACTTGTGCTAGTACAATTAAATCATACTACACAATTAATTCTTTGTCAAGGAAAAAATACAACTCAAATTATTGAATTAAAAAAACTTAATCTAGAGACTTATAATCAGGCTCTAGATTATCTTCGAAGACTCCTAGAGCTTCAAAGAAAGAGTGTGAAATACAAAGGTTCACACTCAAAACCAATAAATCTATTTTTTCTTTCTATAAAAAACACTATAATTAGTAAAGTCAATATTACTAATAATCTTATCATATTCACTATAATTAAACTTATCTATAACATCAATATCATCATCATCTAAGTAACCAAAACGAATGTAATTCTCTTCAGTAGGAGCAACATAACTACTTATACTATCCTTTCTAACAGATATTCTAGTAATAGCATCCTTCTTAACAAGTTCAAATACTTCCCTTTCACTACTATCCCTATTTTTTATCGAAGATAAAACAAGTTTTTCAAAATCATTAACCTTCTTAGTAAAAGCGATTACATCAATAACAAAATAACCATTAAAGTAATATAAATAAGCAGAAATATCATCAGTATAATCAGAACAATTATTAATATATTCATTAATTTTTGAATATTTAGAAAAATTAATATCTAAAAAGAAACTTAAATACCAATCCAATTTATATTTATCAAAACAAGACAAACTACTAACATCAATTTTAAAAGTCAAAATAACTTCATCAATATAATCACTCTTATATATAGTCCTCTTTTTTATAACATCCTTAACATCACTAACTTTAGAAAGTTTTTTATCATTTTTAAAAGAAATTTCTTTATATATATTTTTAACCAAACTAAGTGTTTTATCATAATCAAAATTACCCGATAAAACAAGAAACTGATTGCAAGGAATATAAATATTATCATAAACATCTTTAATTTCCTTAATAGTAATACTTTTAACACTACCACTACTTCCCAAAGTCTTTCTATTAATAGTAAACAACCCATTTATTTTCTTTTCAATAATCTTATTTTTTTCATTATTTTTATCATCTCTAATCTCACTATAAACAGCCATTTTTGTCTTATCAAGTTTTTCCTTAGTAAAAGAAATATTATAAATTTCCCTTAGAAAAGTTTCTAAACATTCATAAAAATTAGTAACAGTATTAAAGAAATATGAAGTATTCTCATTATTAGTACCACCATTACAACTAAGTATATTATATTTTCTTAAATTATCCAGTAAATTTCCCTCTACTGTATTTTCACATATATAATGTTCCAATAAATGAGCAGTACCAGGTTTAATACTCCTAGTATTACCATTATAATCAACATATTCACCATTATTACCACCAAAGAAAGTATATAATTCCACATGATTAGTACTCTTACTATTATCCGTATAAATAAGAATAGTAAGTCCATTATCCAAAGTAATAAATTTAGCCTTATTCATAATCCTTACCAACTCCTATATATTTACTAACCATAACAAGTCTATTATCAATAAAATCTTTAACTTCTAAAGGTTTAATACTCTTAATAACATCATAATATTTTTCATTAGTATAACCAAGATATTTATCAACATAATCAAATAATATAGTACTAAGTTCCTCTTTATCAAGTTCATTATCAATTCTAGCCTTTTCCGTAAATAGAGGAAGCCTGCTCTCTATATAATTAACATCAGATATATAATTCATAGCCTTTTCATATAGTTCAAAAATCATATCAATATTTTTACTACCAGTAAAAGAAATCAAAGAAAGAGTACCAAAGTCATAAGTATAAGCATTAGTTCTATATACCAAATCATTATCATTTCTCAAATAATTAAATAAAACATCCGAATTATTAGAACTAAGTAAATTTTTAACTATAGTAAGTAGTACCCTATCTCTATAGCAGCACATATCTCTTACTTTGTAATTGCAACATACACTACTCGTAGAAAACTCACTATTTTCTCTAACCACTTCAACACTATTTGAAATATTTTTAACATATACATTATAATCAGTCTCAAATTTAACATTACTAATCTTGTTATCAAGAATAATTTCTTTAACCAGTTCTTTAGATTTCTTTTCATCAACATTACCTATTAGAAAAGTAAGTGGTGGCCCGCTAATAATCTTCTTATAAACATTATATAATCTCTCACTAGTAACATTACTTAACAAAGATAAATCTTTAAATACTTTTGAAACAAGATAATCATTTTCATCAATTAAAAGATCATTCTTATATTGACAATAGCCATCATATCTTTTAAGTTTATTCTTAACACTTTCCTTATACATCTCAATAGATTCTCTTACTAGTTTTTCAGAAAAAACACCATTTTCTAAGTAAGGATTAAAAATCATTTCCCTAGCAAATAGGAGATTATCTTGAAGAACATCTTTTTTTAAACTAGCAACAGAAGGATAAATTAAAGCAAATTCTAAAAAAGCATTATTGCCTATAAAAGATATCTTACTACGATAAGATAAACAATAATTATTAATACATGCTATTGCTAGTTTTCTTTTAGTATCATATTTTTCACTTCTATCAAAAATAACATCTTTAAGTATTTTTAACTCTTCTTCTTTATAATCATATATCGGAAAAGAAATAAATAAAATACATTTCCTAAATTCATCATTTTTAATTATAATCGGCTCATTATTTCTATTAAACATCATATCACTTCTCTCATACAAAATTATATTTAAATAAATAATTTTTGTCAACCTAGGTATATTCCCATACACAAATTAATCAGTATCATAACCTATTTTAGGAGGGAAAAATAATGAATAATTTTAACGACTATTATAATTATCTAAATAATAATTATAATGATATGAATTTTTTAGCAGATCCAAATAGTATGATCTATGATATGAACTATCAAGCATTATATCCAAATGCAGTAATGCCTACTAATAACAATATTTTAGATACAAAACTTGGTTTTAAACGAGGTAATCTTTTTAATAACTTATATGATGAATACAAAAACTATAAACCACAAGAGTTAAAAGCAAATAATGAGAAAGAAGATTTATTACTACAAATAGATGAGCAAAGATTTGCTATGATCGAAATGAATCTTTACCTAGATTTATATCCTAACAATAAAGAAGCACTAAATAGATTCAATACTTATCTAAAGAAAGAAAAAGAATTAGTAACATTATACGAAAGTAAATATGGACCATTAACTACATCAAGTCCTGTTCAAACAAATAATTGGACTTGGAATAATTCACCATGGCCTTGGGAGGTGCAAAGCTAATGTGGAAATATGTAAAATCACTTGAATATCCTGTAAACATCAAAAAGAAAGATATAAGAATGGCTAAATATCTCGTAACACAATATGGAGGAGCCAACGGCGAACTAGCGGCAGCCTTCCGTTATTTAAATCAAAGATATACTATGCCTGACGATAAAGGAAAAGCCCTACTTACCGACATTGGAACCGAAGAACTAGCCCATGTTGAAATGATATCCGCTATGATATACCAGTTATTAAAAGGAGCCACTATAAAAGAATTAAAAGAAGCAGGTCTTGAATCACATTATGCTGAACATGGTTATGGCCTATATCCAACAGATGCGAATGGCGTACCATTTACCGTAGCCTACTTTGCCACAACAGGAGATCCAATTGCCGACCTATCCGAAGACATGGCCGCAGAACAAAAAGCCAGAGCCACTTATGAAAACCTAATCGACCTAACAGATGACCCAGATGTCATAGGACCACTTCTATTCCTAAGACAAAGAGAAATAATTCACTTTACAAGATTTCAAGAATTATATAACGAATACAAAAAGAAAAATTTAAAATAACTAAATACCTACCTATCTAGGTATTTTTTTCAACAATTAAAAAATTTATTCACAGCAATAAAAAATATGTTATAATAAAAACAAGGGAGGTTTTATAATGACAATTGCAGAAGCAGAAAGATTTTATAAACAAGATACCAAAAACTATGAAATAGAAAAAAATATAGATTTTTTAAATTGGTTAAAAATTTCAATAGCAAATGGATATAATTGTTTTATTGACACAAAAGAATTACAAGAATTAATTGATAATATTGTAACATGGTATGAAATAAAGTATCCTGAAAGAGAATTAGAATACTTTGAAGGAACCAGAGATATAGACTTTCAAAATATTAAAAGAATTTCCAATATAATGAGTATTAGACAATTACTATATAGATTACCACACAATCAATTATGTTTAATAGAATGTGGATATAGAGCAAAAGGATGGGGACAACATCAAGTTTATGAAAAAGATAAAAAAGTTAGTTGGAAAACTTCAATATTTATGAGAATAAATAGAAAAAAAGCAGAAGAAACAAATTTATGGTTAGATAGAGAATCATACTTTTTACTTCATGCCGATCATACAACCGGTAAAGTATTAGTAGACTACAATTTAAAAGAATATATAGATAATAAAGATGATTTAAATTTAGATGAACTCTTATCAATATTTAAAGAAAAATATACTAATGAATTAGACTTTACCGAACTAAAAGAAAGTATTTATAATCATAATTGTGATATGGAATTAAGACATAGAATTTTACAATTAGTTGCACTTAAATTATTATATTCTAGAAATACCATACCCGAAAGAGGATATGAAAGAGCAAAAAGATTTATAAATGAATTTAATAAAAAATTAGATCTTACATTATCTACAGAACAAATTGATGAAATTATTAGCAGAGATTACACTAATGGCGAAAAATGGGAACATGTTTTAAAAACTTACATTAATAAAGATGGTAAAGAACATTCATACTGGACTATTGAAAATGTTACAAAAAAAGAATCAAAAGGAATAAAAAGATTAGTAAAAAAAGTTTTTTACAAAAGTTAAATACCTACCTATCTAGGTATTTTTTTATATAAAAAAAGAAGTTATTTCTTTGCATCAAACTTCTTTCTTGCTTCCGTATTTAAAATAAACTTTCTAAGTCTAATATTTTCCGGAGTAATCTCTACTAATTCATCAGTATTAATATAATCCAAACAATATTCAAGAGTTAAAGGTCTAGGTCTCTTAAGTACAACAGTATGATCAGATCCTGATGCTCTTGTATTAGTAAGTTGTTTTCCCTTAACAACATTAACAGCAAGGTCATTTTCTCTATTACATTCACCAACAATCATACCCTCATAAACTTCAGTACCAGGTTCAATAAACATAACACCTCTATCTTCTAATTGACCTAGAGCATAAGCGGTAGCCTTACCAGCCTCAGTAGCAACAAGCACACCAACTTTTCTCTCAGTAGAATTAATATCTTCAATAGGTAAATACTCTTTAAAAGTATGATTAAGAATACCATAGCCCTTAGTTAAAGTCATAAAGTTAGTATTAAATCCAATTAATCCTCTTGAAGGAATAGTATAATTAAGTCTAATTAAATTATTAACATTAGACATATTATCCATTTTACCACCACGAAGACCAAGTGCCTCAATAACATTACCTACACAGTCATCACTAACTTCAATTTGAACATCTTCGTAAGGTTCACATTTAACACCATCAATTTCTTTAATAATAACTTCAGGTTTAGATACTTGTAATTCAAAACCTTCTCTTCTAAGATTTTCAATCAAAATAGATAAATGAAGTTCGCCTCTACCAGAAACAGTCCAAGACTCATTGCTAGCTTCTTCAACTTTCAAACTAACATCTCTTTGAGTCTCTTTAAATAATCTTTCGCCTATTTTTCTAGCAGTAACAATCTTACCCTCTCTACCAACAAATGGGCTATTATTAACCATAAATGTCATTTTTAAAGTAGGCTCATCAATTCTAAGGATTGGAAGAGCTTTCTCTTTACCTACATTACATATAGTTTCACCAACAGAAATATCCATAAGACCTGCTATTGCAACTATATCACCAGCATCAGCCTCATTAATTTCTATTCTCTTAAGACCTTCAAAGCCAAATAATTTTTGAATTCTAAATTGTTTAATACTACCATCTAATCTAACACAAGAAACCATTTCATTAACTTTAATAGTACCACTATGAACTTTACCAATACCAATTCTACCAACATATTCATTATAATCTAAAAGTGCAGGTTGAAATTGTAAATCACCATTAATATCAGCATTAGGTTCAGGTATTTCATCTATAATTAATTTAAATATATCATCATAACTTTCACTTTGTGTACTAATATCAGGATCTAGACTAGCAGTACCATTTAAAGCACTAACATAAGCAACTTTAAAATCAAGTTGTTCTTCAGTAGCACCAAGTTCAATAAATAAATCTATAACTTCATCTAGTACTTTCTCTACCCTAGCAGTAGGTTTATCTACTTTATTAATAACTACAATAGGTTTAACTCCTGCTTCAAGAGCTTTTTTAAGAACGAATCTAGTCTGTGGCATAGTACCTTCGTAAGCATCTACTAAAAGTAATACCCCATCAACCATATTCATAATTCTTTCTACTTCACCACCAAAGTCAGCATGACCAGGAGTATCTAGTATATTAATCTTATATCCATTATAATGAATAGAAGTAGTTTTAGCAAGAATAGTAATACCTCTTTCTCTTTCTATATCATTAGAGTCCATAGCTCTAACTTCAACTTGTTCATTATCTCTAAAAGTACCAGATTTCTTAAGTAATTGATCAACCAAAGTAGTTTTACCATGGTCAACATGAGCAATAATAGCAACATTTCTAATTTTCATAAAATACACCTTCTTTTTTCACAGTCTACAATTATATCACAAAAACATACATTTGAACATATTTTTTACTCATTTTCTTCAAAAACTTACCTTTCAGAAAAATCCAAGGTATTTTTCTGTCCTATCCAGCCTAATTCTTAGTCTGTATAGGAATAACACTAAGATATCATATTCACAGTGAAAACTTTCTAACCAATACAAAAACAGTTAAAAAGAAGACACCTAGTATCCTCTTTAATTTAAAATATATAGTTTATGCTTATATATAATAGATCTTAGTTTAAGACTTATTCATAAGGCTTAAACTAACACACTAAGACTACAGGCTTAGAGTGAACCTAAGCACTCTTATTATTCTTCTTATAATCAATAAAATCTAATATAATCATAACAATTATATATACTCCAACCACTTTAAATAAAGTATACATAACACTCTTAGGTACAAATATAAGAAGTATACCAAGAATAATAGAAATAATAGATACAATCAAATTACCAGTAATCTTTCTATCAAAATACTTAGTAATACTACTTGTAGCCATAATAAATAATAATAAACTAACAAGTACCGGAAGCATCTCTAAAAATAAGAAACTACCATACTTAAATACAAACATAGCTACCCAAATACACATAATACCAATTATCAAATTAGAATAATCTCTACTAATATATTTCTTATCCATAATAAAACCAATTAATTGTACTACTGCAATAATAGCAAAAATAACAACAAATAAAAAATTAATAGTACTAAGTAGTTCTTCAGTAGCAAATATAAGTACAATACCAATAACTAATCCAAGTAAATAATAAAATACCTCTGAAACACCACTACTACTTTTAGTTTTTTCAATCTTTTCAAGTACCACTACTTCATCTTTATTATCTTCTTTTTTCTTTCTTCCCATCTTAACACCTTCCTCTATATCTATAATTATATACTAATTCATAGCAAAAGGAAAGACTAAGTATTATCTTTCCTCTTTAAATAACTATTTAATTTAATGTAAGTGATATTCTGACTCATTTCATCAAATATATCTTCTACTAGTATATACCCCATATATTATCCTCCTTTTTTATAGGATAACACATATTTACATACTTTACATCACATTCGACAAAACTTGTCAATATAAGACATTAACTCTTAGTAATTCTTACTTTAATTGTTGTAGTTTTAGCAAAGTAACTAGCCTTAACTTCATCACCAGTAACATTAACCTTAACAGTATGTTCACCTTCACCTAATCCAGATAAATCTACTGTAGCCTTAATAGTAGTGCTATCAATAGCATCAAGAACTTCTTGCGTGCCTTTAACAATAACAGTAGTTTTAGAAGAATTTTCTCCCATAGCTCCAGCCTTTAAGTTAGGTCCTAAGTTAATAGCATCAATCCTAATATCATCAACTTCCATTGATTTTTCTTCACCAAGAGATACCTTAACAGTAATAGTCTTCTCAGACACTTCTCTTATACCTTCAGGTTTAGGTACAACCACCGTATAAGACTTACTATCAGATAAACCAGTTACATCAACCTCTATTGGAATATAAGATTCCGTATATTTACTAACAACTGCCTGATCACCATATATACTAATTTCGTTTACAGAAGAACTAATTGAACTAATAGCCTTACCAAAAGCAACATTTCCTTTAGGAATAATCTTTATTTTAGCAGTACCACTATAAGATTCAATATTAATAGTAGCAGTAACCTTCTCTGGTACTATTTCAACATCTACAACATTACCATATTTATCATAAGCCACAAGTTTAACATCTTTAAGAGTATTAACACCCGCAGTAGGATCAATAAGTTCACCAATATCTACAAGTGCCTTAACTGTAGCCACTTTATTAATATTATGAATAGATTTCTCATCTTCAGTACCCTTAATAATAACTTCCTCTTTATCTACAGTAACAGACTGTACAGATAACTTACTTTCAAGTTTATCCTTATTTATAACATCCACAGTAATAGACTTAGTCGCAGAAACTTTAGGATATACATTAACAGTAATTGAAGAAGGATCAAGTTTATAATTAACTGAATTAATTGGGCTTTCATAATTAAGTTCTATCTTATGAGTGCCCTCTTTCAAATTAGATAAATCTGCAGTCACCTTACCGGTAGATAACTGTTTAGCTAAATATAAATCAACAGTTCTACCAATCAAAGTAACATCAGCAGTTTCAGGTAATCCCTCAATAATATAAGCTTCTTTATTATAAGTAACATCCACTATCTGATTATGAAGTACTTCAGCAGCACTATCAATAACAGTACTAGCCTGATTATCTACATAAAAGAATATTAATAATGATACTAGTAAAGATACAAATACCAAAGTATTTCTCTTATTAAGCCATCTTTCAAACTTACCAGCTCCCTTATCAGCTTTTTCACCAATAAACATAGCAAACTTCGTAACCGGAGTAACAATAAATCTGTCAATGAAACTACCTATAGTTCTAAATAAATTTCTAAAAAATTTAATGATTTTCTTAAGCGTTTTCATCACTATCATCCTCCTTTTCATCTACAAACTCATCATCAAGAAGGACCTCTTTCTTAGGTTTTAATTCCTCTACTAAAATCATTCTAGCATCATCTAAAGAAAGATTATAATTTAAGTTACCATCTACCGCTATTGAAATCTTACCAGTTTCTTCACTTACAACAATAGCAATAGCATCAGACTCTTCACTTATCCCAATAGCGGCTCTATGTCTAGTACCAAGTTTCTTACTAATCTTACTATTAATACTAATAGGAAATACAGCCCCCGCAGAAGTAATCTTATTACCCTGTATTATAACGCCACCATCATGAAGTGGATTTCTAGGAAAGAATATAGAAATCAATAATTCTGAAGAAATATCACCATATATTGGTTTACTTCTCTCAATATATTCATTAAGACTAATATCTCTTTCGATAACTATTAAAGCACCAATTCTAGATTTTCTAAGATAATCAACAGCAGTCATAACTTCATAAACAAGTTTCTCTCTTTCATCAAGTGTAAGTACCTTATGTCTACCAAGTAATTGCTTTCTACCAATATGTTCTAGTATACTTCTAATCTCTGGTTGAAATATAATTATAAGTGCCAATGGTCCCCACATAATAACATACTCTAAAAGTAATCCTATCGTCGTTAAATTAAGTGTATCACTAAGTATTTTAATAACTAATATAACAAGAACACCCTTAAATAATAATATAATCTTAACATTATTTTTAATATTCTTAAGTACAAAATAAACCATCATCCATACTAAAGAAATATCAATAACTTTTTGTAATATAACTAATAAATTATCAACTGTCATAATATCTCCCTTCTATTTAACCAAATAAATAGCCCCTTCTACACACAAATAGCACAGCAAAATAATACCACCAAATAAAAGTATCATATTACTAACAAATCCAGAATTAGAATTAATTACTTTAGTATCTTTTTCTTTCTTTTCTTCCACCTTTTTATCCTCCATTAACCTATTTAAAAAATCACTCTTAGTCATTATTCCATAACACCTATATTTAATCTTATCCTTCTTATCACTAAAAAGTTCATTTAGTTTATTAACATCATAGTAGGATAAAGTAAAACCCAAATCATGATATAAACTTTTCTTATCTTCAATTCCCTTCGCAGTAATATTAATATAAGAAATATCATTATCTTGAATTAATAAAGCAACTTTCTTTCCTATTATTTTAATATCATCTTTACTAAAATTATATTCATCCTGAAATAAATAAATAGTATTATCACTAATATAGTAAGAAATATTGTCAGTAAGTTTAATCTTTTTTATTTCCTTCTTCATAACATTAGTTACCTTCCTATCTATTAATAATTTTATCATGATACCGTCAAAAATGCAACATAAAAAGAAGCACTTTTATTGCTCCTTTAAATAAGAACTCGTATTAATAAGATATCCAATATAAACAACTTGTGCATCATTACTTTCTTCCTTACAAGTAACTAATGCTATTGACTTTCTTGTATTATCAGTATAAATATCAGCATAACCATTCTTCTTAATCTCATAATTATCACTAAATATATATTCATATTTATTACCATTTTCATATAAATATATCTTATCACCAAGATCCATTTTATATAAATTACCAAAATAAGAATTATAGTTATTACCATTATGTGAGGCTAAAATAATTCTATTATCAGTCTTCTCTATAGTCTCAATATTATCATTAACATTATTATAACTATTATTAATAGTAACAAGTCCTCTCTTTAATTCAATGCTAGGTATTTCAATAAAAGAATTATATCCATATCTGTCCTCTAGTGAAACATCCACATTATCATTATTAATTATTTTCTTAATAGCTAGTATATTCTTCTTACTATCAGTAAAATAATTATAAAAGTATATACCAAAATAACTAATACCAATAATAATAAATACTGCACTAATACCTACTATCTTTTTATTATCAAAAAATAGTATCAAAACAAATCCAAATAAAATAATCATAGCAATAACTAAAATATTCTTAAGCCCTACATTCATACCAGTATCAGGCACTTCCAATCTTTCATTATATATAGTAGTTTCATATACTTCACTATCTAAAGTAAAATAAATATTATCCTCAAGTATTCTATACCCAGTACTAGCCTCTATTTCCGCTATATAATATTCACCATAAAGTAAATCATCTATAACAATCATACCATTATTATCCGTATAGCCCTTATATACTATAACATTATCCTTATTCCTAATTTCAATCAAAGTATTAGCTATTACCTCTTTATTTTTAGTATCTAATTTATGAATAATAACCTTACCCTTATTCAAATAATTATTAATATCAATCTCATAATTAATCTTTTCAGTATATTGATCCTTATATTCAAGTTCTATATCATAAATAGTATCATCAAAGACATTATCATTATTAGACTTAATCTCTTTCAAATAATACTTGCCAAGTGGAAGATTATCTCTTACACCTCTACCCTTACTATCAGTAATAATAGTATCCACCAAAGTATCTTTTTCATATATTAATTTATCATTCTCATATATATCATCTTTAGCATATAATTCAAAATAAACATCAGAAAGCATTATATTTTTATAATAGTAACTATTATCTACATAGTTAGCATTTTCTCCATATTTATTGATAATAATTTTACCCTTAACTATCTTGTTATAGAAAGGAATCTCTAGTATAACACCATAGTTTTCATCATTAATAAAGTTAGATTCTTCACCAATATAGAAATGTACACCATCTTTATTATATAAATAACCATTCATTTTCTGATCTACTTCATATAATATATATTCACCAGAATGAAGAACATCAGGAGTAATAAATTCACCATTACTAGAAAGACTAAAAGTATCAATAGTATTAACTTCTGGATAAGTAACATTAAAACTAACATATTTCTTTTCTCTAACATCATATATCTTAAACTTAATATCACTATTAACAATATTATCTAAAGTATCAAAGTCTTTCTTTATAATCTTAACCCTTGCGGTTATTTCACTATCAGATAATAGTTTATATATAGGTCTTGTATCATACTTATCAATGATAACCTTAAAATTATCTACTTTATAATAGTCTTTAGTACTAGTAACTTGTTTAAAAGTATAAGCACCATAAGGAAGAACTATACTAGCATATCCATCACTATCTGTAGTAATACTACCCACTTTATTATCAGAACTATCATAAACATCAAATATAACACCCTCTTCAGTAGTAAGTATTCCAGTGCCACCATTATCAAATACTTTAAATATATCCACTTTTCTTTTAATAATATCCTCATATACAGTAATTTCTTTATTTAAATTATTTTCATTAATAGTAACCTCATAAGTATTAAGATCTAACATATATCCTTCACTAGCAATTCTCTCTTTAATATAATAATGGCCAATAGGTAATCCACTAATCGTATCATTTTTACCAGTAACAAAACTACCAATATAATTCATATCAGAGTCATATAAATCATAAACGGCACCATTTAACGTAGCATCCCCGAGTGGAGTATCACCAGTTTCTTTATCTAATTTTTTAAGCCTGATACTACCTTCAATAAAATTAAGTTTTATTTCAAAACTTTCATCATCCAAACTACCCGCAGACATCATCTTTTGATTACCTCCAGAAGAATACAAAAAGAATTGTCTATCTGTGTAGTTTAATCTGAATAAAGTAATGCTATCATCATAAAATTTATCTTGAATAATAAGTTTATTACCATCATAATATGTAAAATCATTATTAATAGAATAATTACCAAGTACATCATTAGTATCCTCTAATACATATTCCCTACCTCGTATAATATTAATTTCACTACCATAGAATGATGGTTTAATATTATGCTTAGACATAAGTAATAAAATATCTTCTTTTTCTTTTGAAACATCAATGTAATTGTTAGGATTCATATTTCTAATATACTTAACAGAAACATTGGATAATCTCTTCCAAATAATATCCTGTGTTGCTAAGTAATAATTATCACTTTCATGTCCAGGATAATTGTAACCATAGTAGGCTGCCAACTTAATATAATCAATATCTTCTTTACTTAAATTACTACCATCAAATGAACTTGAAAAAACATAATTAAAGCTATCTATTGGTTTACCAAGTTCAATACAATAAGCTACACTATCCTCAAAGATATACTTACTAGTAAGTAAATACCTATATCTCCCTTGATTAGAATCATAATAATATGTATGTGTATTATCAAACTTGTCTTTAATCAATGTTGTTTCATTAGCCTTAGTTACATTACACATCATAAATATTAAAAGTACAAAAAACAAAATTTTTTTCAATAAAAACCTCCCAAAAAATTAATTAATTTTTAACTTTGCAATTGCAGCCAAAGTATATACTATTTGGTAGGTTAAAGTCAACATTATTTTATTCTTTTTTTAATTCAAAAAATAAATTATAAGTATTTATAAATAACCACAGAGTAAATTTGAAACACCCATTCGTGCAAACAAAAGTACTAAAAAAACATATCACATAGATATATTTCTTTTTTTGTAAAACATTTACTTATTTTTCATTTCATTTTCTATCCAAAACATAATAACATTAACTACATAATCAATATCATTTTTATCCATTTTTTTGTTTTTATTTATATGATGCCATTTTTCTAAGCATCCTCTGCAGCAAGTACCAGTAGCATGTTGCGCAATAAAAACAGGATGCCCCTTCATTGGCGTTTGTTTTCCATCAGTAACATTAGAAGTATCAACAATTCTCTTAGATATAAAATCATAAGCATGTTCTCTAATTTTATCAATTCCTTTATCTTTAATATATAATACATCTTTATCTTTTAAATGAAAACCACTTCTAAACCTAGATTTAGATAGTCTATCTAATACATCTTTAATTTTCTCATTCATAACTAATTACCTCTCTATAATTATAGCATTATTAGCTAAAAAGAAAAGAGCTAAACGCTCTTAAAACAATAAATTATTTAAATTGACAGCAGCTACCGCATTGTTCATTAGTAACTGTATTCTCTTCGCAGCAGGTATATCTTGGTTGATAAGTATGTTTATAAATATGATTATTAACAATTCTAGTATTTATAGGACATACATGAGGTACTGTATGATAAATATTTCTATAAACAACTCTTTCTCTAGGAGTTTCTACAACTGGAGAAGTAACTCCACCCATTATAGAACCACCCATCATTGGTGCCCCAACATTATTATAATTCATGTTAGTATTGTCATTAACATTTTGATTAGTATTAGTTATATTTATATCAATATCACCATCATACATACCTTGATTAAAACCATCACTAAAATTCATAATTTATCCTCCTATCTACATTATAATATGAATTATTAACATAGATAGATAGTAAAGAAGTCTAGTTTTTATTAATTATCAATATCAAAATTCCAAAGTCCCAATTTCCCCTTACAAGATATTCTCTTATTATATTTAATAACATGTTCTAACTTCCAAGCATAAATTCTTGGATGTTCACTCTTTCCATATACTAAAGGATTAATATTATATAATTTATTTTCAAACTCATCATCAACTAAAATACAATCAGTAATATAAGCTTCTCCTATTATTTCTCCATGGCCATAATCAAGATTATAGTTATTAAACTTTATAGCATTATTCTTCTCTAAAGTAAGTCCCGCATGAATAAGAATCTTTCCTCTATAATTAGTCTTAAAGCTTCTAAACTCATACTCTTTGTAACCATTTATAATCAAACTAGCCCAAGGTTCCTTTATAGTAAGTACTTTCATATCAACACCTAAAATGGCATTTTAAAATTACCGTTTCCCATCATTTTCATCATCTTTTTCATTTCTTCAAACTGATTAAGTAGCTTATTAACATCAGTAACCGTAGTACCAGAACCATCTGCTATTCTCTTTTTTCTACTAGCCTTTAATATACTAGGATCTCTTCTCTCTTCTGGAGTCATTGATAAAACAATAGCCTCTGTTCTTTTCATAATTTTAGGATCAATATTTACATTATTAAGTCCCATCTTCTTAGCACCAGGAAGTAATTTTAAAAGATTCTCAAGAGGACCTAATTTCTTTATTTGATTAAGCTGATTTAAAAAGTCCTCTAAATCAAAATTACCTTTCATCATCTTTTTAGCAGTCTTTTCTGCCTCTTTTTCATCAATTTCACTTTGTACTTGTTCTACTATAGATAAAATATCACCCATTCCAAGTATTCTAGAAGCCATTCTCTCTGGATAGAAAGGAGTAAGACCATCCATCTTTTCACTAACACCAATAAACTTAATAGGAAGATTAGTAAGATGCTTAACAGATAATGCAACACCGCCTCTAGTATCACCATCTAATTTAGTCAAAATAACACCACTAAGTTTAATCTTATCGTTAAAGCCATTAATAACATTAATAGCATCTTGTCCCATCATTGAATCTATTACTAAAATAGTTTCATCAGGATTAACCTCTTTTTGAATATTATCAAGTTCATCCATTAAAGATTCATCTATTTGTAATCTACCAGCAGTATCAATAAGAACATAATCATATCCATTATCTTTAGCATATTTAATACCATTTTTAGATATTTCCACAGGATTACCTTTTCCTTCAGAATAAACTTCAATATTAAGTTCCTTACCAATTTGTTTTAACTGATCAATAGCAGCAGGCCTATATACATCACAAGCTACTAGTAAAGGTCTCTTCTTATTATTTTTCCTAAGATAATTAGCAAGTTTTCCAATTGTAGTAGTTTTACCACTTCCTTGAAGCCCCACTAACATAAGAGTAGCAGGATTACCACTAATATTAAGAGGAGTATTCTCTCCACCTAATAACTCAGTAAGTTCATCTTTAACAATTTTAACAAATACTTCACCAGGAGATAAACTTTTATTAACTTCTTCTCCTAAAGCCTTTTCTTTTACATTATTTGTAAACTCTTTTACTACTTTATAGTTAACATCAGCTTCTAATAAAGAAAGTCTAATTTCTCTCATCATTTCACTAATATTTTCTTCTGTTATTTTGCCGTAGCCCTTAATCTTATGAACCACATCTTGCAATCTATCACTTAAATTCTCAAACATAAAATTATCACCTAATACATATTATACATTATTTTCTAAACTTTTTTAATAAAAAAGGTTGATTTTTTAATATTTTTTTAATATAATGTATATATATTCATTGCAGATGTGGTTCAACGATTAGAATTCGGCCTTGCCAAGGCTGAGACGGGGGTTTGACTCCCCTCATCTGCTCCATTGACGAATCTGTTCGAACTATTTAGTTTGAACTTGATATATAGAATCAATCGAAAGATTGATTTTTTGTATCTTACAAAGAAATCATCCCAAAGAAAAAGATGATTACAATATTGAAATTTAATATTTAAATAATATAAATGATACTAAAATATAGAAAATCCAAACTATATATGGTATAATATTATATAGATGGAGGTTATTATGATTAAAGAAACTGTTAAATATCCCGAGTTTTCTGAAATTGATTTTATAAGATTATATTGTGCAATGAATTTTAAAAATGGTTGTTCTCCAATCATAAAACATTATGAATTAGAAAAAAAGTTATATAGATTTTATTCATTAACTGAATTTAGAGATTTATTTCAAGATATATGTCCTAAAAAAGATTACACAAATTCAGAAAACAGTTATTTGAATTTGGGAACTGCCTTGAATGCTGCACAATTAGTTAGACTACTAATTCCTATACAAAGCACTGGAGAAACTAGTTCGATTATTTCTTGCAATAATAAAATAGCACAAGAAATAATATCAAGTACTGATACGGAAATGGTTAATAAAATGGCTAAATTATTTAATTTAATGCTTGATTTTGATAGCAGTTTAAAAGAAAATCGCTATTATCAAACATCTGATGCTGGGGTAGTATCAGATAAACAATTTATTGATGAACCAGTAGAAAATTATACTAAGGCGTTAAATTCTCCTATTATGTCAGAAATTCAAGAATCAGGGCCGATATTAATTAAAAAAATGAATAAAGACACTAAGAAATAATTGCCACTTTTTTCATTTTTTTGATAAACTATATTTAGTGATTGATATTTATGTATCAATTTCGTGTATTGGAAAAAGTTGTAGATATCTACGACCTTGGCTCCATTGAAAATACAAACACCATTTGGTGTTTTTTTATGGAGCATAGTGAGGGAGTCACCACCCGTCAGTCAAAACCGTTTACAAAATATAGACCCAAATTATTTACTATTATTTTTAAAACTAACATAAACAAATAATAAATAATACCAAGATTACATATCCTTCGTAATCTCATCCCACTCTAATGTTTTCTTCTCAATATCCTTACTTACAATATCAATCTCTACCTTAATCAAATTAGCCTTATTAATATCCATATAAACATCTTCCTTCAAAAGCTCATTATTAAGATTACTAAGTCTCTCCTCTAATTCAAAAATATCCCTTTCTATTTTTTTAATTTCTTTATTTCTATCAAAAGTATCTACCTTTTTATCAGTACTCTTCTTCTTTTCTATCTTAACCCCATTATCATTACTTATATTATTAAACCTAGTCTTCTCCAAATACTCATTATAACCATAATTATATAAAGTACTTCTGCCACCCTCCATAACAAGAAGTCTATCGCAAACATTCTTAATAAGATATCTATCATGACTAACCATAATAATAGTTCCCTTATAACTAGTAAGCATTCTCTCAATAGTATCTTTACCAATAATATCTAAATGATTCGTCGGTTCATCTAAGATAAGAACATTAGGTTTTTTATTCAAAATCTTACACAAACTAACTCTAACCTTTTCACCACCAGATAAATCCTTAATTTTTTTAAAGACATCTTCCCCACTAAATTCAAAAGCCCCAAGAAGAGTTCTAACCTCATTAGGTGTAAGTCTAGGAAATTCTTTGTCAATCTCATCATAAATAGAATTATCATAATTAAGATTATCTAATGCTTGTGAAAAGTAACCAATATTAACCCTATCTCCAAAAACAAACTTACCACCAAGTGCTGGAACATCACCCATAATAGTCTTAAGAAACGTACTTTTACCAATACCATTTTCTCCAATAATTCCAAGCCTGTCTCCCCTTTCGACATCAAAAGATAACTTACATAACTCTCTATCATAACCAATAGAAAGATTTTTAACCTTAAGAACATCTCTATAACTATTCATCTCCGGACTAAAATTAATCTTAAAAGACTTCGTATTATCCTTATCAGGTTTATCTATTAATACCATTCTCTCAATTTGTTTTAACTTTGACATAGCCATCCTAGCCTTCGTTGGTTTATACCTAAATCTATCCGCAATATCCTGTAATCTCCTAATTTCTTGTTGTTGTCTTTCATAATCCTTAAGATTTCTTATATAGTCTTCTTCCTTCTTCTTAACAAAATAAGAATAATTACCACTATATCTAGTTAAAGTACCATACTCAATATCATATATCACATTACAAACATTATCCAAAAACATTCTATCATGACTAACCAAAATAATAGAACCCTTATATCCCTTTAAGTAATCCTCAAGCCATTCTATAGCCTTAATATCCAAGTGATTAGTAGGTTCATCCAAAATAAGTAAATCAGGCTTCGATAACAGAAGCCTAATCAAAGACAACTTCGTAAGTTGACCACCGGAAAATTCATTTAAATACTTGTCTTTATCATCATCACTAAAATCAAACTTATTTAAAATAACTTCTATCTCTTTCTTATATCTATAACCACCCATATATTCATATCTAGATAAAAGATCATTATATTTACTTACTATCTTTTCATCATAATTAGTAGTCATTTCATTCTCTAAGATATTAAGTTTCTTTTCAATATCAAGAATATCCTTAAAAGAACTCCTAATATAATCTATCATCTTCATATCAAGATTATAACCATCATTTTGTTTAACATAACCAATATTAAAGTCTCCCGAAGAAACAATATCTATTTCTTCATAACCACTAGTAATTTCATACTCTCCTACAATTGCTTTAAGTAAAGTTGTTTTACCACAGCCATTTCTTCCTACAATACAAATTTTTTCATTATCTTTAACACAAAAATTAATATCTTCAAGTACCGTATTATTACCAAGAGTAACACTACCATGACTAATTTTATAATACATATTAATCACCTGCTCTACTAATATTTTACCACACAAATAAAAAGAACTAAATACTTTTATTAGTTCTAGTCTTAACAATTCATGCTTCGCTATTCACTGCTAGTTAAAGCCATAAGTCTTTAACTAGAATTTTTGAAGCCTATAGTCTTCAAAAATAATATATTATTTATTCAATATATCCAAAGCCTGTAACTACACTGCGGCCTCTACCTCCATTAATAAGTTCCCCATATATGTTTAATGGATGATTAATCATCTTTCCATTAACTACTAAACTACTTGAAGCACCACCATCTAAGTTACCAGCAGTATAAGCTCCATACTTCTTTAATGTTTCAGCCACTTCGTATATAGTAGGTCCTTTACTATGTATACCTTCAGTCACAAGGAATAATACTATGCCATCTTTTCTTTGAGCAATAGCCACTCTTGCAGCACCGCCATATCCACCAGCAGATTCTTCCTTAGGTACAATTATCTCGCCATTTTCTATTAAGAATGGTCCAAATTCTAAAGCATCACGAACCCCTGCGGCAATAGCCTCTTCCCCACTAGCGGTCATAAGTACAAGTTCATTGTCATAATTAAATCCTACCAATTTAGACTTACCTTCACTATCCCAGGTAATCTTACCATCTTCAATAACATAACCAATTGGAATATCAGAGCCAAGACCAAAATCTTGAAATCCCCCACCATTAATACATACTTTACCATTATATCTTTTACAAATATCAATAACAGTTTGCTGACCAGTATTACCTCTATTAAACCATCTAGAACTTACAAGTTTAACTTTAGAAGGGTCATATATAGCTATTAAATAACTTTTATATCCATTAATTTCTATATTAATAAACTTATATCCTTCAGTGCTATCATCTTTTTCTAGTATTTCCTTTTCATACTTATCATTACTTACATTATCAGAAGAAACACTTCCAGAAATAACATTACTATCAATATCTTTTTTATAAGAAATATAATTATTTCTTGCTACTACATCATATAAAGTATTCTTACCATATAAAACACCTACTAATTTAAGATTATTATTTGAAACTAAATAATTAGTAATAGGTTCTTTAAATATAAAAATAGTCATTAAAAATACAACCATACAAGATGCAAAAGAAATACCAAATACCATTAACTTCTTCATATTATACCTCAACTTCAAAAGGGTTATCTTTTGTACCCATACCATTTACTTTATAATTATTTTTAATACTAATCGTAGGAACTATACTACGTAAATAATTAGTTTTAGTTACATAACTATTAGTGTTATAAAAGTAAACTTCTTCTTTATCACTTGGAGTTATTAAATAATATCCCAATTTATTATTAACTAACTTTAAATCTTTTACACTAAGCATACCTACTTTCGCAGTAACTATATTTTTATCTACATTACTATAACTATCAGTATATTTACCAGTTTCCCATTCACTATCAATAAGCATATCTTTATAAGATAAACTATTTAAATAATCATTATTTAAGTAATGAGCTATACTATCATCTTTATCTATATTATATTCACTACTATTACCAAATGCTTTAGCACCAGATAATCCATTAGCAAGAGCTAACTTAACATTATCTTTGCCTACTTCATAGATAACCCATAAATCATTATCTAGTTTAATATAACTACCAACGCTAAGACCAGTAGTATCCTCAGATACAACATAAGGCTTATCTAAAGTACCATCACCAGACTTAATAATTATACTGCTCTTTAATCTAATGACAGGTCTTACACCATAACCATCTTTGCTATCCCCAGAGGCAATCTTATTATTAACAACAACAAATTGTTTACTATCAGACTTATTATTAAGCCAATAATCTAAATCATTTAGTAGATAACTCTTATCGTTATCAGTAGAATTAACTATATCCTCTATACTAAGTAATCTAACATAATCTCTTGTATAAATCTTTTTACATTCTTTTTTTTCTACCTTAGATATAACATCATTACAATATGAAACTTTAACTAAGTTCTTTTTATCAATACTATTTAAAAATATATCATTAACATATTTATTAACATCATAATTAACATTCTTTAAAATATTAATATTATTATCAGTAGTAATATCTAATGAACCATCTTTATTAATACTTATAATTCTCCATAAAATATTTGAAAAATATAAATAATTATCTGGATTTTCTCCTTTAAAAATCTTAACATTATCATACTTATTAATATCTTTTTTATTTAAAGTAATATTATCATTTATATCATTATTATTACTTAATTCCCTACTTCCAATAAGATTAATTATAAAGTATATTACTATACCTAATACTAAGACTAAACAACATATAAGAACTAAATAGTGACTTTTATTCTTTACTTTTACTTTTTTCATATACTACTAACTCCTTTATATTTTCTTTACAATAAATATTATACTATATAATGATATTAATTCATATACAATTATTAAAAATTAAGAAAAAATTAAGAACTAACATATAAAATTAGTTCTTGCTTTGACAGTTCATACTTCGTTATTCACTGCTAGTTAAAGCCATAAGTCTTTAACTAGATTTTTGAAGGCTTATAGTCTTCAAAAATAATTATGTATATAAAAACAATCTCTTTTTTTATGAGATTGCTTTTTATTTAACTAATGAGCCACTTGTAATATAAGTGAGAATAAACATAGTATTAATATATTAGCTACAGCAATAGTTAAAACTACTTTTAATGCCCATCTAAACCAAGTAGAATATTCTACTTTAGCAAGAGCAAGTCCACCCATAATAGCACCACAAGTTGGAGTAATTAAGTTAACTAATCCATTTGCAGATACTAAAGTCATAATGGTAACTTCTACATTGTAACCAAGTTGTGCTGCTAAAGGAGCAATGATTGGTGTAGATAATGTAGCAAGTCCAGATGATGATGGAACTAGTATTGATAATACTATATGTAATATATAGTTAAGTGGTATAAATGCCAATTGAGGTACCTTAGATAATATATTTGCAGCATTATATATAATATAGTTATCTAGATATGTCTGTTTCATAAGAACACTAGCACCTCTAGCAACTGCAATTATAAGTATAACACCTATCATATCATCAGCGCCATCAACAAATGTATCAACGAAACCTTTTTCTCCAAATTTGTTAACAATAGCAATAACAATTGACATTATTAAGAACCATAAAGCAGATTCATAGAAGCCCCAATTACCAAGTGATGAACCAGTAAGCCATCCAGTAAACTTATCAAATATAGTTACACCAAATTCACCCCAAGGGATAAATCCAATAATCATTACAAGGAATGTTAATCCAAATAATATTAAAGTAACTTTTTGTTTACCAGTTAATACAACTTTTTCTTGTTCTTTCTTGCTATTTTCTTCATGTTCTTCAAAGCTACCATATTTCTTTTCAGCAGCTTTTTGCTCTCTTAGAGATAAGAATGTAGAACCTTTGTCTCTTTTTACTTTCTTAGCGTATCTTACTACAAAGAAAGTACAAATTGCATAAGTAGTAAGCCATAGGAATACTGCAATTAGAATTACTACACCTTGATTAGCCTTAATAGAATCAGGAAGTGCACTAATAGCAACACCAGTAGCAAATGGGTTAATTGTAGATCCTAAACATCCTGCTCCTGCACCTAATAAGATAACCGCAGAACCAACAAGTGGATCCATACCAGCAGCCATCATAGTAGCAGCAAGTAATGCATAAAATCCTACTGTTTCTTCAAGCATACCATAAGTTGTTCCACAAATTGAGAATATAAACATTAATATTGGAATTAATAATATTTCTCTTCCTTTTAATTTTTGAACTAATGCTTTAATACCTGCTTCTAAAGCACCAGTCTTACCAATAACCTTAAGTAAACCTCCTAGCATCATTATGAAAATTGCAATGTCAATAGCATCTTCAAAGCCTAATATTGGTGCCATTAATACCTGTGATAATTTAGCACCTACAGTACCACTTCCATTTATTATTTCTTCACCAACAAATTTTGCATTAGGTAAAAGATGTGATATTATTCCTAAAACAAATATTAGTATTAAGATGATAGAAAATGACGAAAGAAGTACCTTTTTTCTTTTTTTAGCCATTTTAAATACTTACCTCCTTTTTATGACTGTACCTGTTTTTCCATCTATTGCTTCTTTAGCTTTAGATAATGAACTAATAATAGCTTTTCTTGAAGTAGATTCTCCAATAAAATCAAGACAGGCCTCTACCTTAGGAAGCATACTTCCTTTAGCAAATTGTCCTTCCTCTATATACTTTTCTGCCTCTTCTTTCGTAAGTGAATCTAGCATTATTTCATTATCTGTATTATAGTTTAAGCATACTTTATCAACAGCAGTTAGTATTAAGAAAGTATCAGCATTAATTTCTCTAGCTAGTAAAGCACCAGATCTATCTTTATCAATAACAGCTTCTACTCCCTTTAATCCATTACCACTATTAATTACTGGTATACCGCCGCCACCAACAGCTATAACAATAGTACCATTATCAAGAAGACTTGTAATAGAATCTTTCTCAATAATTTTTTTAGGAATTGGAGAAGGTACAACTCTCCTATAACCACGTCCTGCATCTTCAGTAAATACATAGCCCTTTTCTTTTTCAATTTCCATAGCTTTCTCCTTACTATAGAACATTCCAATAGGCTTAGTTGGATTTTGAAAAGCACTATCATTACTATCCACAAGGACCTGTGTTATCAAGGATACACATTCTTTTTTTACACCTTGTCTATCTAATTCATTTAAGATAGATTGTTGCATATGGTATCCTATATAACCTTGACTCATACTTCCACATTCAGGAAATGGCATGCTAGGAGTACCTGCTTCACCATTTGAAGCATACTCCATAGCAAGGGCTATTTGTCCTACCTGAGGACCATTTCCATGTGTAAGAACAATTTCATTACCATCTTTAATAAGTTCAACGATAATTTTTGCTACATTAGATAAAAGACTAAGTTGTTCACCAGGAGTCTTACCTAAAGCATTTCCACCTAATGCAATGACAATTCTACTCATTATCTTCCCTCATTGTGGCATATACTACAGCTTTAATAGTATGTAATCTATTTTCCGCCTCATCAAATACTTTTGATTTAGAAGATGTAAATACTTCATCAGTAACTTCCATCTCTTTAAGGCCAAATTTCTCATTAATATCTTTACCAATAGTGGTATTTAAATTATGGAATGATGGAAGACAGTGTAAGAATATAGCATTAGGATTAGCATTATCCATAACTTTCATATTAACCTGATATGGACTTAATAATTTAATTCTATCTGCCCATACATCATCAGGTTCACCCATAGAAACCCAAACATCAGTATAAATAACATCTGCTCCACTAGAAGCCTCCATAACATCTTCAGTCATTTCAATACTTCCATTAGTTTCTTTAGCTATTTCCTTACATTTATTAACAAGTTCTTTATCTGGCCATAATTCTTTAGGACCACATGCTACAAAGTGCATACCCATTTTAGCACAAACTACCATAAGTGAGTTAGCAACATTATTTCTAGCATCTCCCATAAATACAAGTTTAATGCCATCTAAATGACCAAAATTTTCTTCAACGGTCATAACATCAGCTAACATTTGTGTAGGATGAAACTGTGTAGTAAGACCATTCCATACAGGTACACCAGCACATCTAGCTAGTTCTTCTACTATTGATTGGTCATATCCTCTATATTCGATACCATCATACATTCTACCTAATACTCTAGCAGTATCTTCGATACTTTCTTTCTTGCCCATTTGTGAACTACCTGGATCTAGGTAAGTAACTCCCATACCCAAGTCAAGTCCAGCAACTTCAAATGCACATCTTGTTCTAGTAGAAGTTTTTTCAAATAATAATACAATATTCTTATTATTTAAATATCTATGAGGTATATCATTATGTTTCTTATTCTTTAAATCTTTTGCTAAATCAAGTAAATATCTTATCTCCAGAGGAGTATAATCAAGTAATGTTAAGAAGTTTCTTCTTCTTAAATCAATTTTACTATTTACTTTTTTTACATCTTCACCCTTAGTAAAATAAATATTTTCATTACCTTCATTTTTATTATTATAAGAAGTATCTAAATCTTCTCTTACTAAAGGCATACTCATACATCTAGGACCACCTCTACCACGAGAAAGTTCAGCACTACTCATTTCAAGTACTTTAATACCATGTTCTCTTAATATGTTATTAGTAATATTATTTCTATCATAAACAACAACAACACCCGGAGCAATACATAAAGTATTAGTACCATCATTCCATTGTTCTCTTTCAGAAGATATTCTCTCTCCTCCAGCGCAAGGAATTAAAGTAACCTTTCTTCCAAGATATCTTTCAAGTATTTCCTCAAGACTACCTTCAACTTTTTTAACATTCAAATCTTCATCACTATCAGGAATATCTCCTTCAGTAATTTCAAATACCTCTAAAGTATCCATAATACCTGGATGGAAAGTAAATTTATCATAATCAATTTGTGTAAATACAGTATCTAAGTGCATAAATGCTCTAGATTCAGGTATATTAAATGCTAAAATAGTATCAATTTCACAATCAGGATTTCTAAACATATTCTTAGCAAGTTCATCAATAGCACCAGACTCAGTTCTTTGAGATATACCTACTGCTAAAACATGATTAGATAAGTTAAGAACATCTCCACCTTCTATATGATAAGGTAAATATCTATCATAGTATTTATTAATCTTTCCTTTATATTCAGGATGATAATTAAATATATATTCAGCATATATAGTTTCTCTATTTCTGGTAACTGAATACATTTTATTTAAGATAACACCATTACCTGCACTAGCAAATGGATCTCTAGTAAAATATAAATTAGGCATAGGATCTGCTAAAAATTCAGATTCATCACTAACTAAATCAACTAAAGATTTTTCTACTTCTCTCTTCTTTCTAGGTATTTCTTCTATCTTAATACCTTCCATAGTTTTAAGAACAAGTTCTTTCTTATTAACAAAACTCTTTAAATAATCAAAAACCAATTCTTTATACTTTGGAGTTCTAATACCAGCCTCAAAAATAAATTGTCTAATAAATTTATTTTCAATATCATCTCCAAGTTCTAGTACTTCAGCCATTAAGTCTTCAAGATAAACAACTTCAATACCATTTTCTTTTAGTATATGAGCAAACTCATCATGTTCTTTTTGAGCTTCAGGTAAAAAAGGAATATCATCAAAAAGTAATCTACTTAATGTATCAGGAGTCAAATTAAGTAATTCATTTCCTGGTCTATGTAATAATACTTTTTTTAAAGTTCCAATTTCACTTTTTACATTAATAACATTATCCACTAATATTCTCCCTTCTTATGTAGTTTCCCTACTATAATAATTATAACAACATTTTATGTTTTTTACAAACATTTTTATACTATTTTTTAATTATTTGTTTTATTCAAAAATTCCATTAATCTCTCATTATCTTTATTATTAAACACTTCCTTAGGAGTACCATCTAAAGCAATTTTACCATTATCCATAAATAATACCCTACTTGCACACTTCTTAACAAAGTTCATTTCATGTGATACTACGATCATAGTCATACCAGTATCAGCAACCTTTTTAATAAGTTCAAGTACATCTCCAACCATTTCAGGATCAAGTGCACTAGTGGGCTCATCAAATAAAATAATATTCGGATTCATAATAAGTGATCTAACAATAGCCACTCTCTGTTTCTGCCCTCCTGATAACTCTTCCGGATAATTATCTTTCTTATCAAGTAAACTAGTTTCTTTAAGAAGTTCTTCTGCTCTCTTTATAGCACTATCCTTATCCATTATACCAAGCTTAACAGGAGCCAAAATAATATTATCAAGTACAGTCAGATGTGGGAATAAATTAAATTGTTGAAAGACCATACCAATCTTTTCTCTTACCTTAGGTAAATCAGTATTCTTACTAGTAATATCAATCCCCTCAAATATTATTTTACCACTACTAGGTTTTTCTAACATATTAATACATCTAAGTAAAGTACTCTTACCACATCCTGAAGGACCTATTACTGATATAACTTCTCCTTTTTCAACATTAAAAGATATACCTTTAAGTACATTAAGTTTATCAAAACTTTTCTTTACATTTTTAACTTCTAACACGATTAAGTCTCCTTTCCATTACATTAACTAATTTAGATAGACCAAGAGTCATAATCAAATATATTATTGCAATAATAATAAGTGGAAAGAAATAATCATATGTTCTTGAAGCAATAATATCTGAAGCCTTAGTAAGTTCAATAATTCCAATATAAGCTCCTACTGAAGTTTCCTTAAGTAAAGTAATAAACTCATTACCAAGTGCAGGTAATATATTTCTAATAGCCTGAGGTAATATAATTTCTCTCATTATTGTTCTATATCTAAGGCCTAAAGAAAAGCCTGCTTCCATTTGCCCTTTTGGTATAGAATTAATACCAGCTCTTATAATCTCTGAAACATAAGCACCAGAATTAATACCAAAAGCAATAATACCTACAATTACAATATTAATATTTACTGACTTAAAAATAACGTAATAAATTATCATAAGTTGTAGTATAACAGGAGTACCTCTAATAATATTTACATAAAGATTTGCTATTTTATAAAGTAATTTATTTTTACCATTAATTTCATAATTATTTCTAATAAGTGACACTAATATACCTATAACAATACCAATAATAACAGCAAATAAAGCAATAATTATTGTATGAAATAAACCTTCAAATATATATTCATATCTATTATCATAAATAACTGTCTTATAAAAAGATTTACCAATATTGCCAAAAAAATCAAATATTTTACTAAAAAAGTTTAAATATTCATTCATTAGTACCTCCTTACGAAGTATGTTTTATTACAAACTCTTCTATTTTGCCTTCTTCTTTTAACCTGTTAAGAACTTTATTAATTATATTAAGTAATTCACTATTACCCTTTTTAACTACCATACCATAACTATCATTAGCAAGACTACCTTCAAGTATCTTTAATCCATTATTACTACTAATTATCTCTTTAGCGGGTAATTCATCCATAACTACAGCATCTACTTTATCACTTTTTAAATCTTCAATAGCGGCCAAATATTTCTTTTGTCTAACTATTTCTGCATTCTTATAATTATCTGTAACATAAGTATCTGCTATACTACCAAGTTGTACTGCTATTTTCTTATTATCAATATCTTTAGTACTAGTAATAGCGCTATTTTCTTTAACAATAACTACTTGTTTACTAACAGAATAATTAACAGAAAAATCTACTTCTTCTGCTCTTTCATCACTATAACTTATACCAGCGGCTCCAAAATCAGCCTTACCAGTTTTTACTTCATTAATAATTGAATCAAATGCTACATCTTTAACGACTAATTTTTTACCCATTTCTTTTGCTATTTCATTAGCAATATCTACATCTACTCCTACTATTTCACCATTATCATAATATTCATAAGGAGCAAATCCTGCTTCAGTAACCATAATAAGTTCATTTTCATTCTTACCACAACCCACTAAAAATATTAGCATAAATACTAATAATAATACTTTCTTCATATATATAATTACACCTACCTATCATAAATATTATAACACACAATTTAATATTTTTATATAAATTTTTTACATAAAAATATTTATTTTTTATATTCACTTTAATTCTAAAGTATTAAAGTGTTGTTATTAGCCTAAGGTCTAATAACAATGTATCAAAGATACCTATTATATATAAGCCATAAATATATATCAAAAAAAAGACTATTACTAGTCCTTATACTTCTTCTATATCAATATTTCTATCATGCTTAATACTTTCCCAATTACATTTCTTTAAGAATAGACAAACAAAGTTAACTGGAGCCCAACTTAATATAAATAAATCAAAGAAAAGTATTCCACCAATATTATCTTTAATACTCTTATTATACTTCTTAAGTAGGAATGCTCTAAGTACAACACCTATTACATAAGAACATAAAGATATTGCTAAAGTACTAATAAAGTATCCGATAGTTAGACTTTTAAAATTAATAAATAAGCCTAATATAGCAAATATTGGAGCTAAATTACCAATAACATGTACTACTATTGATAAATAAAATATAATAATATCAAAACATTCAAATCTTCTATTTTTAAAGCCAGCCTTTATAAGTTCAGTAAAGTAACCTCTTAAACATTCCATAGTTCCTATAGACCATCTTTTTCTTTGTTTTAATGATGGTATAAACTTATTAACTTGTTCATCATAAGTAATAGCTTCATCATTAAATGCTATTTTTTCACCATTAATAGCGCACATAGCCACAAACTCAATATCTTCAGTAACAGTCTTAGGATCATAACCATTCTTATCAATAAGTTCCTTCTTTATAACAAAACCAGTACCATTAATAAAAGAAGATTTACCTAAATTATATCTTGATTTATTAAGAAATAAATTTTGAATATAATACATAATAGCATAACTACAACTAAGCCAATTATCACTAACATTCTTAGTATCTCTAAATCCTTGTACTACAGAATAACCCATATTAAGACTATCATTCATCTTACTTAAGAAATCTCTATGTACTAAATTATCAGCATCAAATATAACATAAGCATCTATATCTTTTTCTTTTTTTAATTTATTAAAAGTAAACTTAAGAACTTCTCCTTTAGATTTAACTTTCTCTGTACAAACAATAACTTTAGCACCAGCCTTTCTAGCCTCTTCCTCAGTATTATCAGTACAATTATTAACAATAACATATATTTCATAATGTTCTTTAGGATAATTTTGTTTCTTTAAACTTTTAATTAAATTAGCAATAACTGCTTCTTCATTTCGTGCAGCTATTATAACAGCAAAATTATTCTTTTTATCTACTAGAACTTTTTCTTTTTTCTTTTTAAATATTCCTATAGCCATAACAACAAAGTATAATAAATAAAAACTAGTTATTACCATAACAATATAAGTTAATATTTTTAACATTTTTTCACCACCATAAATTGTACTACTATAAATAGTACAATTTAATAATACATCAGTATTAAGTAATTGTCAACACTATTATTGTAATTTGTCAAACTTGACATTTATTGTATCAGTATAACCATCATAAGAAGTAATACCATTTCCTTTATTAGGTCCTATAGTTAAATAAAAAACAAAATCCGTTAAAAATAATATACTTAATATAATAGTCAAAAACTTAACATAATTTTTATCTAATTTATGAAATAAATCGAGTAATAATGGTGTAACAATATAAATACTCGCAGTACATCCAAATCCAAAAAATAATAATCCTTCCAAGCATACTCTACCATTGATATTAAAGAAATAACCAGTATAATCCCACCATCTCGTATTAAAAGCAAGTTCCATAAATAAAGAACTAAAGTATTCTACTATGCCACACAATATTACTGAAGCAAAAAATACTAGTGTTGGATTATCACGATACTTATTAAGTAAAACTAAAGTAAGTACTCCGCCGCATCCATATATAGGAAGCCAAGGACCATATAAAGAGCCCCTATTAACAAACACCCCATCACTAAACAAATGTAATATTACTTCCCATAAATAACCAATAAAGGCAAAGGCAAAAAATAATAGTATAAGTTCCCAAATGTTATATTTAATCTTTTCTATTTTTTTCTTTTCTCTTTTAGTATCATATGGATATTCTTCATCTAACTGAGGACCATCTAAATCTTCTTTTAAACATTCATATCCTAACATTTTACTAGTAATATAATTCTTTCTTATATTTATATATAATTCAGTATAAGAGCATTCTTTATAAGGATTAGTAACAAGTAAATTAAATATATTAAATGTACATATACCAAATATATAGTAAGGTACAAAACTTAAATCTAATAAAAACATCTTCCATCTATAGTCCTTAGTCATATTTTTAGATAATCTAATGACATCATCAGACTTCATATCAGGATTTTCCGAAATAATATAAGGAACAAAATAATAAGAATAATGTTTAATAATACCACCAATTATAGTAAATGACCACAAAAATTCATATAGACACTTCTTAAACATAACTTTTGCTATATTCTTATATTTTTTATCTTGATAAGCAAATAATAATCTTTTCATTCTAGTTTTCTTATATTTTCTATTTTCCAAGAAAAATCTCGTCTTACCAACTTTAATTACATTACTTCCAAAAAGCCAATATAAAAATCTAACTAAAACACCAATAAATATAATAATACCAGAAGTTACCTTATTTTTAAAAACAAGTTCATTAACAGCATTAAGAACTCCAAATACAAACGAGTTAGAACTATGAATATTATTAACAAAAGTAGCAATAATACCTTTAGTAGTCTTATTCAAATAAGTATCTACTTTATCTTTAGTTTTATATGCTGACTTAATAAAATCTCTTACTATTTGCGAATTACTTTTATTATCTAAAATACCACTTTGATGAATTAAATTACTATTATTAGAATTATACTCATTTCTTATTAAGTATATAGTAGAACCACCAGTCATAATTGCAGTAATAAAACATACTGCTACTACCTTCCAGAAATTGCTTTTATATATTCTTTTACCTTTATTTCTTACTTCTTTAATCATACTAACTACCTCAGATAATATTTTATCATATTTATATCAAGAAAAAAAGAACTATTTAAAGTTCCAATAAATTAAGTACTGAAGCAAATACTAGCCATAATATATAAGGTATCAGTAAATAACTAGATAATTTATTTTCTTGATAAAACTTATATATCATATATCCTACTATTAAAATTAATATAAGTATCCAAAAGAAAGCCAATACCTTTAACTTAAATAGAAAGAATATAATAGGCCATAGTAAATTAACTATTAAATTAATCTTATAAATATTAAGTAACTTTTTATTATCACTAATAATATAACTAGATATACCCATAAGTATATATAATACACTCCATACTACAGGAAAAAGCCATCTAGGTACTGGACCATTATAACTAGAACTACCCTTCATAGTAATAAGACCAATCAAAGCACCAAGTACTAAAGGAATTGCTATAAAAATAGCTAGTTTCTTATAATTAATATTCTTCATATATATCACACTATATTAATATGTAATATATAGATAAATATGCAAAAAAGAATTAAATTAATAATTCTCTTTCTTGATCTCAAAATAACTTTGTGGATGATTACATACAGGACATACTTTAGGAGCTTCTTTTCCAATAACAATATGACCACAATTTCTACATTGCCATATTCTATCTCCCTCACGAGAAAATACTAAACCATCTTTTACATTAACAAGTAATTTTCTATATCTTTCTTCATGTTCTTTTTCAATCTTAGCAACTTCTTCAAATAAATAAGCAAGTCTAGTAAATCCCTCTTCTCTAGCAGTTTCGGCAAAACCTTTATACATATCAGTCCATTCATAGTTTTCACCTTCAGCAGCCGCTAAAAGATTATCCATAGTACTAGGAATCTCTCCACCATTTAATTCTTTAAACCACATCTTAGCATGTTCTTTCTCGTTATTCGCAGTCTCTTCAAATATATCTGCTATTTGCTCAAAACCATCCTTTCTAGCTTTTGATGCAAAATAAGTATACTTATTTCTAGCTTGAGATTCACCAGCAAAAGCAGTCATTAAGTTTTGTTCAGTTTTACTTCCTTTTAATTTCATTATAAATTTTCCTCCCTTTGGCATTTAGTACAAATGCCCCTATATTTTATTTCATAATCAACTACTAAATTACCATTTATATACTTTTTAACATTTTTATCTCTTGCTACATCAATAACATAACCACATCTAGTACATATAAAATGATCATGAATATCATTTCTATCATATCTAAAAGTACCATCAACTAGAAAAAATCTAATTTTATCGTTATCACATAGCCAAGATAAATTACGATATACTGTCCCCAAACTAATATTAGGAATAATCTCTCTAGCCTTATCATAAACTTGATAAGCATTTAAGTGATCATAACTATTATTAATTATATCTAATATACATTCTCTTTGTTTAGTATTACGCATATCTCTCTCCTTATTAGTAATGATTACTAATAAAAGTATACAACATAATATATATAAAGTCAATTAGTTTTAATTTACTTTCTAAATAAATAACATATAATTAATTGGTGATAAATATGTTTACATTAAAAGATGTATTAGAAGTGTCAAATAAGTTAAATATTAAATTTGATAAATTTACAAAAGAAGAATTATTAACTGGAATGAATATTGAATTAGAACATGGAACAATAAATCCTGAAACCAATGTAACCAACGACAATTTAATACTAACTACTAAAATAGCTTTAGCCCATTTAAATGAATTTCCCAATTATTACAATAGTAGATATGGACTAACTATATTTGAAAAATTTCTCAAAGAAAAAATGAATGAAAAATAATATCATTCATTTTCTTTATTTACTAACAAATCAGCAAGTTTAGTAACATAACCAGCTCCTAAAGTAAGAATTAAATCTCCCTTATTAACATATTCAGACAAATAAGTTTTAATATCATCATAATCACTTATATGAAAAGCCTCTTTATCATATTTCTTTATTTCTTTAATAATATCTTCTTCTTTAATACCATAAGTATTATTTTCTCTCGCAGCATATATATCAGTAATAATAATATGATCAAATTCACTAAGTACTTTAGCAAAAGCCTCTTTATGTTTATAAGCTCTTGAATAAGTATGTGGTTCAAATATAACCCAAGTTTCATTATGTTCCATACCATGAATAGCCTTTGCGGTAGCCTCTATTTCGGTAGGATGATGTCCATAGTCATCATATACTTTAGCTCCCATGAACTCACCCTTATATTCCATTCTTCTTGCGGCCCCCTCATAATCTTTAAGGCCTTCTTTAATATCATTAAAATCTATACCATAAGCCATAGATAGTGCCACTGTAGATAAAGCATTAGATATATTATGTCTTCCAGGTACAGAAAGTTCAATAGTACCTAAATTCTTATTATCATAAATAACATCAAATATACCACAGCCATCTTTATTGAATTTAATATTATCAGCCATATAATCAGCTTTATTATTAATACCATAAGTAATAACTTTAGCCTTAGTATGTTCTTTTAAATGATTACTATTATCATCATCATTATTAATAACTAAATAACCATCGCTAGGTAAATGACTAACATACTCATAAAAAGATTTCTTAATATTATCTAAGTTTTTAAAATAATCCAAATGATCATTATCAATATTAAGTACAATAGCGGATTTTTGTTTAAAGTTAAGATAACTATCACAATACTCACAAGCCTCAATAATCAAAGTATCACTCTTACCTACTCTATAATTACCATTAATATTCTTAAGCATACTACCAACTTGAATAGTAGGATCCATATTACCTTTTAAAAATATACAAGAAAGCATTGAAGTAGTACTAGTCTTACCATGAGTACCAGCAACTCCTATAGTATTAGAATATAATTTAGTAATTTCTCCCAAAAACTCTCCTCTTTCCATCATAGGAATATTATTCTTTTTAGCCTCAATCATTTCCTCATTATCATCTTTTATTGCGGCAGTATATACTATAAAATCTATATCTTTAGTAATATTATCTTTACTTTGTGGTATAAATACTTTAATACCTTGACTAGTAAGTTTATCAGTAACAGAAGATTCCATTCTATCACTACCACTAACTTTATATCCCATATTAACAAGTATATCAGCAATACCACTCATACTAATACCACCAATACCCATCATATAAATATGTTTGCCTTTTTCCAAAAATAAACCTTTCTTATACTTTAGTATTGTATCTTTAAATAATTTACCTCTCACTTCAAAATTAGGAAACTGATCCCAACTAGCACAAGCAGGACTAAGAAGTATAATATTTCCTTCTTTAGAATTATCATAAGCAATACCAGTAGCTTCTACTAAATTATCACACACTATACATTTAATTCTAATTTTATCACAAAATTCTTTTATTCTATTTTTAGTTTCACCATAAGCTACCACTAACTTAGTATGTTTCATAGGCTCTTTTAATTCTTCAAAAGAATGACCCCTATCAGTACCACCCATAATAAGAATAGTATCTTTATCAAAAGAGTTAAGTGCTATAACTGTAGATTCAGTATTAGTACTCTTAGAATCATTATATACTTCTCTGCCATTAATATTACCAACATACTCAAGTCTATGTTCAACACCACTAAAAGTACTAGCGACATCTTTAATTATTTCATCACTAACACCATATACTTTTGTAGCAAGAATAGCACACATAATATTTTGATAATTATGATTACCTTTTAAAATAATTTTACTAGTATCAATATACTTTTCATCTTTATAATAAATAAAACCATCATTATAATAACAATCAGTCTTATTATCACAAGAAAAATATTCTTTAGTACTAACTATATCACTAGTAAGTTCCATCTCTTCACTATTATCCATATTAATAATAGCTATATCATCTTTACTATGATTGTTAAATATTTTCTTCTTAGTCATAACATATCTTTCATGACTATCATGAAAATCAGTATGACATTCGTATATATTAGTCATAACAGATACATTAGTCTTAAAATCATACATATCACATAATTGATGATCACTAATTTCCATAACTAAATAACTATCCTTCTTTATATCTTTGGCATAATGACATAAAGGAGTACCAATATTACCAGCTAAAATAACCTTATCACCAAAAGCCTTTTTCATTATTTCATATATAATACTAGTAGTAGTAGTTTTACCATTAGAACCAGTAACACCAATTATCTTAACATTTTTATCAATATAATGATAAGCAACTTCTACTTCATTAATTACTGGTATACCAAGTTCTTTAGCCTTAACTACACAAGGATGAGTATATTTAATACCAGGATTTTTAACCATAATATCAAAACTATCATCTAAGTATTCTATTGGATCATCGCATATCTTAATAGTAACACCTAGTTTTTCTAATTCTTCTATTTTATCTTTTTCTTGTTCTTTCATATCAGTAATAAATATCTCATTATCACTAGAAAGTAATTTAGCTACTTCATAACCACTTCTAGCCATTCCTAATATAAATATTTTTTTGTTTTTATACACAATTATCACCACCATATCAAATGTTTAATACATTATAAATTATATCATATAATTACACTAAAATATATAAATAATATATCAATTTAATTCCAATTTTACATTTTGGCAGTTTTTCATTTTACATTTTGGCAAAAAAAATAGCTAAGGCTATTCCTTAACTATAACAAAACTCTCATATACTACATCATATCCAAGTTCTTTAGTAAATAGTTCTATCATACTATCATTAATTATAAAACTAATAATACTACTATTCATAGTAATAAATTTACTATTAAGTTCTAATATAATTCTCTCATCTTGAATATTTTGTTTAACTAAATTACATACTATCTCATTTTTTGAAGATAAATATCTAATATTATACATATCAATCTCTGCAAGTTCCTCTTTATATTTAGAATTACTATCAGTAACATCATCTTTCATTAAAGAAACATATATTTCTTTACATTTATAATTATTACTTAATACATCCATATATTTATCATTATATAAATCTATAATTAAATGAGTTCTAACTACTAATATATTATTTAAATAATTAATAATATCTAAAAACTTATCTTCTTTTACCTTATTATTAACATACTTAATAGATATCTTATCTTCATCACTAAGCATTTCAAAAGCAAGTAAATAAATATCATCATCTTTAACAGCATAATATTCTAATTTATTAATATTAAGTTCTATCTCTTCTGCAGTATCAATATCCCTTATAAATTCTTTAATATTATCTTTATTTAATTTTTCAATTTTCATAAATTTCTCCTCACAGATAATATTATACACTATATTACATTATTTTACAAATACAAAGTAAAAACATTTGAAGTACTTTCTTATCTTATATTTTTGTAATTATGTAATAATCATATCGGTATTGTAGTAAATACACCAAATAATAAACAACATCATAATATATACCTTCTCTTATATATAATAGATGTTGCTGACATATTAAATTAAGCCTCTTTAGAGGAGGCTTAATTTAACACTCTAAGACCTTAGGCTTAGAGTGAACAAAAAAAGAGTTATAAAACAAACTACTCTATAACTCAATTATTTCTAACTTTTTCTCTAACATAACCATTAAGTTTTCCATTATTCAGTTCTAACTCATTCATAGCTAAGCATACACACCACCAAGCATTAACTAAATTATCTTCATTAAATAATGAATTAAAATACTGAATATCACTAGCAGTAGAAAACAAAGTATCATATAAAGACTTTTTATCTAGCTTAACTTCACTATTATCATTATAAGCAAAAATACAATCATTCTTAATTAACATCTTCTTATAATATAAGATAGCATTATATATATTAGTTCTAACTATACCACTACTATTATTTCTACATATATATAATCTATTCAAAGTATCAGTCATACACTTAATTAATTCATTAATATTCATATATATTCTCCTCTTATTAAACAAATAGAAGCCATGTATCAACACGACTTCTATTCTTTTTATTATTAATCCATAAATTCTTCTTCAAGTACTTCAGAAGCATCTTCATCAAAGAACTCCTTCTCTAATGAATAACCAACATCCATATATTCTTTAGCACCAGTACCCGCAGGGATTAACTTACCAATAATAACATTTTCTTTTAATCCTTGTAGTTTATCTACCTTACCTTTAACTGAAGCTTCAGTTAATATTCTAGTAGTTTCTTGGAATGATGCAGAAGATAAGAATGAATCAGTTTCTAATGCTGCCTTAGTAATACCAAGTAATATTGGTTGTCCAATTGCAGGTTTCTTACCTTGAATAATAACATCTCTATTACCCTTAGTAAACTCTTGTAGAGAAACAGTAGTACTAGGTACAAATAAAGTATCTCCAGCTTCCATAATTCTAACTTTAGAAATCATTCTTCTAGCAACGATCTCAACGTGTTTATCATTAATATCAACACCTTGTGATCTATATACCTTTTGAACTTCTTTTAATATATATTGCTGAACAGTATTAGGATCAGTTACCGCAAGTAACTCTTTAGGAGATACAGAACCCTCAGTAAGTCTATCTCCAGCCTCGATCTTATCTCCCTTTTCTACTCTAAGTTTAGCACCGTATAAAGTAGTATGTTCTCTAGTTTCAGTATCATTCTTAACATATACCTTAAATTTACCACCAGCATCTTCAATCTTAGTAACAACACCACCAATTTCAGATATAGTAGCTTTACCTTTAGGCATTCTAGCTTCAAATAATTCTTCAACTCTCGGAAGACCTTGAGTAATATCGGCTCCAGCAACACCACCAGTATGGAATGTTCTCATGGTAAGCTGAGTACCAGGTTCACCAATAGATTGAGCTCCCATTACACCAACAGCTTCACCAATTTCAACAATATTACCAGTAGCAAGATTTCTACCATAACAATGTTGACAAACACCATGGTCAGTCTTACAAGTAAGTACTGTTCTAATTTCAACTTCCTTAATACCAGCCTTAATTATCTTATCAGCAATAGCTTCAGTAATATATTCATTTTTATCAATAATTACTTCTTTAGTTTCAGGATTAATTACTTTCTTATTAGTAAATCTTCCTAATATTCTATCATATAATGGTTCAATAATACCATCTTTATCATCCATAAATGCACTAACAAGTACACCTTGAATAGTACCACAATCCTCTTCTTTAACAATAATATCTTGTGCTACATCAACAAGTCTTCTTGTCATATAACCAGAATCCGCAGTCTTTAAGGCTGTATCTGCGCTACCTTTTCTAGCACTATGTGTAGATAGGAAGAATTCAGATACTGAAAGACCTTCACTAAAGTTAGATAGAATTGGGATTTCAATAGTTTCACCATTAGGTTTAGCCATTAGTCCTCTCATACCAGCAAGTTGTACGAAGTTAGAGATAGATCCTCTAGCCTTAGAATTCATCATTATGAATATTGGATTATCAACATAACTCTTAGCATAACCTTGTAATTCATCTTGAATTTCTTCTTTAGCCTTAGACCAAATATCAATAACAAGATCAAGTCTTTCTCTATCAGTAATAAGTCCTCTTTGGAACTGTTTATTAACTTTCTTAATTTCTTCATTAGATTTCTCAATAACTGCATGTTTATTCTTACTAACAACAACATCAGATGCTGCAATTGTAATACCAGAGAATGTAGAATACTTAAATCCTAAATCCTTAAGTTTATCAAGGAATATACTAGTTTCAGTAGTCTTATATCTCTTAAACATTTGAGCAATAATCTTCTCTAAAGCTCCCTTATTAAATGGAGTAGAAAGTGGCATATTACTAATTAATTCAGGAATATTCTCGCCATAATCAATAAAGTACTTACTAGGAGTAAATCCTTCAATATTTTCACTAGTAGACTCACATAAGTAAGGGAATGAATCAGGTAATATTTCATTAAATATAATCTTACCTGGAGTAGTAACTAAATACTTATTCTTAACACTATCTAAGAATACCTTATGCTTAAATGAATTAACAGGAATAGCAATTCTAGTTTGAAGCTTAATTTCTCTTCTTTGATAAGCCATTAAAGCCTCATTAGAATTCTTAAATACTCTACCTTCACCAGGAAGTCCAGCCTTCTCCATAGTAATATAATAGTTACCTAATATCATATCCTGAGATGGAGTAACAATAGGATCACCATTTTTAGGAGAAAGAATATTATTAGAACCAAGCATTAATATTCTAGCTTCAGCCTTAGCCTCTTCACTTAAAGGTACATGTACAGCCATCTGGTCACCATCAAAGTCAGCATTAAATGCAGTACATACAAGTGGATGAAGTCTAATAGCTTTACCACTAATTAACTTAGGTTCAAATGCTTGAATACCAAGTCTATGTAAAGTAGGAGCTCTATTAAGCATAACAGGATGCTCTTTAATAACATCTTCAACAATATCCCATACTTTAGGATCTTGATTATCAATCATCTTTTTAGCGGCCTTAATATTATTAGCAATACCCTTCTCAGTTAAACCATGAATAACATGAGGTTTAAATTGTTCAAGTGCCATTTCCTTAGGAATACCACATTGATACATCTTAAGATCAGGTCCAACAACAATAACACTACGACCAGAGTAGTCAACTCTCTTACCAAGTAAGTTTTGTCTAAATCTACCTTGTTTACTCTTAAGCATAGAACTTAAACTCTTAAGTGCTCTATTACCTGCTCCGGTAACACTTCTGCCTCTTCTACCATTATCAAATAATGAATCAACAGCCTCTTGAAGCATTCTCTTTTCATTTTGAACAATAATTGAAGGAGCACCAAGTTCCATTAATTTCTTAAGTCTATTATTTCTATTAATAACTCTTCTATATAAATCATTTAAGTCACTAGTAGCAAATCTACCACCATCAAGTTGTATCATTGGTCTAAGTTCAGGTGGAATAACAGGAAGAGCCTCAATAATCATCCATTCAGGCTTATTACCAGATTGAACAAATGAATTAATAACATCAAGTCTCTTAACTAGTTTAACTCTTCTTTGTCCAGTTGCACCCTCTAATTCCTTTTGAATTTCTCCTAGTTCTTTATTAACATCTACTTCAGAAAGTAATTCCTTAACAGCTTCAGCACCCATACCAACTCTAAAAGTATTACCATATTTTTCATAATATGCTCTATACTCTTTGTCAGATAATGTTTGCTTCTTAACTAAAGTAGTAGCTCCAGGATCAAGTACAACATAAGATACAAAGTATATAACTTCTTCCAAATCTCTTGGAGACATATCAAGAGTAAGTCCAATATAAGATGGAACACCCTTAACATACCAAATGTGACTTACTGGAGTAGCAAGTTCAATATGTCCCATTCTCTCTCTTCTAACAGAGGATTTAGTAACTTCTACTCCACATCTATCACAAACTATATTCTTGTATCTAAGTCTCTTATACTTACCACAAGAACATTCATAATCTCTCGTAGGTCCAAAGATCTTTTCGCAAAATAGTCCATCTCTTTCAGGCTTAAGTGTTCTATAGTTAATAGTCTCAGGTTTAATAACCTCACCATAAGACCAAGATCTTATCTTCTCAGGTGATGCAATTCCTATTTTTAAAGCTTTAAAATTATTAGCCTCTAACATTAGAAATCATCTCCTTCCATATCAGTATCTTCAAACTCATCTTCTCCGAAGTCATCATCAAACTCATCATCAGTTTCCTCATCAAAGTCATCATCTTCTTCATCATCAAAATCTTTAAGTACTTCTTCTTTATTAATTACTTCTTCAGCAATAGGATCTTCATCCTTATCTGCATTTTTTTCAAGTTCATCAAAAGATACAGTTTCATCTTCATTATTAATAACAGATATATCAAGTCCTAAAGCTTGGAATTCTTTTATTAATACCCTAAATGCTTCAGGTATACCAGGTTTCGGTAATGGTTGACCCTTAACTAAAGCTTCATATACTTTAACTCTACCTACAACATCATCAGATTTATAAGTAAGAATTTCTTGAAGTACATGAGATGCACCATAAGCTTCAAGTGCCCAAACTTCCATTTCACCAAATCTTTGTCCACCAAGTTGTGCTTTACCGCCAAGTGGTTGTTGTGTAACAAGTGAATATGGACCAGTTGCTCTAGCATGTAATTTATCATCAACCATGTGATGCAACTTAATCATATACATTACACCAACAGATATTCTACTATCAAATTCTTCACCAGTTCTACCATCATAAAGAACTGTCTTACCATCAGGATCCATACCTGCTTCTTTCATAGCGGCAGCAATATCTTCTTCCTTGGCACCATCAAGTACTGGAGTAGCAAAATGTACACCAAGTTTCTTACCAGCCATACCTAAGTGTAACTCAAGTATCTGACCAATATTCATACGAGAAGGAACACCCTGAGGGTTAAGCATAATATCAACAGGAGTACCATCAGGTAAGAATGGCATATCCTCACTAGGAAGTATAAGTGAAATAACACCTTTATTTCCGTGACGACCACTCATTTTATCTCCAACTTGAATCTTTCTCTTTTGAATAATATATACTCTAACAACCATGCTTACACCACTAGGTAAGTCATCATTATCATCTTTAGTATAAACTTTAACATCGTGAACGACGCCATCACCACCATGTGGAACAGTAAGTGATGAATTTCTAACTTCTCTAGTCTTTTCGCCAAAGATAGCATGTAAAAGTTTTTCTTCACTAGTTAAATCAGCCATTCCTTTAGGAGTAACTTTACCTACTAGAATATCTCCTTCATGAACTTCAGTACCAATTCTAACGATACCATGTTCATCAAGATTCTTTCTAGCCTCTTCTCCAACATTAGGAATATCTCTAGTAATTTCTTCAGGTCCTAGTTTAGTATCACGACATTGTAATTCATAATCTTCAATGTGAAGTGAAGTATAAACATCATCTTTAACAAGTCTTTCATTCATAATAACAGCGTCTTCATAGTTATAACCATTAAATGTAGTAAACGCAACAACTACATTCTTACCTAGTGCAAGTTCACCTTTATCAGTACTTGGACCATCCGCTATTATTTGACCTTTCTTAACTTTATCGCCTTCTCTAACTATAGGAACATGGTTAAATGTTTCACCTTGGTTAGATCTTTCAAAAGTAGCTAAATAATAAACATCTTCACCTTTAGCATTCTTAACAACAATCTTCTTAGCGTCTGCATAACTAACAATACCATCAGCCTTAGCAACTACTACAGAGCCACTATCTCTTGCAGCAATATATTCAGCACCAGTTCCTACATAAGGAGCTTCTGTCTTAAGTAGAGGTAATGCCTGTCTTTGCATGTTTGCACCCATTAGTGCACGGGTAGCATCATCATGCTCTAGGAATGGAATCAAACTTGTAGTTACAGATACTACTTGTTGAGGAGATACGTCAATATAGTCAACTTTATCAGGACTAACCAAAACATTTTCTCCCTTATATCTACCTGCTACTATACTATCCGTAATTTTACCATCATCATCAGTATTAACAGTAGCTTGAGATATATAATAATCCTCTTCTTCATCAGCAGTTAAGTAAACTATCTCATCAGTAAGTCTACTATCAACTACTTTTCTATATGGTGTTTGAATAAATCCATAATCATTAATTCTAGCATAACTAGCTAGTGATGTAATAAGTCCGATGTTAGCTCCTTCTGGAGACTCAATAGGACAAATTCTACCATAGTGAGATGAGTTAACATCTCTTACCTCAGTACCTGCTCTATCTCTAGATAATCCACCAGGTCCTAAAGCAGATAATCTTCTCTTATGAGTAAGTTCTGCAATTGGATTTGTTTGATCCATAAATTGAGATAACTGGCTACTACCAAAGAATTCCTTGATAACAGCAGTAACAGGTCTAATGTTAATTAAAGTTTTAGGAGTAACAGTCTCAATATCTTGAGTAGTCATTCTCTCTCTAATAACTCTTTCCATTCTACTAAAACCAATCTTAAATTGATTTTGTAATAATTCTCCCACTTGTTTAACTCTTCTGTTACCCAAGTGGTCTATTTCATCTATGTCACCAATACCATCATTTAAATTTAAATAATAACTAACAGTGGCATATAAGTCAGCAATAGTTAAATTCTTAAGTTCACACTTAGGATCATTACCAATAACATGAACAATCTTCTTGTCATCAACATTAGAATAAACCTTAATAACTTGAATCTTATTATGATCTTCTACACTTGCATTAATAGTTAAATCTTCATTAACCTTACACTCAGTAATTCCATAACCATTATCTAAGTATGTAGATAATTCTTCCAATACTCCTTTAGTAATTAAAGTATCCTTAGCGATTTTAACTTCACCATCAACTATAATATCTTCAGCAAGTCTATTTCCAAGTAGTCTATCTTTAACATTTAATTTCTTATTAAATTTATATCTACCAACTCTTGCTAAATCATAATGAAAATCATCAAAGAATCTAGTAATTAATTGGTTCTTTGAACTATCAAGGGTAGTAGGTTCACCTGGTCTTAACTTCTCATATATTTCAATAAGAGCTTCATCAGTATCATGTGTAGAATCTTTTTCAATAGTATTCTTAAGATATATATCATTATCAAATAAAGATAATATATCGTCATTAGAAGATAATCCAACCGCTCTTAAAAGAGTAGTCATAGGTACCTTTCTATTTCTATCTATTCTTACATAGATAACATCTTTAGCATCAGTTTCATACTCTAACCAAGTACCTCTTGATGGAATAACTTTAGATGCAAAGACAGGTTTACCATTCTTATCTATCTCTTTAGAAAAGTATACACTAGGAGATCTAACAAGTTGTGATACAACAACTCTCTCTGCGCCATTAATAATAAATGTACCAGCTTCAGTCATAAGTGGCATATCGCCTAAGAATATTTCTTGTTCTTTAACTTCACCAGTTTCATTATTAAATAGTCTAGTTTGAACTTTAAGAGGAGCAGCATAAGTAATCTGTCTATCTTTGCATTCTTTAATTGAATATCTTGGAGTACCGAATTCATATTCACCAAATTCTAAAGATAAACTACCAGAGAAACTTTCAATTGGTGAAAATGTTTCAAAAACCTCTTTAACCCCTTCTGTAGTGAACCACTTGTATGAAGCAGTTTGCACTTCTAATAAATCACTAATTGCTAGTGAATTTTTGATCATAGAAAAGTTTCTTCTTTTTCTATAATCTCCGCTTTGTTTTAACTTATAAGCCATTAATTTTTTCACCCCAATACCTAGATTTTTTATAAAATCAGCCACATTAAAAGATGTGTTACCAATTTATAAGTTTATCAGCATTTAACAAATAAGTCAATAACTTTAGAAATACTTTTTTATTTTTTTTACCAATTTTTATTATTTTTATATAAAAAGAGAAAAAACACCTACTTTACTATAGATGTTTAGTTAAAGATACAATGTAAAATCCCTTATCTTTATTTACAATAGTCACATTATATTTGCTTTCTAATTCCTTAATCATTGATTTAACTCCATGATCCTTTCTCATAACAAAATATAATATTCCATTATCATTTAAGTAGTCATATCCTCCCAGCAAAAACTTTCTTACTACTTCTTTACCCGCTCTAATAGGAGGATTAGTAATAATATAGTCATATTTTTTATTTACATTAGAATACACATCACTACTGAAAACATTAGCCTTAACCTTATTTAAAGTTAAATTATCTCTTACTAAAGAAATAGCTCTCTCATTAATATCAACCATATCAATATTAATACATTTATTAAAAGTACCAAGTATAATACCCACTACTCCAAGTCCACATCCAAGGTCAAGTACATTACCAGATAATTTATCTATATCAACACTATTAAGTAAAACTCTTGTACCATAATCGAATCTATCTTTAGAAAATACTCCATTATCACTATATATAGAAAATACTTTATTATCAAAATTAAATTTAATTATTTTTCTCTCACTTTTAATATTCTTATCATTATCAAAATATTGACTCATACTAACCACCAACAATATTATAATAAAATAATATCAAAATTACAATATCTTTTTATTCCTTCCGAGCCTGTAGTCTCGTAAGGTGAGTCTGAGCCTAAGTCTCATCGTCAAAACATAATCAAAAAAGACTACTATTTAGCAGCCTCTAAAATATAATACAAATAAAAACTAACCATTGAATTTATTCTTTAAATCAATCAATTTTTCTTCATTAATAATTGTATCATCATAAGTTATGAAAATATTTACATTGTACTTATTTACATAATCAAAATCAGTATAAGCACTTTCTATACCATCAACTACTAGTAATTCTTTAATCATATCTTTTAAACAATATTCACAACATATATCTTTAATAACAATTATATTCTTACGTATATGACTATTACTAACGCACTTATCAAATGCTATAACAGAAGGGATTTTGTCCAAACCTAAATATATTAATATTTCTTTTGTTAATAGTTCTAAAGATATCTTAGAAGAATCATATTCAACTATAATCTCATTAGTTTTCTTATCTATATCAGCAGAAATAATACCATATGATTTTGATAAATAAAGTAAAAACTCTTCTTCAAAGTCATAATACGAAACATAATCAAACTTTATTTTTATTTTTTCCATATATGCATCACAACAAAAGTATAACACAAATAAAAAGAAAAAGAAATCTAATAAAATAGATTTCTTCATAATTTTAAATGTCTACAAACTAATTATTTTAATTCAACAGTAGCTCCAGCTTCTTCAAATTGAGCTTTAATCTTTTCAGCTTCTTCTTTGTCGATGCCTTCTTTAACGTTTCCACCATTATCAGCAATGTCTTTAGCTTCTTTTAATCCTAAACCAGTTAAATCTCTAACTAATTTAATAACAGCAATCTTGTTAGCACCAGCAGCAGTTAAAACAACGTTAACTTTGCTTGGTCCTTCTTCAACAACTGCTACTGCAGGTCCTGCAACAGCAACTGCTGATGGATCAACACCATATGCCTCCTTCATTGCATCTACTAATTCTTTAATTTCAAGAATAGACATTTCATTTAGTGAATTTATAAATTCTTCTTTTGTTAATTTAGCCATTATATTTTCCTTCCTTTCCTATAATTTATTTTTCTTATTAATTTTCTTCTTTTTGTTTAGCATATAAATCTAAACATATTGATAAGTCTTTAACAGTACCCATAAGTCCTGCAGCAAGCATTGTAAGTAATCCTTCTCTTGATGGAATAGCAGCATATACAGATAATTCATCAGCAGCTACAACCTTTCCTTCAACGATACCAGCTTTTAATTCAAGTGCTGAATGCTTCTTAGCAAAATCACTAATGATTTTAACAGGAGCAAGTTCATCACTAGAAAAACTTATTGCAGAAGGTCCTTCTAAATACTCATCTAATTTAATATCTAAACTATCAGCAGCTCTTTTAGCTAAAGTATTTTTATATACCTTATAATCAGAGCCTGACTCTCTTAGAGCTTTTCTTAGTTCAGTTACTTCAGCAACATTTAATCCTCTTGGATCAAATACTACTACTGATTTAGCATTTTCAAATTTACCTTTGATTTCATCTACAACTAAAGACTTCTTCTCTAATATTTTTGCATTTGCCATAGTATCATTCCTTTCCTATGCCATAATAAAATCCCTCTACTTGCGAGGGATAAAAGACTTGTTATTTTTTTATTCCTCGGTAAGATTTTCAAGCTTAACGCCCTTACTGTCTTTGGCATAATATTTCTCAAACAACATTATTATATATTAAATAAAATTATTTGTCAAATGAATTTAAATCAATTTTAACACCAGGTCCCATTGTTGAAGAAATACTAATATTCTTAACATAAGCACCTTTTACTGTTGAAGGTTTAACTTTCATTATTGCTTCAACAAAAGCTTTAAGATTTTCTGCTAATTTAGCATCATCAAAACTTGCTTTACCAATAATGCCATGAACATTTCCGAAACTATCAGTTCTGTAGTTAACTTTACCTTTTTTAGTTTCTTCAATTGCTTTAGCAGTATCAGTAGTAACAGTACCAGTCTTAGGGTTTGGCATTAAACCTTTAGGTCCAAGTAATTTACCGATTTTACCTAAAAGTGGCATCATTTCAGGAGTAGCAATGATTACATCATAATCGAACCAAGATTCTTTTTCGATTTTTTGAATCATATCAACATCTCCTACAAAGTCAGCTCCAGCTTCTTTAGCAGCTTTAGCTTGGTCACCTTTAGCAAGAACTAAAATTTTCTTACTTTTACCAGTACCATTTGGTAGAACAACTGCTCCTCTTAATTGTTGATCGTTCTTTTTAGTATCTAAGTTTAAATTCATAGCTACTTCTACAGTACCATCAAACTTAGAATTAGAAGTTTCTTTAACTAATTTAACAGCTTCTTCTACTGAATATGCTTTATTCTTATCAAGTTTTTCTAAGTTAGCAACATATCTTTTACTTCTTTTCATTTTTCTTCCCTCCTTATGTGGTATTTGCGGACTAATATGCATCCTTCCACATAGGTATAAACCTATATGACATATTAATTATTTTTATTATTCTGCGATTTTGATTCCCATGTTTCTAGCAGTACCTTCAACTATCTTCATAGCTTCTTCTACTGTATAAGCATTTAAATCAGGTAATTTAGTTTCTGCAATTTGTCTAAGTTGATCCTTAGATATAGTTGCAACTACTTCGCCCTTACTAGAGCCAGATTTAATACCAGCAACCTTCTTTAATAAGAAAGCAGCAGGTGGAGTCTTAAGTACAAAATCAAAACTTCTATCATCATAAATTGTAATAACTACTGGAACGATATCTCCCATTTTATCTCTAGTTGAATCATTGAATTTAGTACAAAACTCTTGTAGATTGATACCTGCAGGTCCAAGTACAGTTCCTACTGGAGGAGCTGGTGTTGCTTTTCCTGCTGGAATTTGTAATGTTATTTTCTTAGTAACTTCTTTAGCCACGAAAAACACCTCCTATTAAATTTTATTTTCGCGTGTGGTCCTATCAGCGTCCGCCTTCCACTTACTAACATAATAATATGCCTCGCAGAAGTAATGATAGCACACTTTTTTAAAGTTTTCAACTATTTTTTATCTAAATTGCTATTTTTTTCTATTATATAGTGTTTTTATTCTAATTATATAGTCTCAACTTCTTGCATATCAACTTCAACAGAAGTCTCTTGTCCAAATAAATCTACTAAAACATTTAACTTTTGTTCTTTTAAATCAACAGTATCTATTTTAGCGGTCATATCTTTAAATGGCCCTGCAATAATCTTAACTTTAGCACCTTCTTTAAGGTCTTTACTAACATCTACTCTACTCATACCCATACTATTAAGTATTTTATCAACTTCTTGGGGAAGTAGAGGAATAGGTTTAGCACCTTTACCAGAAGATCCTATAAATCCAGTAACACCCGCAGTGTTTCTGACAATATACCATGCTTCATCAGACATAACCATTTCAACTAATACATATCCTGGAAACATCTTTTTAACTTTTTCTTTCTTAACTCCATTTTTATATTCTATTTCTTTTTGTTCTGGAACAATAACTCTGAATATATTTTCATGTAAATCCATAGAGTTAATTCTCATTTCTAGTTTTTCTTTTACTTTATACTCGTAACCACTTACAGTATTTACAACATACCATTCTTTTTTCATTATATCTTACTCCTTAGTAATGCTACTAGTAAATCAATAGCATAGAAAAATACTCCAAAAAAGATCATAAATGCTACTGTTGATACAGAGTATTTAACAAGTTCTTTTTTACTTGTCCATCTAATTCTAGATATTTCTTTTTTTACACCTTTAAAATATTCTATCATATCAAAATCCTCCCAATATTTGATTAAAATAAAAACACCTTTCGGTTGACATAAATATACCACAATAAATACTTATTTGTCAACATTTTTATTGAAGTTTTATTATTATTTTACTTTGAAAAGTCATTCTGTCTTTTCAAATAGTTTTGAGTTTGTAATCTCAAAACTAAAACACTTTTGTTTTATCATATCTGTGGCCAAATTTAATATCTATAATCTTCCTAATTATAAAAGAATAATCTAAGATAGGTCGTATATAAAATAAAAAAAGAATCTATAAGTAATAGACTCTTAATATTCAAATGGCGGCCAATGTAGGGCTCGAACCTACGACCTATCGGTTAACAGCCGAGTGCTCTACCGACTGAGCTAATTGGCCACTTGTTCACTTGACTTCTTAAGTATATAACATTTTTTTAAACTAATCAAGTGTTTTTTTAACTTTTTTAATATTTTATTCATTATTTATAAAAAAATACCTAAAAAAAAGAAAAATCTATCAACATACCTGTTGATAGACATATTTTATAGTTTTTCTAGTTCTTCTCTTAATACCATATTTGTAATACCAGGATTTACTTTACCTGAAGTTTTCTTCATGATAAGACCCATAATAAATCCCGTAACGTTTTTACCGTTTTTATAATCATTAACAATATTAGGATTATCATTAAATACTTCATTAATAATCTTTCTTATTTCTTCTTTATCACTAATTTGTGTACCTTCACTCTTTGCAATATCAAGAACATTCTTATTCTCATCTAGTGCTTTAGTAAATATATCTTTTACTTGTTTATTAGATATCTTACCATCACTCATCATTTTAATAACTTCGCTAAAATCCTTTGTATCAATATTTATATCACTAATAGATTTAAAGTTTTTATTTAAATATCCAAGTAGAAATCCCACTATAATATTCGCAGTATTTTTAGGATTAGAACCATTACTAATAATACTTTCAAAATAGTCAGATAATTTTCTATCTTTAGTTAAAGTACCTGCATCAACACTGCCAATACCATATTCATCTATATATTTTTTCTTTCTTTCATATTCAAGTACTGGCATATCTTTCTTAATACTATTAATATATTCTTCTCTCAGTTTAATAGGAGGTATATTAGGTTCAGTATAATACTTATAATCTATTGCATCTACTTTACCTCTCATAAATACTGTTGTTTTATTTATTTCATCATACCTTCTTGTTTCTTGTTCAATTACTCCACCTGCTTCAAGTATTTCAGTTTGTCTTTTTATTTCAACTTCAATAGCTTCTTTAACAGTTGTGAAAGAGTTAATATTCTTCATTTCTACTCTTGTACCAAGTTTAGTATCTCCTTCTTTCATTAGAGATACATTAACATCTACTCTTATTTGACCAAGATCTGCTCTTGCATCACTAACATCTAAGTATAAGAACATATTTCTAAGTGTCTCAAGATAAGCTATAGCCTCTTTTGAAGAACTAATACAAGGATCAGTAACAGTCTCCAATAGTGGTACTCCTGCTCTATTATAATCAATTAAAGAATAAGTACTTAAATGATCCATATTAGCGGTATCTTCCTCTAAATGTGTATCTTGAATAGTAATCTTTTTTTCTACTCCATCTACATTTATCATTACATAACCTTTAGTACCTATTGGATTACCAAACTGAGTAATCTGATATCCTTTAGGTAAATCAGGATAATAATAATTCTTTCTATCAAAAGTTAGATATTCTGGTATTGTAGAATTTAATGCTAAAGCTACCATAATACTCTTTCTAACAGCTTCTTTGTTAACTACTGGAAGTATACCAGGATAACCAATGTCCACTACTGATAAATTAGTATTAACATCACCATCACCATTTTTACTAGAACTAAAATTTTTACTATTACTTTTTAGTTCGCAGTGGACTTCTAAACCAATAACGGGAATATATTTACTCATCTTTAGCCACCATTCCTTTACATCCAAGTACTTCTTCTAATTTATTAGCAAGATTAAGCACTAAACTATCTTCTTTTGCCCTGCCAGTAATATTAACACTAATAGGCATATTATTAACAAAACCACTAGGAATAGATATACTAGGGAATCCTCCAAAGTTACCAATAACTAAATGATTACCAAGTATTAGATACTCATCTGATAATTTATCACTTGCTTCATTAAATAGCGGTGCAATATCAGGAGTACTTGGCATAATAAGTGCATCATATTCTTTAAATAGTTCATTCATTCTATCTACAATCATTCTTCTTACTCTACCTGCGTTCAAAAATAACTTTTCTTGATTTTCTTTCTGAAGAACATAACTACCTATAACAAATCTTCTCTTAATAAGTTCAGAAAATCCCTCAGTTCTAGTATTCATCATAATATCATTAATATTATTACCATCTATTCTATTACCAAATGGAATACCAGTTAAATTAGAGTTATTAGAGGTTGCCTCAGCGCAAGATATAACATTATAAGCAGGATATACAGCCTCAAGTAAATCTTTTCTAAAGCTTACTTCCTCTACTTCTATACCAAGTTCTCTGCATTTATCTATAGTCTTATAAAAGCTTTCTATTATTTTTTCTAAATTTTCATTACCACTATTTATCTCTAATGCCTCTTTCATGTAAAACAGTTTCTTTCCTTTGACATTATTTGACAAATTATTTACATAGTTAACATCTTCATCAGGTAAACTAGTCATATCTTTATCATCATGACCTTTAATAATATCCATAACATAAGCAGTGTCTTTAACACTTCTAGTAAATACTCCGACATGATCTAAACTTGAAGCAAAAGCAAATAGTCCATATCTAGATATTCTGCCATAAGTAGGTTTATATCCTACTACACCACCATATGCCGCAGGCTTTCTAATAGAATCACCTGTATCACTACCAATAGCAAAAGGTACAATACCGAGTGCCACTGCAGCAGCACTACCCGCAGAACTACCACCAATCATTCTTGTTTTATCCCAAGGATTTCTAACAATACCAGTATGCCCAGTAGTACCAGTACCACCCATTGCAAGTTCATCAAGTACTGTTTTACCTACAAGTACAGCTCCAGCCTCTTTTAATTTCTTATATACAGTTGCGTCATATAAAGGAATATAATCTTTAAGTATATTTGAAGATGCTGTAGTTAATATTCCTTTCGTAGAAATATTATCTTTTAAAGCATAAGGAATACCTCTGATAACACTATCACTATCTAATTCTTCTTTCTTATCTAGGATGGTAACAAAACTATTATATTCTTTTTGATACTTAATAGCCTTATCTCTAGACTCATTAAATAATTCCTCACTAGTGGTCTTATCAGTATCTAAAGCCTCTCTTATTTCATCAATACATTTATTAGTCATTATTCCACCACCTTAGGTACCTTTACCCTATTGTCATCATAATCTTTAACATTAATAACCATATCATTAAAATCAATTTCATTTTTATAAACATCTTCTCTTAAATAATCATCATCTAAATTAAGTTCAAAAGGAAATGTCATTGGAGTAACTTCTTCAATACCATCTATCTTATCAATAAATTCCATTTGTTTTAATATAACATCAAACTCATTCTCTAAAGTTTTATATTCTTCATCATTCATCTTAAACATAAGTTTTTTTGCTAAATTATCTAATACATCTCTTGTTATCATAATGCCTCCTCATTTACCTCTATATTATATAACAAATTAATAATAATAACAATATAAAATATTTAATACCAAAATAATATTTTAAACTACTTTTTAGCTACAAAATGTTTTTTTGAAGATGTTTTTTCTAATATTTATTGCAAATTTGGTAATAATAATACCAAGGTATTTAAAATATCATATAATTTATTATAATAAAACTAGTTTTGGAGGTATTATGAAGTTAGGTGAAAAAATAAAACAATTAAGAAAAAGTAAAGGAATATCACAAGAAGAATTAGCAAGTACATTAAAAATAAATAGAAATTTCTTATCAAGAATAGAAACAGGTAAATCAGAGCCTACTGCTAGTATGTTAAAAAATATCGCTAAAATATTTAATGTTGATTTAAACTCCTTATTAGATGTTAAAAGTCTTCCATCAGATAATAGTAACAAATTAAAATATATAACCGATAATTGTAAATATTTAGATGAAAAAGATATAGATTTCATTATCAGAATAATATCAATAATGAAAGAAGAATATGTAAAAGTTAATACAAATCTAGAATAGAATGATATTTGTCATTCTTTTTTATATAATTAAGTATGAATAATGACAAAGATGAACTTTTAAAACAAGTTAATATTGATATAATTTTCTTTTTTCTACTAGTGGTTAAAGCTATAATATCTTTTTACCTAATAAATGAAAAGAAAAAAAGTATTTTAAATATACCTAGTATTTCAAATGAGAAGGCAAATAAAATATATTATTATAATCGAAGATTAAACCTTGTTATTGCTATATATTTCTTTTTAAATGCTATGTATAGTTATCAAAATGCTACTACTGAAGAAGAGAAAGAGCAAGAAAAATATTTAGTCGCAGCTACTTTCTTCATCTTACTAGGAGCCTTACTTTATTTACCGCTAGGAAATAGTAATTTAATAATTGAAAACTAGTATATTTTTCCTTTTATAAATCATAATAAAGATAGAAAGGAATGATATATAATGTTACCAAGATATTATTTAAATGACTATTTTCCACTTATAGATTCACCATTACTAAAAGAAAAAGAATATATGAAAACAGATATAAGAGAATATCAAAATAAATATATTATGGAAATAGATTTACCGGGATTAAAAAAAGAAGATATAATAATAAACTATGAAAATGGATATTTAACTATTAAGGCTACCAAAACAGTTAGTTTAAAAGTAGAGGCCTATATAAGAAGAGAAAGATTTTATGGTGAAGTAAAAAGAAGTTTTTATATTGGTGAAAAGAAGGAATCTGATATTAAAGCTAATTATGAAAGTGGTATCCTTACTATAACTTTTCCCAAAGAAGATATTTTAAAAAATGAAAAACAAAATATTATGATTAAATAATTATTCTAGATTACTATGTAGTCTAGATTTTTTTATATTCACATTAAGTCTAATTGTCTTAATGTGTTATTTTGAGTCCAAGGTCTCAAAATAATATATCTACATATCTATCATATATAAGCCGTAAATATATATTTAATTTTTATCTATTAATTTTAGTAAATAAATGATATAATCTATTTGAGGTGCAAAATGAATAGTTATGAAAGAGAAGCAATTGGAGATATAGTTATTGTAAAGGGAATAGTTTTTGAAAATACTGCTATTGGTAAGAAAGAACCTGACCATGCTTGGAAAGATGGTAGACCTTGTATGATAATATATAGTGATAGTGAACTTGATTACTTATTAACCCTAACATCAGTAGATAGAGAAGGTTCAAAACAGCATTTCAAAATTAATGATGAAAATATACTATATGAAGAAGATTTTAAATATAGATATAATAGAAAAGAAAGAATAGAGAAATCTATTAAAGGTTATGTCAATTTAGAAAACATATATAAAATGCCCATCAGTGGTCATGATAAAATAGGAAAAGTAACTTTTGAAACATACAAAAATATTTTTAAAGCAATGAAAATGCGTCGTCCAAATCAAACTATTAGAGAAATATTAAATAATGCTGTATCTGTCAGGAGGTAAAAAAATGAATACAAATAATAATTGGAAAGACTATGAATGTATCAAAACTGGAAATGGTGAAAAATTAGAAAGATGGAATAATATAATTTTAATTAGACCAGATCCACAAATAATATGGAATAAAACTGAAAAATGGAATAATTATGATGCTCATTATCATAGAAGTTCTGAAGGCGGAGGTTACTGGGAATTTAAAAAGAAATTACCTGAATACTGGACTGTTAATTATAAAGATTTAACTTTCAAAGTATCACCAACTAACTTTAAACATACAGGTATTTTTCCAGAGCAATCGAGTAACTGGGATTTCATAAATAAAAAAATAACCGAATATAGAAAAACACATGCTGAAATGCGTGTATTAAATCTGTTTGCCTATACTGGTTGTGCTACAATGATGGCCTCTTTTTCAGGTGCTACTGAAGTAGTTCATGTTGATGCCTCTAAAGGAATAAATGAATGGGCTAAAGAAAATATGAAACTATCGCATCTTGAAAATAAAACTATTAGATTCATAACCGAAGATGTCATAAAGTTTATCGAAAGAGAAAAAAGAAGAGGCAGAACCTATCATGGTATAATTATGGATCCTCCTAGTTATGGAAGAGGACCAAATAAAGAAGTATGGAAGTTTGAAAATGACTTTCCTACCCTACTATCTAAAGTAAAAGATATTTTAGATGAAGATTTTTCATTTCTTTTAATAAGCAGTTATACTACTGGAATAAGTCATATATCATTAGAAAATATATTAAAATTAGAATTTAAAGGTAATAAAATAGAAACTGGTGAAAACACCCTTCCAGTTACAGAAAATAATTTAATATTACCTTGTGGTATATATGGAAAAGTCACCAAAGATTAATATAATATATGAAGATAATCATCTTCTTGTAATTGAGAAACCAGTAGGTATTCCCGTACAAGCTGATAGCAGTAATGCTATAGACTTAATTACCTTATTAAAAGAATATCGTATAAAGAATGAAAACAAAAAAGGTGATGCCTATATAGGACTAGTACATAGACTAGATAGACCTGTCGGAGGCATCATGGTATTTGCCAAAACCTCAAAGGCTGCTTCTAGATTAAGTGATGAAATAAGAAAAAATAATTTTCATAAAACCTATTATGCTGTAGTTGAAGGAACTCTTCCTAAAGAAGGAAAATTTGAAGATTACCTAATAAAAAATGAAAAAGAAAATATTAGTTATGTTTCAACTAAAGAAAAAGGAAAATATTCATGCCTAGAATATACTCTTATTAGTAGTAAAAACAATTTATCATTAGTTAAAATAAACTTAATAACAGGTCGTTCACACCAAATAAGAGTTCAGTTTTCTTCAAGACATCATCCTCTAGTGGGAGACTCTAAATATGGAAACAATCCTAAAAACATAGATATAGCTCTTTTTGCCCAAACATTAACATTTACTCATCCAACTACTAAAGAAGTATTAACATTTAATTTAGATTTACCAAATAGATACCCATTTAATATGTTTAAATAGGTATTTTTCTATATTTTTTTATTTCTAATATCAAAAAATAATGATATAATAAATTAAGAAATGTTTTCACATATTTTTACCATAGTTTTAAACTATAATGGTACAAGGAGGTCAATATGAGAATATATAATTCACTTACTGATAAAGTAGAAGAATTCAAACCAATAAATGAAGGAAAAGTTACCATGTATGTATGTGGTCCTACCGTATATAACTACGTTCATATAGGAAATATGAGGCCAGTAATAACATTTGATATGGTATATAAATATCTAAAATATTTAGGATATGATGTAAAATATGCTTCAAATTATACTGATATCAATCCCAAAATAACAAAGGCTGCTGAAACATTAGGTATGACTGAAAGAGAAGTAGCGAATAAATTTATTAAAGCCTATGAAGAAGATTTAAAAAATTATAATTGTTCTAATATTGATTATAGACCTAGAGTAATAAATTATTTAGACGATATATTTAACTTCATAAGTAAACTAATTGAAAAAGACTATGCTTATGTTGTCGATGGTGACGTTTATTTTAGAGTAAGTAAAATAAAAGATTATGGTATTTTATCAAATCAAAGCATTGAAGAATTAATTTCCGGTTCAAGAGTAGATATTGATGAAAAAAAAGAAAATCCACTTGACTTTGCCTTGTGGAGAAAAACTACCGAAGGAGAAACATTTACAAGTCCTTGGGGTGAAGGAATACCAGGATGGCACACTGAATGTGTTGTTATGATTAATAAATTATTTGGAGATAAAATAGATATTCATGCAGGAGGAGTAGATCTTAAATTTCCACATCATGAAAACGAAATAGCTCAAAGTATTGCATTAAATAATAATTATATTGCTAATTATTGGATGCATAATGGTCATATAAATATAAATAATGTAAAGATGAGTAAAAGTTTAAATAATTTTATCTTAGCCAAAGATTTCATCAAAGAGCACTCTGCTAATGTTATAAAATTAGCTTTTCTAAGTACAAATTATAGACAGCCATTAAATCTAACTGATAAAGTATTTGATGAGGCACTAATTATTGATAATAAAATCAAGACGGTATTAAAAAGTGCTAACAATGAATTAAATATCAAAAACATTCACAATATAAAAGAAGAAAAAGATAGTACATTTGAAAAATATATGAATGACGATTTTAATACTCCAAATGTTATTACATTACTTTTATCTCTTGTTAAAGATTTAAATCAAGAAATAAGAAATAAAGGTAACAATATTCTAACATTAACAAACAAAATATTAACAATAACTAATATACTAGGATTAAGTTATTCTATGCCAGAGTTTACTGAAAAGCAAAAAGAAACTTATAATAATTGGATTAAAGCTAGAGAAGACAAAGACTTTGCCCTAGCGGATACTTTAAGAGAAAAATTAGTAAAAGAAAATATTCTTTAAGGAGGAACTATGGAAAATTTATATTATAGTAATATTATCTACTTAGTATCATTTCTAATAACCCTAATAGCCCAAATATTTGTTTCATCATCTTACAGTAGATATAAAAAAATACTAAATAGTAAAGATAATACTGGATATGATACTGCAAGAAAGATACTAGACAAAAATAATCTTGAAGATGTAATGATATTAGAAACTAAAGGTAATCTAACTGACCATTATGATCCCAAAAGAAAAGTAATAAAACTATCTACAGATATCTATCATGGTTCAAGTATTGCTTCAGCAGCAGTAGCGGCCCATGAATGTGGACATGCTATCCAAGACAAAAATAAATATATACCCATGCGTATAAGAAGTGCTATTGTACCATTTGTTAATATATGTACCAGGTTAGGTTATCTAGCTATCTTAATAGGACTAATATTTAATAGAGCACCTTTACTTGAAGCAGGTATAATACTCCTACTTGCCATGTTAGTATTTCAATTAATTACATTGCCAGTAGAATTTAATGCTTCAAAAAGAGCTTTAAATGAACTAGAAAAAGAAAAAATACTGGATAAAGAAGAAAAAGGTAATGTTAGAAATATGCTAGTAGCAGCAGCATTTACTTATGTTGCCTCAGTATTATCTACCCTATTACAAATATTTAGATTAGTATTAATATCATCATCAAGCGATCGAAGACATTAAGTCTACTTTTTTCGTTTCACACTTTGTTGTTCGCCGCTTTATGGAGCCTTAAGTCTCCATAAAAACATTATTTGCTTTTTTAAATATATTATGATACAATTAATTTGGTGAGAAAAATGAAAATAAATACCATAGAATTAATAATATCAGCAGTAAGAGAAAGTCAGTATCCCTCTGATAAACTAAAAGAATTCTTACTTGTAGGAAGAAGTAATGTTGGTAAAAGTAGTTTTATTAATACCATTATCAATAGAAAAAACTTTGCTAGAACATCTGCTACTCCCGGTAAAACACAAACATTAAATTTCTATAAAATAAATGATGAATTTTATCTTGTAGATGCCCCAGGATATGGCTTTGCTAGAGTTAGAAATTCACTAAAGCAAAAGTTTGGATTAATAATGGAAAGTTATTTAAAATCAAGAGATAACTTACAAATGGTATTTTTACTAATTGATTTTAGACATAAACCAACTAATGATGATATTATGATGTATGATTATTTAAAATTTTACAATATACCAGTAACAATAGTATGTACTAAAGTAGATAAAGTATCAAAAAACAATCACAATAAAAATAAACAAATAATAATGAAAGAATTAAATATTCAAGATGAAAAAGATATTATACTATTCTCTAGTGTAACAAAAACAGGTAAAAATGAAATATATGATGAAATTGGAAAATATATAAGTTAAAGTTTCCTTTTTCATCTTTTTTCATAAACTACTATGGAAGTGTTAAATGATTATAAAAGAAATAGATAATATAACTTATCAAATAAATTTACCAAATAGCAACATAAATATCTATAATAAAGATTCACTAGAAAGAATAACAAAAAAGATATTTAAAAAAATAACAAACAAAAAGAAACTAAATCCATTATTAATATTAGATATTTATGAAAATAATATGTACGGAACAATTATTACTTTAAAACATTATAAAAGTATGTTTAATATAGATAATGAATATGAAGTAAAAATACATGTCCATACCAATCCTACATTCTTATATAAAATAGATTATTTTACCATAAATAATCATAGTAACAGCAGTATCTATTATTACAAAAATAATTACTATTTAAAACCTAAAAAAAATATAAATAAAAAAGAATATTTAAAATTACTTGAGGCATCAGAAATAATATATGACAATTATGAAGAAATAATAAATAAAGGAATAAAAATAAATATATAGTATTTTTTTTTATTTTCTGTTATAATACTTAGGAAGAGGTGATGCTATATGAAAATGCCCACAGTAGCAATAGTAGGAAGACCAAATGTTGGTAAATCAACAATATTTAATAAATTAATTGGTAAAAAAGTATCTATCATTGAGGACACACCTGGTGTAACAAGAGATAGAATCTATGGAACCGTATATCATAATAACTATAAATTTCATTTAATTGATACAGGAGGAATCGACGTATCTGATGAAAACTTCAATAATGAAATAATAATTCAAGCCAATATAGCCATCGAAGAAGCCGATATAATTATTTTTGTTGTTGATGGATTAGAAGAACTAAATCAAAATGATTTTGTAATAAGAGATATTCTAATGAAATCTGGCAAAAAAGTAGTAGTGGCAGTTAATAAATTAGATAATATCAAAAGAGAAGAGAATATTTATAATTATTATGAATTAGGATTTGAAGAAGTAATGCCTATAAGTGGAGAACATTCTCTAGGACTAGGAGACCTACTAGATAAAGTAACTGAAGATTTTAATATCAACTATAATGAAGAAGAAGAACAAGACGATAGAATAAAATTCTGTCTAATAGGTAGACCAAATGTTGGCAAAAGTAGTCTAGTAAATGCTCTATTAAATGAAGAAAAAGTAATAGTATCTCCAATCGCAGGTACTACTAGAGATGCCATAGACACTGAATTCACTTATAATAAAAAGAAATATGTAGCCATAGATACTGCTGGTATAAGAAAAAGTGGTAAAATATTCGAAAAAATAGAAAAATATTCTGTACTACGTTCAATGAAAGCCATTGAAAGAAGTGATGTTTGTCTACTTGTTATCAACGCTGAAGAAGGAATAATCGAGCATGATAAACACATAGCAAGTTATGCTCTTGAAGAAGGCAAACCACTAATAATTGTTGTAAACAAATGGGATACAGTAACTGATAAGAATGATATTAGTACATTCACTAAACTAGTACGCGCAGAATTTAAATTTTTATCATATGCCCCTATTGTATTTGTATCTGCATTAACCAAGAAAAGAATATTTACAATAATGCCTGAGATAGACAAAGTATATGAAAATTCTCATAAAGAAATAAAAACAAATATCCTAAATGATGTTATAAGAGATGCTGTTATGTTAAAAGCTCCACCATCATATAAAGGTAAAAGACTTAAAATAACATTTGCTCAGCAAACAGGAACTGTTCCCCCTACTTTTACATTATTTGTAAATAGTGATAAATTAATACACTTTTCTTATGAAAGATACTTAGAAAATAAATTAAGAGAAAACTTTGATTTTGAAGGAACACCAATAAAATTAGAGTTCAAAAACAAACATAATTAATTAACCCGTTTAAACCTTCTAACATACAATGTATTAGGAGGTTTTTTTAATGAATTTTTCTGATAATTTTTTTAAACGAATTGAAAAGAAAACTAACGTCGATAAAAATACTATTCTTGACCTAGCGGACAAATTACAAAAAAGTAATATGAAAGATGAGAAAGTATTGCGTGAGGTAATTGGAGATTTATCCAAAATGACAGGAAGAGAGGTATCTAAGGAAAAAGAACAAAAAATAATTGAAACAATACTTAATGACAAAGTACCAAATAACTTAGATAAAATGATTTAATGAATAATGTAACTATAGGTATAGTAGCAAGAGATGAAGTATTAAATAATGTTAATTTACAAGTAGTAACAAAAAATAATTTAAAATATATCCACAACAAATGCAACTACATAGCCATACTTAACTACGATAATAGTCCTATCGATACCGAAGTATTAAAATTATGTGATGGAATCATAATTCAAGGTGGGAGTGATATCTATCCATATCATTTTCAAATAGTGGACTATTGTTTTCATCATAACATACCAATACTAGGGATATGTATGGGTCATCAAATACTTGGTTTATATAGTAATAATAGTAATAGCGAAGATGACTTAATAAAAATAAATAATCATTATAATAAAGATAAAAAACATATCATAAACATCAAAGAAGACACTATAATGTATAAATTATTTGGTCCAACATTAGAAGTAAATACTAGACATCTCTATGCCATAAATAAAGTAAAAAAACCATTCATCGTATCAGCAGTTTCACAAGATAACATAATCGAAAGTATTGAATACATAGATGATAATCATTTTCTACTTGGAGTTCAATTTCATCCTGAAGATTTAGATAATACTGAAGCGCTATATAATTACTTCTTAAAAGAAGTATACAAAAGAAAGCACTAACTTTCTTTTTTTTAGTTATATTTCATTTTATTAGACATAATATTTAGTGATAAAAAGAAAAGAGGTATGTAAATGGAAAAAATAGAAGTTATAAAAAGTATTGGCCAAAGATCTGGAGGAGACATATATCTAGGAGTTGTTGGAGCAGTTCGTACAGGAAAATCAACTTTTATTAGAAAGTTTATGGAAAACTTAATAATTCCAAATATTCAAGATGAATATGAAAGAAAGAGATGTTTAGATGAACTACCACAGGCAGCAGCAGGTAAAACAATAATGACTACTGAACCAAAATTCGTTCCAGCTACGGCAACTAAAATTCAAATAGAGGATTTTTCTGCTAATATAAGAATGATAGATTGCGTAGGATATGTAATTCCCGCAGCCAAAGGTTATGAGGATGATAATGGTCCAAGACTAGTTATGACACCATGGGTGTTCATGAATATGTGATACCCCAAAAGAAAAATAAATAAAACCCATAAAATAAGGGGTTAGACAATATTTCACTTTATTAGTTAAAGACTAAATTTAAGAAAGTGAGATATTTTTTTATGAAAAATGAACAAATTTTTAAAAATCATGAGTTAATACCTTTACTGATAAAATATGTTGAGGTAAATAAAATTATATTCCCTATTGAGAAAGTTAATTACTTATCTAATGAAGAAATTATAAAGATTTTAAAAGATTGTATTAATAATCAAATAGCATATAATCCTAATTATGAATTAGTAAAGAAAATTACTTTATTAGAAGATACGGAATTAAAAACAATATACTCTCTTATAAAATTAAGTATGGAAAAAATTAATTATGATTATATGAAAGATATTAAAGATTTAATTAATAGTGTTAATTTAAGAAAAAAAGGTAAAAAATATACCTTTGAAGAACATTTAAAAGCATTAATAATAGCACAGCTTTCTAATCATAGATGGGGAGATAATAATATAAGAGAAAATATGAATGCTATTGATGAGATATTTCATAATTATAATAAAAATTATTTAAAAATAGTAGATCCAAATATTTTAGTAAAAAAATTAAGGAATATTCATTGTACAAATCCTATGATTAATAATCAGATGAAATCATTATCAAAAAATATAATAGTTTTAGAAAAAATAGAAAAAAATTATGGAAGTTTAGATAACTTTGTGAGTATTGAAACTCCTAATGATATTGCTAATATGTTAAATGATGGAAAATACAAAATGGCACAAGTTGGACGAGCATTTGCTTATGATTATTTAAAGCGAATTGGTATTAATACTTGTAAAAACAGTGTTCAACTTAAAAGATTATTTGGAAATCATAGACTAGGAATTGTAGAAAATGAAAATGCTACAGAACAACAAGTATTAAATATTATTAAAAAAATAGCAAATCTTAATAATTGTGATGAAATAGTTGTTGAATCAATATTAATACAATTTTGTTTATTAAGGTCAGCAAATATATGTGGTGAATATCCAAATTGTGAAAAATGTAAAATAAGAAGTTATTGTAATTATAATAAAAATTAAAAGAATTTATATAAAAATATATGTAATGAAGATATGAGAAAAACCCATATCTTTTTTTCTATGCAAATTTAAAGATTGGAGGAACGATAAATGAATTTAAATTATGCAATATTTAGAAGTGAACCTATTATGACTATGAGTGATTTAAGACAAATAGGATCACATAATAATAGAGAAAAACAAGCCTATAATTCTAATCCTGATATTAAATTAGAATTAAGCAAAGATAATATTGAACTTGTACCAATTAATACTACTTATACAAAAGGCTTTAAAGAAATAACAAAAGAATATGAAAAAGAACATAACGAAAGAATGAAAACTGAAAGAAAAGAAAGAAAAAGAACATTTACAGAGATGCTAAATAAGTCTAGAAATGTTGTTGCAGATGAACTATTATTTACAGCTACACACAAATTTTTTGATAATATGACAAGAGAAGATATTATAAATTGGGCTAATACTTGTATGGATTTTGTTTATGAAGATTTAGGATATAAGAAAGAACAAGTATTACATTCTGTTATTCATTTAGACGAAGAAACACCACACTTACATTGTGTTGTTATACCACTTGTAAAAAAATTAGACAAAAGAACTAATACTGAACGATATACTATTTCTAAAAAACAATATATAAAAGATAAAATACATTTATCTGAATTACAAGATAAATATCATCAAAGACTAACTGAAAAAGGATATGATTTAGAACGAGGTATTAAAAATAGTGATACTAAGCATCAAAAAACAAAAGAGTTAAAGAAAACTACTAGATATTATGAAAATAAAGTTAAAAATATTAATAAAAAATTAGATATTGTTATGAATGAATTTGATGAAAAAATGAAAACCACTAAAAAAGTTCCATTTAGTAAAACACAATTGCTTATTGAAAAAGATACTTTTGATAGTATGAATAAAGTTATTAATGAAACTAAAAAAGTAATTGAATTAGAACCTAAAATACAAGAGTTATTTTCTGAAGTTAATCACTATACTAAAAGCCATCAAACATTAGAAAAAGAAAATCAAAGTATGCAAAGAGAAATAAAATCATTAAAAACTAGAAATCATAATTTAACAGAGGAAAACAACAATTTAAAATCATATATTTCAACTATTTTAGAGGCTATAAAACGCTTTTTTAGAAAGATATTACTATTTGGTAATGATAAGTCTAAAAGCGATACTACAAGAGAAATAATAGAATATTATGACAATAAAGATTTTAATTCAGATGATGTTTATGATATTTCAAGAAGTACTGATAAAGAAGATGAATTATTTGATTATGCTAACATACCTAGTTATATGAAATCTAATAAAAATACTTATAATGAAAAAGATAAAGATGATTTTGAGCTTGAAAAATGAATTCTTTAACCAAAAATACGATAATTGTTGTCAATATTAAGTTTTTATGATATAATATTTTTTTGTTAGGGGGGGATAGTATGGATAAAAAGCAAAGAGATAGACTTATAGTTATATCAATAATGAGTTACTATGCTAGACAAATATTTGCTGAAACAAAAGGATACGAATTTAGAAAATCTCCATTAAAAGATTATGACTTAAATAAAAAAATATACGTATATTCAGCAAAAGAAGATAAAGCATTAATTGGCTATATGAAAGTTTCTGACATTATAAAAGGAAATACAAATCAAATTTTAAAAGCAACTGGATATGATACACGACCAGATAGACAAGAAATAGTAGATTACTATGGTTCAAACTTTCAAAAATGCTGTGCTTTAAAACTTTATGATGTTACAGAATTTGATGAATACCTTACTTTAAGAGATATGAGAAAAATTAATCCAAGTATTCAGCTACCACAATATTATTCTTATATTTATGAAAATGATCCTTTATATCAAGTAATAAAAGATTGGGATAATGCATTTAGTTTAGATGGTACATTATGTGAAAATCCAGAACAAGAAAAAAAATTAATATTGCAAAGAGCAAAGAAAAGAGGTAAATAATGATTCACGAAATGAAACTTCAACCTGAATATTTTAATTTCATATTAAATGGAACAAAAAGAATTGAAATTAGATTAAACGATGAAAAAAGACAAAGCATTAAATTAGGTGATAAAATAAAATTTTTTAAAGAACCTGATTTAACAGAAACATTTGAAGCTAAAGTTGTAGGGTTGTTAAGATATAATTCTTTTGAAGATATGTTTAAAGATTATGATATTTCTGTATTATCAGATGCATCAATGACAAAAGAAGAATTAATATCTGTTTTAGAAAAGTTTTATACAAAAGAAAAGCAACAACAATATGGTGTTTTGGGAATTAGAGTTGAATTAATCTAATTCTTTTTTACTATTTTAAAATACGGTTCAAATGCAAAAATACGATAATTATATTGACTTATTATAAAAAAGATGGTATTATATAGAACAAATTTATTCAGGAGGGATTATTATGGTAAAAATTGAAAGTTTAAAAGACTATATAGGTGTTTTAAATGAAGATGACTTTATAAGGCTATCAAAGCAAATATATGATATTACAGATTTCATTTGTGAGGATTATCCTAAACATAAGGAATGGTATTTTCACAAACAAATACCTAGAATATTTACACCTAATGGAGAAATACTTTTTGCAAGGTCAGAAGAAGATTACAACAAAATAATTGCCATGGCTTGTCTAAAAAAGATGATGAAGAACAAAAAATCTGTACTCTATATGTTTCAGATCAATGTAGAGGACAACACCTAGGTGCAAGAATGGTTGAAGCATCTATGGAATTTCTAGGAACAACAAAACCACTTATTACATTAGCAGATTACAAATTACCTATGTTTCAACCTATCATAGATAAATATGATTGGGAATTAACAGAAGTTGTTTGTGGCTTATATAATGACAGAGCCAAAGAATTGTGTTTCAATGGAAAATTAACGAAAGAAAATATCAATGAACAAACTAAAAAAGTATTAAAAAAATAGAGTTCAAAATTGAAGAAACTCTATTTTTTTATTTTCTACCGCATAACCAATCAAGAGAAATTTTATATTTATCAACTATTTGCAATGCAAATGCAGTCAACAAAGTTGTTTTACCACTTTCATAAGCACTGATAGTGGATTGCGTAGTATTTAAAAATTCTGCTAATTTCACTTGGGTTATTCCATTTTCTTTTCTAAATTCTTTTAGTCTTTTTCCTATCATTTCATTATTAAATGTATACTTTTTCTCGCATTTGAAATTTCGTGAAATTCCTATGACATAGTCCATATTTACTTTAAAATAATTACATAATATATTTAATTTGCTTAATGGTATTAACTCTTTACCATTTTCCCATCTTGAATAATTCGACTGACTAACTTTAAGAATTTCAGCCATATCTTCTTGATTTAATTCTGCTTCATCTCTAATATCTAATAATCTTTCACTTAACATAACATCACCCAATTTAATTTTCCCATTTAAAAAGAAAATATTAGTTAAATATACAAAATTACGATATTTGCGATATAATATTATTGTGTAGTACATATTTTAGAGATTAGGAGGTGCAATGTGAAATACAATTTAAATGATTTATTAAAAACAACTTTAATAATTCTTGGCTTAGTTATTATGTCTATATTTATATATTTTAATTACAATCTTAGCATTATTTATTGTAATGCAAATGACATTCCACTTGACTATGTACTTACTGTAAGTGGTGCAAATATTGTTTTTGCTATGACTTTAACATTATCTGTTTTTGAAAGTATAGGAATATATTATTTATGTAGATTATCAAAAAGAATACCTTTTATTGCTTCGTTATGTAATTACTAATATTGGTCAATATACAAAAATACAACTTATTGTGATTTTGTTAAAGAATAGAAAGGCGAAAAATATATGAATGAAAATAAGAATGAATATACTTTACTTGATAAAATATTGATGACATTAATATTTTGCTCAACATTGTTTTCGATTGGAACGGAATTTTATTTATTTATAATTCCTAGAAACAAGGGATTAACATTTTCAGAATTTAAACCATTTCAACAAAAACTTTATATAGGACTTTTTATAAGTTTATTTATAATGTCAGTGTCATTTATTATTGCTATAATAATAAGTGCCAAAAACGAAGATAGCTCATTTAAAAATTATGTATTTGTAAGAAAAGAAGAATACAAGGCACTTCAAGAGCATTCATTAGAACAAGAATATGAAAATATGAAACAAGAAGTTGAAATAAGTACTTTAAAAGTGAGATTGTCATCAATAAAATTAAGATTAAAAATATTAAAAAAGATATTTAAGCACAAAAAAGATAATTAAATTAAGAAAATTAGGAAAAACAAATAATGAATCATTTTCTTTAAAAAATTTCATTACATTATGTAATGAAAAAAACATTAATATAAAGTTATTTACAAAAGAAGATAGTATAAATAAGTATTTATCCACAGTTGTTGTTGATAAATAATAATATTAGTACACCTAAACTAAACCGAGCCAAAAGAAATTTCATAACTAATGGCTCGGTTGTTTTGATTAACTCATTTGACGAGTTAACAACACACTACCAAGTTGGCAGAGCCAACTAGGAATAGTGTGCAAAGGGACAACCCTTTTGAAACCCGATTAAGCGACAAACTTACAAACTTCGTAAGTAATATTGTCGCCTTTTTTTGTTTCACAAAAAAGAGTAAAAGCTATCCCCACTTTCATTAACATTGCTAACAAAACGTGCATCGCTTTTACTTATGAAAATAACCCAATGACTAATCTTTTAGAAAAGTCATTAGGTTATTTTTTCTTTTGTTAACACGAAAGCATTGATTATAAAATTACTTTTCTCACTTTCATTAAAATTTACATTTTAACAAAACGTGTTCGTAATTTTATTTTCCATTTTTATTAATTTTTTCTAATAACGCTTTTGTTTCTTTTTTTGCATTATATATTGCTAAATAGGTAATCATTTGATAAATAATAACAACTATAAAGAAACCTATAATAACAAATGAATTTCTTGATAATTCCTCTTTCCACATTTGTAGTCCTTGAATTAATAAATATATTAAACCAAAGAATACAGTAGATACTACTGTTGTATCATCAAATGATCTTTGAATTAATTTTGAATCAGTTGTATCTGCATTTAAACCAAGTACACTCCATTTATTAATTAATAATAGTACTACTACTAGTAAAAATGGACATATAACCCAATACAACGAATAACCATAATCATTTTTAAATACTAAAACTAAAAGTAAACTAACAATTAAAAATATATTTAATAACACTATTGCAATTTTAATTGCATTCTTTTTTAAATTACTTCTTTGCATTTTTATTCCTCTCCTTTACTTTAATACTTTGAATTAATTTAATAATTTCTCTTGAAGAATTAATTTGATATTCAGTATCTTTAATTGTATTGTTTAATAATTCTATTTCTTGATCCGTAATATCTTTTTTCTTTAAATTATTCTTACAAGATGACACTAACTTTTCAGCATTTTCAATACTACCTAAAACATTTATTTCAGCAACGTTAAGTTCTTCACCTTTTAAAGATGAGTAATAATCTTTAATAAAAGGATTAAGAGGACTTACTTCAATACCTAAACCAATCATATACATTAATTCATTATAATTAACATCAATATAATTACTTATCTTTCTTAAAGTCTTTGGATTAGGTATTTCTCTTTCACCTGATTCTATTTTAGATAATTCCGCATTACTTATGTTAGCAATTTTTGCAAGCTGTCTTTGAGAATAACCTGCTTTTTCTCTTTGCTCGGCAATAATTTCACCAATCTTTTTTTCTTGCATTTCTAACACCTCACACATTAATCTTACTGCAAATGTTAACAAAAGTCAATAAAAACAATAAAAATGTTAATAAAAGTGTTGACAAGTTAGTAATTATGATATATATTGGTATTGTGTTAATTAAAGTTAACAATTTTTAAACAAATGTTATTTGCACAGAGAGGAGGGAAAAATATTTGGCTAGGAAACGACTAGAAGTTCCACCAAGATTATGGGAAGATAAAAATATCAATCCAGATGGTAAAAAAATATTCGCATATATTTACTCAAAAGGATATGATAGAAATATCTTACATCTAAATGTTGGTGAAATTCAACAAGAGTTATCAATAACAAATGTTGGATTAAAAAAGCATCTAGGAATACTTGAAAAATATAAATATCTTATATATAACGAGTATTCCAAAGGAATGTATATGATTCATTTACTAGGATAAATACCTAGTATAGTGATACAGTAAATGTCCGTAGATTTATGTTAGTATCACAATCTTATAGATAATATAAGATCATAATCCTTGAGCCGGATTTAAAATAAACGCTTACACAAGGATATTGTACTCTTTTTTCTTCAAGACTTGTAAACCTATACAAGTTTTTTTGTTGAAAAATTAAAGAAAGGAGCGATTAAATGAGATTATTAAGTAAAGAAGATATATTAAAAAATAAAGTAGATACAATAGAACAATTTTATATATTAAGATATTTAAAAGATAATTTAAATACTGATAATTTTGATTTGTATTTGCTTAATAGAAATAAAATTAAAGTAATAGATAAATATAATGATATACTTTATTTTGAATACGATAAACAAAATAAAAAAGTTATTTATAATGATTATGATAAATCATACGAAATAGAGAGATAGGAAGATATATGAATAAAAGATTAAAATGTGAATATTCTATACTTCCTGATTTTATTATAAAAAATGAAAAATTAAATGCAACAGAAAAAATACTAATGTCTTTAATAATATCATTAAACTTAAATAATGAGTGTTATGCTAATAATGAGTATTTTTCTACTAGAATGAATGTGTCTAAAAGGACAATAACAAATGCTTTAAAAAAACTTAAAGATAATAACCTAGTAATTATTAAAGTAATTAATTATAAAAGAACTATATACCTATCAAACGAGGTAAGAAATAAATTGCTAGATGTATAGAAGCAAACTTCTAGGGGTATAGCAAAATATTTCTAGGAATGTAGAAGTATTTTTCTACCATAAAATAAATATTAAAATAAAATATAAAATATATATAAAAATATAAATTTAAAATAATTAAAAGAAAGGACTGATATATGATTGTAGATATAAACGAAATAATTATTTCTGGGGTAATTAATAACATTATAGATAACAATAATGAATATATTAAATTTGGTTTAACTACAACTAAATTTAATAAATCTAAAACTTATTCTAGTTTAAATATTAAAAGAGATCTTTATACAATATATAAAGATTTTTTTGTTAAAGGTAATAGAGTTTATGTTAAAGGTTATTTAAGTTCTTATTCATCTAATAATAAAATACAAAGTTTTATAACAGTTAACGATATTGCAGATAATTATGATGATATAGTAAATGGTAGAAAAGCACCACATATTAGATATGATCCTGATGGTGTTATGGTTTGGAATGGTAAAAGATGTGAATCAATACCTCCAACTGAAGAAGAAAAAAGAGAAATGGAAGAATTATTAAAAGAATATAGAAATGAAGGTGTTAATAATGAAGAGATAGAAAGGTGCGTAATTGATATTGAACAAGAGTAATTTTTATAAAACATTACGCATAAGATTTGATGAGTGGAGGAATATTTATGTATGAAACTTTAGAATTTTATGACAGTAATGGCTATGATTTAAAAGAAGTTTTAAAAAGTTGTATATATAAGTATTACATTATTAATAAGAATTTAAAGATTAATTCTGACAAAACATTTAAATCTGACAAAAAAAATAGTATAATTAACTTAACTAATGAAGTGAAAGTGTTGTCTAGCGAAAGGAGTTAAAATGTATAATAGATATACAATAGACAATACAATATTTAAAATAGCTATTTATATAAGATTATCAAGAGAAGATGGCGACGACATGGAATCAGAAAGCGTTACTAATCAAAGAAGTCTATTAAATGGCTATTTAAAAGCACAAAATTTAGTTGCAGTTGATATTTATATAGATGATGGTTATACGGGTACTAATTTTGAACGTCCAGATTTTAAAAGAATGTTAAATGACATTGAAAAAGGAAAAATTAATATGGTTATAACAAAAGACTTATCAAGATTAGGTCGTGATCATATTATGACGGGATATTATGTTGAAACGTACTTTCCAGAAAATGATGTTAGATATATTGCCGTAAATGATGATATAGATACTTTTTATGAAACAAGTGGTTCTGATATGATGCCATTTAAATTAAGTATGAATGATATGTATGCAAAAGATATTTCAAAAAAAGTTCGTTCTAATTTGCTTCAAATGAAAAAAGATGGTAAATTTTGTGGTAGTTTTGCTCCTTATGGATATATGAGAGACCCAAATAATAAACATCAGTTAATACCTGATCCAAACACTGCTCCTGTTGTAAAAAGAATATTTGATTTATATGTAGCAGGTTATGGTAGTTCTGGGATTGCTGAAATACTAACAAGGGAAGAATTACCTACACCTATTATGTTTAAATATTCTGGTTCAAAATTAAATAAATTTGACCATCCTGAAATATGGAAACACACATCTATAAGTAATATTATTAAAAATAGAGTTTATATTGGAGATTTAATACAACACAAATTTCAAAAAGTTAATTATAAAATCAAAAAAAGAAAAAGTGTTCCAGAAAATGAATGGTGCATAAAAGAAAATGCTCACGAAGCAATTATTGATAAAAAAACTTTTGAAATAGCACAATCCATTAAAGATTCTTCTAATACTTATAATCCAGAACGTAGAAATGTAGAATATGTATTATCTGACTTAGTTTATTGTAAAGACTGTGGTGCTAGAATGAGTATTAGTTATGATAAAAAAAGAGATAGAATTACAATGAATTGTAATAACTATCGTAAGTTTAGTAAATATGATATATGCTTTTCCCACTATATTAATTATACAAAACTAGAAAAAACTGTCTATGATAAATTAAGTAATATGGCAAATAAGTATATTGAGGATAAAGAAGAATTTGAAAGTATTATTAAAAGTGAGTATATTGACCCAAGACAAGATAAACTTAAAAAAATAGAAGAATTAAATTACAAAATAGAAGATTTAAAAAGAAAACAAGATTCTTTATATGATGATAAGTTTAACAATATAATAAGTGTAGAAACATACACTAGACTATTTAATATTACTGAAGAAGAAATTAGGACTGCAAATGAAAAATTAAAAATATTAAAAAATGAAATTTCAAGTATAGAAGAAGATTCAAATTGTTATGTAGAATATTTAGAAATTATTAATAAGTTTTTAAACATGGAAAATCCTACTAAGGAAATTATGAATAAATTAATTGATAAGATATACGTAACAAAAGATAAAAAACTAGAAATTCATTATAGAATTAAAAAAAGTGAAGTATTAGTGTAAGAAAATGATACATTGCTTGATAGCAATTTTTAAAAATACAAAAGGGTATCACAAAAACAGGTCATACTGGTATCAAGAACCAATTCCATTTGTAGAAGCTGCAGAAATAGGAACAGAAAAAGTAATTAAAGATCATTCCACCATTGGAATAGTTGTAACTACTGATGGTTCTATTGGAGAAATACCAAGAAGTGAATATTTAGAAGCTGAAAAAACAGTAATTGAAGAATTAACTTCCATAGGTAAACCATATATAGTATTATTAAATTCCACTCATCCAATGCTTCCTGATACTGAAAGACTCGCAGCTAAAATGAAAGAAGAATACAAAGTACCAGTATTACCAATAAACATCGAATCTATGCAAGAAAAAGATATGTATGGTATTTTAAAAGAAGCTCTATATGAATTTCCTATAGAACAGATAAAAGTAAATATGCCCGAATGGATAGCGGTCCTAAATCCAGATAACTATATAAAAGCAGAATATATAACCAAAATAAAAGAAGCCATAACTGAAGTAAATAAACTAAAAGACATAGATAAAATAAATAATAACTTTACTGAATCAGAATACATTTCAAAATCATATATATCTGAAGTAGATCCAGCGACAGGTGAAGTTACTATAAATCTAGAAGCCCCCGCAGGATTATACAGCCAAGTACTAAAAGATACCATAGGAGTTACTGTTGGTACCAAAGCAGACTTACTTTCATTATTCCAAGAATTAAATGTTGCCAAAAGAGAATATGACCAAATAAAAAATGCTCTAAAAATGGTTAAGCAAACAGGATATGGTATTGCTTCTCCTACTCTTGAAGATATGAAACTAGATCCACCAGAAATAATAAAACAAGGTTCAAGATATGGTATAAAACTTAAAGCCAAAGCTTCATCAATACACATGATAAAAGTAGATGTCGAAAGTACATTCGAACCTATCATTGGAAGTGAATTACAGAGTAAAGAATTAATAAACTACTTAACCAAAAATGAAAACGAAAGCGGTATTTGGAAAAGTGAAATATTTGGTAGAAGCCTAGATGTTATAGTACAAGAAGGTATCCAAGCTAAACTATCAATGATGCCAGATAATATAAGATTTAAATTATGCCAAACACTAACAAAAATAATAAATAAAGGTTCATCTAATATGATAGCCATAGTAATATAAAAAGACTTAATACACGATTAAGCCTTTTTTTCATCTACTTTAATAGCCACTTTATTCTTATTAATTCTATCATTGATTATCTTAGAAAATATAGAATATAATACCGAGAACAAAGGCGTAGCCACAAGCATTCCCCATATTCCTGCAACACTTGCACCAATAGTTACAGAAAATAGTACCCACATTCCAGGAAGACCAATAGATTTACCAACTACTTTAGGATAAATAAGATTACCCTCTAACTGTTGTAAAACAATTATAAATACTACAAATATGATAGCCTTAACTGGACTAATCATAAGAATTAAGAATGCTCCAAGAGCAGTACCAATAATCGAACCAAATACCGGTATTAAAGCAGTAAATCCAATTACAACAGATATTGTAGAGGCATAAGGAAGTCTAAGAACAAGCATACCAATAAAACATAAAGCACCAAATATAATAGCCTCTAAACATTGCCCAGTAACAAAGTTAGAAAAAGTTTTATTAGACATAGTGGCTATATCAGCAATCTTATCACTAACTCTAGGTTTCAAATAAGCTTTCATAAGTTTATCCACTTGTCTCTTCAAAGTTTCCTTCTGAGCAATAATATATATGGCAAACACAAGAGAAATAATACCCTTACTAACAATACTAATAATTGAAGTAGCAACTTCAGTAGTAATAGATAAAACATCTTTAGAATTACCCTTTATATAATCAGTAATAACCTTAGTAAAATTATCCAAATATTCACTAACTTTATTAATAGTCTTTTCTCCAACATCAAATTTTCCAAGTATATCAATAACATCTTCCTTATATTCAGGTAAAGTTTCAGAGAACAAAGAAACTGAATTTCTAAGCTGTGGAATAAGTAAATTCATAACAAAATAAATAATAAGTCCTACAAGTATTAAACTAATAGTAATACTAAGTGGCCTCTTAATTTTTTTCCATACTTTACCCTCTTTAATTTTACCAAATATTTTTGTTTCAATAAACTTAATTAACACATTCAATACAAATGCTAAAAGTGCTCCTATAATAAATGGTGATAATACATTAATTACATATCCTAATACATTAATTATTTTATCAAAATTAACAAGTGCAAAAATAATAATAGCAACATAAGAAATAATAAATAAAATATCTTTTCTTGTTTTAAATTTCATATTATCCCTCCTAAATCACTCTTATTATAACATAACAAAAACAAACTGACAATAATATATTATTATTATTAACAATACAATTGTAAACTATACCAAATCATTCTTTACATATTTGTATACATTTAGTTAATTTTACTAAAATATTTTTTAATTTACTAAAAACCCTTGATTTTATTGCAATTATATGATATCTTTAATGTAGTAAACATAGTATGTTTACATTGTACAAAATGGAGGTAATAAAAATGACAAAAGCAGAATTAGTAGAATTTATAGCTGAAAAAGCTGATTTAACAAAAGCAGATGCTGGAAGAGCATTAGAAGCAATGATTGAAGGAATTACTGAAGGACTTAAAAAAGAAGGAAAAGTAACATTCGTAGGATTCGGAACTTTCACTGCTAAAAAAAGAGCTGCAAGAGAAGGAAGAAACCCACAAACTGGTGAAACAGTTAAAATTGCTGCTAGAGTTGTTCCAGGATTCAAAGCTGGAAGCAAGCTAAAAGATGCTTTAAACTAATTTGAGTCAAAAATAAAAGGCTTCGTAATGAAGTCTTTTTTATATTTCTTTATTTTTTATAAAAGTAAAACATCGCTATCTTACGTCCCTACTCATAGTTTCAACTTTACCAAGTATCATATCTTCGGAAAAGACATTAACTACAATAGTTTGATACTTAGGATTCATTGCCTGAAGAATAATAGCCTTATTGCTCTTATATAATCTTCTAACAGATAAAGTATTACCCTTAATCGCTATAACAATATCATCACCATTATTATAACTATCTTTTTTTCTAAAGAATATTCTATCTCCTTTTAAATATATTGGAGCCATTGAATCATCAGTAAGTTTAATAGATAAAGCACATTGTTTACTAACAGGTTCATATGAAGCATTCTTATAAGTATTAACAATCTTTTCTCCTCTTGAAGTAACATTTTTATTACCATTAAAAGTATTAACATAATTCTTAATAAGTTTCTTCTCAAATAATTCTTCTTCTTCCCTAGTCATAGGAATATCTTTAATAACATCTGAACTAATATTAAATATCTCAGCTATATCAAAAAATATTTCATAAGGAATATTAAGAGTACCAGTCTCATACTTATGTAATGTTTGCCTATTCTTCTTATAATTTAATGCTCTAGCTAAATCTTCCAAAGAGTAATTATACTTTTCTCTATACTCCTTAATAATTCCACATACAAAAGGCTTTAAATCATCACTTACTAATTCCTGTTTTCTTGTTCTCATATTACATTCACCTACTTATCTTTTCTTTTAACAATCAAATATACTGGTATTAATCCCAATAAACCAATTACAACCTCTATTAAATATCTAATAACAATCATACCAAATAGTTCTACTACTGTATAATTACCAATATGTGCTATACTAACAAAAATAATACTTTCAATAAATAAAACTACTAATATTGAACCTACATTATTAAATATAATATTATTTTTATTTTTTCTAATATTATCATAAACATTACTGCCCATCCAGATAATCATACCAATTGACAGAAGGCCACCAACAAAATATCTGATATTAGATAAATCATATCCAAATAATAGATTATAACTATCATTACTAGCCAAATTATATTTACTACCAATAGTTAAAGTAGTAATCATAATAACCATATAAGTAAGAATATACGCTATACCAAAAGTACGAAGTATTCTTGTTGTTTCATCAAATCCATATCTATGAATAATAATATTATTAAGAAGTAATATTCCCACTATAAAAGGAATGCCCATATTAACATCAAAATCAAACATATTAATCATCTTAAATAACATTACACACAAAATAGAACTAAATAACCCTATACCCAAATATAAACCATCTTTCTTACCCATTTTATATGCTAAAAATATCAAAAAGAAAGTAAGAAGTATCTCAGTAATTAAAACAATATAATTCATTATTTCACCTTCTTTACTTCAAACATCTTATTGACAACAAGTAAATATATTACAGTTACAATAGACTTAACTAAATAATTACTCAAAGTAATCATCATCGAAGTATCAAATCTAATAATAAAGGCATAACTAAAATATATAAATACAAATACATCAGCAAATAAAATACCAACTACTGTAAGTATAGTCTTAATAAGTCTCTTACTATTCTCTTTCTTAAGTTCACTAAAAGTATAACTACTAAAAAGTAATGTACCAATTAAAGAAATAGGATATAATATAAGAATAGGCAAATTATTAAGTATTAATTCTTGATATATAATAGAATTCTTATCCCCAAGTGAAGGAACAATAAAAGTATTAAGTAGAAGTATAATACCAAGCAAAATAGTACTAACACCAATCGTAGTAATTAACTTCTTATCTTCACCCTTACCATATCTATTAACAAAGTAATAAAGTATGACAAGTAATCCTGAAGAAAATATAATACCAAGATTAATATCAATTCCAAATATATTAACTAATTTAAAAGACATAATAAAAGATAAAACAGAATAAATAATAGCTAGTATATAAAATTCATGCTTATCAAAATATCTATGTACTATATATATTAGTCCCAAGCAAATACATATAAGTAAAAGAAATATCACTATACTCATATAAACACCTTCTTATTCAATATCATTATACCATATATTTTTTAAGATACAAATAATTTTATGAAAATTATATTAAAAAAGAAGAAACTAACCATTATTTCTTCTTTTAATCATATCATAAAAAGCCTCTAATCTTGTATCCACTCCCACTTCATTATCTTCAGAATCAAAACTAAAATATAATATAGGTATTTTGTATTCATTAGCTATTTTAGGTAAAATACTCATTGCCGATATTTCGGGAGTACAACCAAAACTCTTTAAATGTAAGATACCATCCATATAAGTAGAATTAATACTTCTAACAATACTTGCAGTTCCATCAGCCCCTAAATGATATTTAAGATATTTCTTACCCTTTCTAATCATTCTATTAAGAATAAATCTCTTTGTAATAAGCAAATAAGTAAGATCAGTATCCCTATATACTTCTACTCCCATCTTAATTAATTTTCTTTCAATATTAAATGAAGTGTTAGAATCAATAAGAGAAAATAGTTCCCCTACTATTCTAACTCTAAGAGGTTTATTAGGCTTATTAATCTTAATATTTCTAAATTTCTTTCTATACCTAAAATACATAATAATATTCTTAATAATCCTATTATTCTTAAAACTATCTAAATATTCCTTTTCTACTCTTTCAAATTCACCTTTTACCACTTCAAATCCCATATTAAGTCTAATATATTTTTCTATCTTATCAATAAATATAATCATAAATAAACTATTAATAAGATAATACATAATACTAAATATATTACACTTTCTATTCATCTTTTTACAAAACTTATACCCTTTTTTAAGAGAAATATGATTATCATAAATTAAATTATAAAACTCAAAATCATAACCTAAATCTCTAAGTATCTTCTCTTGTAATTCACCATAATAACCATATCTACAACCACCACCACCCTGAACAAGAACATTAGCTCCCATATCAAGTGCTTCAATATAGTTACCTAAATTATATTTAAAAGGTACACATACAAAATCAGGAGAATATTTACTACCAAGTTCTATAGTCTTTCTAGTACTTTTAGGAGGAATAATTACTTTACATTTTAATGCTCTACTAAGAAAATAATTAAATACTATATAATAATTACCCAAATGTGGGAATGATATAACCTTACCCATTATCATGCCTTACCTTTATAATATCAACAAAACTCTCTAATCTAGTATATAATCCCAAAGTAGAAGTACTATCATCTAATATAATATTAATACATGGTATATTCTTAAGTTTTCTAATAGCCAGTTCATTAACTAAACTATCTGTACCACATGGAAATGCTGATAAAAATATAATACCATCTACTACATCTTTATAATAAAAAGCACTACCAACATTCTCTTTAGAATATAAAAAATATAAAGTATTAGATTCTTCTTCAGCATAATAAATAGCTTCTTTTCTATTCATTCTATCAGAATATAATAAATCAATATCTTCATCTTTTAAATAATTAATAATATTACTAGATAAATACTTATCATAAACAATATAAGGATGAGATACAATAAGTATTTTTAATCTATTGCTTCTCATTATCTTATTTTGTTTTAATATAAGAGTTTTATTATATTTATATTGTCTTATACTACCAACAATATAAGCATAAATAATTCTAAATATATTTTTATTTAATCTTAGCCCCATTTTAACAAAGCCAAATAATTCATACCTAAATTTTAAATTATCTATATTATAGTCTAATATCTTAATATTAGAAAATAAATTATTAACAACATCATAAATACCATTAAACTTAACACATACTCTTTTCTTTCTACCATAACTATATATTCTAGGTACTAATATATAATCACACTTATCACTCAAATAACTAATATGACCTAAATATATTTTGCTAGGAAGACAAGATTCATCTACTGATAAACTATTTCCTACTTTAACAATGTCACTATCAGTATTAGGACTAAGTACTATATTACATCCTATCATCTCAAAAAAATTCTTCCATAGTATATAATATCTATAATACAAAAATGCTCTAGGTATACCTACCTTAATCTTTTTCTTCATAGAATTATTCCTCCACATAATTCTATGTACTAACAATATATTTTATTCTTTATATTCAGTTTGAGCCTTACTACGTAAGTCTCTCACTGTCATTTTAAGCCTTATTCTAAGTCTTAAAATAAAATCTATCATATATAAGCATAATCTATATACCAAAATTAATTGAATACATAAATTTTTCACAATAGAGACTCTAGGCTCTATTGTGCCTATTAAGACTATCATATAGGCTTAAGAGGAAATAAAAAAGAACTAGTTTTCACTATCTAGTTCATCTTCATCTACTATTGATAAATCACTATAATCATCATCTACTAAATCATCATCATCAATATCTTTATCATAACTATCATCTTCGTAGTTATCTTCTTCACTCATTTCAATATCATCTTCTTCATCTTCAGTAATCTCATCATCAGAATCAGACTCATCATAAATATCACCCATATCAATTTTAACACTATGATTAGTTCTTAAATCCCAATTACCATCATTAAGTAATATAAATTCTTTAGAAGTAGTCAAAGATTCAAAGAAATCAGCTATCTTATCTTCATATTCTCTTTCATCTAAATCCAATAATTTACATACCTCTCTAAACAAATCAGCAGTATTCATAGTCTTCTTATTTTCCTTCAAATACATTTCTGCAATTTTAGTATAAGAAAGAAGTTCTAATTGTTCTTTACTCATTTCACTTAACATAATATTAATCCTCCTACATTTCCTCTCTAAGTATTAAACCTAATATATTCGCAGCATTATTCATAACAATCTTAATTGCCTTAATAAATGCTAGTCTCTCTTTAGTATACTCTATATCTTCAGTAACAATTTTCTCTTTAGAATAATAACTATGAAACAAACTAGCAAGTTCATACAAATAATTAGCCACCATATGTGGTAATTCTCTTGATGCAGCATTAATTAGTATATCCTCAAACTCCATAAGTTTATTCAAAATAGTATATGCAGTCTCATTATTCATAGTACTATAATTATCAATCTTTTCTACTTCTTTATTTTTAAGAATAGAACTAATTCTAGCATTAGCATACTCAATATAGTAAATAGGATTCTCATTACTATTCTTAACTGCTAAATCTAGGTCAAAATCCATCTGAGTATCCAAACTTTTTGAAGCAAAGAAATATCTCGCAGCATTAACACCAACATCCTCAATCAGCTCATTAAGAGTAATAGTCTTACCAGTTCTCTTACTAAGTTTAACCTCTTCACCATTTCTAAGTAATCTTACCATTTGAAGTATCTTAATTTCAAGTTTACTAGAATCATATCCAACCATCTCTAAAGAAGATCTTAATCTATTAATATAACCATGATGATCAGAACCAAGTACATCAATAAGTCTATCAAAACCTCTATTTAATTTATCACTATGATAAGCAATATCAGGAAGTAAATAAGTATAATTACCATCACTCTTAATAAGTACTCTATCTTTTTCATCATATAAATCAGTAGTTCTAAGCCATAAAGCATCCTCACTAATATAACATTTACCACTATCTTTAAGTTTATTCAAAGTATTTTCAACAAGTCCTCTATCATATAAAGATTGTTCACTAGTAAACACATCAAAATTAACTCTAAACTTATCTAAATCTTTCTTAATACCCTCAAGTAAAATATCAAGTCCAGCTTCTTTAAAGAAAGGTATATCTTCATCTAATTTACTATCACCATAAGTATCATATAAAGATTCCGCTAATTGAATAATCTCTTTACCATGGTAACCATTCTCAGGAAGTTCACATTCAAGTCCGCATCTCTCTTTATATCTTTCTTTAATAGATACACCAAGATTATACATCTGATTACCAGCATCATTAATATAATATTCTCTAGTAACATCATACCCACAGAAAGACATTAACTTAGATAAATTATCACCATACACGGCTCCTCTACCATGACCAATATGTAAAGTACCAGTAGGATTAGCAGATACGTATTCAATATTTATCTTCTCATTATTACCAGAATTATTTCTACCATAATCTTTACCTTCCTCTAATATCTTATTAATATTATCAAGTAAAAACTTTTTAGATAAGAATATATTAATAAATCCAGGATTAGCAATCTCTACTTTTTCAATCATTTCATATTTAATATTATTAGCAATATCTTCTGCAATTAGTATTGGACTTTTCTTAAGTTCTTTAGTAAGTAAAAAAGCCACATTAGTAGAATAATCACCATTCTTCTTATCTTTAGGAATATCAATAACTATTCTATTAATATCTAAATCTATCGGAAGACTATTTTTAATAATACTCTGTAATTTATTTTTTATACTCATAACATCTCACTCATTTCTATTTTAAATTCATACTTACAAGAAGTACTAACAATCTCATATTCAATATATATTAGTTTATCATTAGATTTCATATTACTAACATTAACTTCCATATCCATATCATAACCATTCTCTTTAAGTAAATAGTTACTTTTACTATTATTATTATTAAAAATAAAAGTATTAACAAAATCATTACCATCTCTAATCATCATAATCTCATTATCATTACATTTAATAGAATACTTAATATCATTATTATTAAAAGTAATTTTATCTTTATTTTTAATACCTCTTTCTTCAAATTCAAATATTTCATTATCAGTAATATTTCTCAAATAACCCTTAACTTTAATACGAATAATATCACTTCCAAACATTCAAGTGTAATATTACCATATCTTTAAAAAAAATACAACATATTTTAATAAATTTTTAACATAATAATAAATGCAAAAGTAAAATGCTTAAAATGAGGGATATTATGAATAAAAAAGTAAAAAAAATAATTAAAATAATTTCAATACCAATAATAATTTTTATACTAGGAAATCTCGGCATATATATTTATTGTTTTCTAACACCCAAAATGGAAATAAATAAATCACAGTCTTATTATTTATATGATAATGAAAGTAAACTAGTGTCACAAACAAATGATGAATGGATACCACTAGATAAAATAAGTAAAAATGTCATTGATGCCACAATTAGTACTGAAGACAAATATTTTTATAAACATATTGGTTTTGATTACATTAGAATAGCCAAAGCTTTTGTAACCAATATAATAAAAGGTAATAAAAGTGAAGGTGCTTCCACTATAACACAGCAGTATGCTAGAAATCTCTTTCTAAACTTTGATAAAACCTGGGAAAGAAAACTAGATGAAGCTCTTTTAGCAGTAGAACTAGAAGTTCATTATACCAAAGATGAGATCCTCGAAGGTTATCTAAATACCATTAACTATGGTGGCGTATTCGGAATAGAAGAAGCAAGTAAATACTATTTTGGTAAATCATCCAAAGACCTTTCTCTTGCAGAAGCCTCCCTTCTTGCTGGAATACCCCAGTCTCCCAATAACTATTCCCCAGTAAAAAACTATAAGTTGTCCAAAGAAAGACAAAAAATAGTATTAAAACTAATGTTAAACAACAAAAAAATAACCAAAGAAGAATATGAAGAAGCATTAAATACAGAACTAAAAATAATTGGTAAAAAAGAAGACTCTAATTATATTAGTATAAACTATTTTAGAGATTCAGTACTCGAAGAATTAAAAACAATTACCGAAGTACCAGCATCCACAATAGAAACTGGTGGACTAAAAATATATACCACCTTAGATGCCACCGCCCAAAAATCACTTGAAGACTCAGTATATAGTTATATAAATGATGATACCAAAATAGAAACAGCCGCTATTATGATGGACCCAAATACTGGAGAAGTACTAGCCCTAATTGGCGGAAATAACTATAGTAAATCACAGTTCAATAGAGCTACCAAAGCCAAAAGACAAGTAGGATCCACTATGAAGCCACTACTATATTATTCAGCTCTAGAAAGTGGTTTCACCTCATCATCATCATTCACAAGTGAAAAAACCACTTTCACTTTTTCAGGAGGTAAAAGTTATAGTCCAAAAAACTATAACGATAGATATGCTGAAGGCCCATTATCAATGGAAGCAGCAATTGCCTATTCAGACAACATATATGCCGTAAAGACTCATCTATTTCTCGGAGAAAACAACCTAATAAATACTGCAAAAAGACTAGGTATAACAAGTAATCTATCCGAAGTACCATCACTAGCTCTAGGTACCAGTGAAATAAGTCTAATAGAAATGACTAGTGCCTATTCATGTTTTGCCAGTTTAGGTTACAAAACAACTCCGCATTTCATAAAAAAAATAGAAGACTCTAAAGGAAATATTCTCTATGAAAATAAAGAAGAAAAAGAACTATTACTAAATCCAAGTCTTACCTATATATTAAATGAAATGTTAACAAGTACCTATAACAAAAACTTCATAAATTATAACTATCCCACTCTAATATCTTTATTGCCACAAATAACCCATAAATATGCTATCAAATCAGGTACAACTGATACAGATCTATTAATAATGGGTTATAACAAAAACGTTGTATTAGGAGTATGGAATGGATATGATAATAATACCAAAATAGATAGTAGTGAATACTCCCATCATAAAAATATTTGGATAGATACCATGGAATCATACTTCAAGCAAAAAGAAGCATCTTGGTATGAAATTCCAAACAATGTTGTTGGAGTATTAACTGAGCCAATAACAGGAGCCCTAGCTACTGATGAAACACAAAATAAAGAAATGTTCTTTTATCTGAAAGGGACAGAACCATCAGCAGAATCAAACTACAAAGATCTAGAAGCAGTATTCCAAGAAGAAAATAATTCAAACACATAAAAAGAAGCACCTAAACGATGCTTCTTTCCCTATCTACCTCAAATACTAAATATCGTAAAATAAAAATAATAACTTTTTATAAACAATTTTAATTGTAACCTATAATAAAAATATAAAATGTAATAAATAAATTTAAAGTGTTAAAAATCTCTAAACCAAACATATACAGATATAAAGATTTAAAATAGATAGTAATGGCTTGAAATAGTTATTTCAATTTAACTCCTAAAATAACTTAAGGAGACCACTTATATTACAAAGAAATTTCAAACTCAATAGAGTTTAATTTAGATATTTCAAAGTCAGTTCTTTGTATTTGTTTTTCTAATTCCTTAGATTTTTTTCTTATTTCATCAGAGTCATAATTAACCTCATAACAATCAAAATAAGAATTGTTAACCTCAGTAATCCTCTTTTTAGAATCCTTGTATTTTAACATATTATCATAAGAAGATTTTAATCTTCTCAAATAAGTGTTATCAATAATAGCATCTTGAATAGTTCTACCATCAGATAACTTAAATGAATTGTTTTTTTCATATAAAGTAGCTTTTAATTTAGATATTTTTTTCAAAATATCTTCCTGCTCCTTCATAGCCTCCTCGAAATCTTTCTTATAGTCTTTAATGACATTGACCCTTCCATCTAATTCAATAATAGTTTCATTGAAAATTCTTTCCTCAATATAAGAAGTTATATTGACAAACTTCTTTTCCTCATCCGCTATTATATTCATTAATTCTGAAATATTTGTTTTCATATATATTACCTCCGTTTTCGTATATAATTATATCACCCCAAGATAAAAAAAGGTCTCTTCAAAAGAGACAATGTTATTTTTATAAAATAACACCAGCATAAGTATATAGATATTCATTTATAATATTAATATCATAAATATCATTCTCTATACAATAAGATATAACTAAGTCAAAATTATTATTTTTACTTAAGCTATACCCAGCACTTGAAAGTAAGTTATTAAATCTATTTTTATCTAGTGATAAAGATAGACATAACTTAATAACAGTATTTTTTTTAGGAATATAATTACTATTACATCTTATTTTAGAAAATAATTTTCTATCTATATCTGCTCTTTTATAAACCTCCGCATCCTTATAACCTTCAGCATCTATGTAAGAAAAAAGAAGATTATTGAATGTCAAAGATTTATTTTGATTTAGATATTCTTTAATTTTGTTATTCATTGCTATACCTCCTACAGTACCTTTACTGACATCCAAAAATATAAACAATTCAAAACATCTAAATCACATAGTATTATATAGACTTTTTTTACAAAAGTCAATATAAAAAATCACTAGTAAAAACTAATGATTCCAAATAAAAACAAATCTATCTCTACCACTATAATCTTTTTCCACAGACATGTTGATATCTTTATAGTACTTATTAACTATTTTAGTAATATCCTTTCCTTGTTTATAGCCAATTTCAAAAGCCATAATAAATTTATCATTCAAATACTTACTACTATCTTTAATAATCTTATCATAAAAGTATAATCCATTATCTTTAGCATATAATGCCAAGTGTGGTTCATTATTCTTAACAATATCCATAACCTCGATATCATCATAACTAATATAAGGCGGATTACTAATAATAACATCATACTTATCAGAAACATTAGAAAAAATATCACTTTCGATAAACTTAACATTAGTATTATTAATAATATTATTTTCTTTAGCAACCTCTAATGCCTCACTAGATATATCTATACCAGTAATATCACAACTATTTAATAATTTATTCAAAGTAATAGCAATACATCCACTACCAGTACCAATATCAAGTATCTTAATATTATCTTTATTAAAATATTTCTTAATATAATTATAAGTTTTCTCTACTAGTAGTTCAGTCTCAAATCTAGGAATCAAAGTATTCCTATTAACTTTAAAATCATAACCATAAAAATTAGTATTACCCACTATATACTGAACAGGTATCCCGCTTTCTAATTCTTTTAAAGCCGTATCTAAATCTTTATCTTTTAAGTATTTTCTTAAATATTCAATATCATTCATATTTTATTATTAAATACTACCCTCTAATTTCTTTTTCTGATCTTCATTAATTAAAGCCTCAATTAAATCTTCCATATCACCATCCATAACTCTATCAAGATTCATTGAAGTATAACCAATTCTATGGTCAGTAATTCTATTCTGTGGATAATTATAAGTTCTTATTTTCTCGCTTCTATCTCCAGTACCAATCTTAACTTTTCTATCAGCAGCATTCTTTTCTTCTTGTTCTTTAAGTTTCATATCATATAGTCTAGTTTTAAGTATTTTAAAAGCAAGTTCTTTATTCTTAATCTGACTTCTCTCAGTCTGAGAATAAACAATAATACCCGTAGGAATATGTGTAAGTCTAACAGCACTATCCGTAGTATTAACACCTTGTCCACCGCATCCGCTACTTCTAGTTATATCAATTCTAACTTCAGACTCATCAAGTTCAAAATCAAACTCTTCAGCTTCAGGCATAACAAGTACAGTAGCAGTACTAGTATGTACTCTACCCTGACTCTCAGTAGCAGGTACTCTCTGTACTCTATGCGCACCACTTTCGTATTTAAGTTTAGAATAAACACTATCACCCTTAACCATAAACTCTATTTGTGAATATCCTCCAGCGGTACCAGCAGTAGCATTAAGTATCTCTATCTTCCATCCATTATTCGCGGCATATTTACTATACATATCAAATAAATCACCCGCAAAGATATTACCTTCATCTCCACCAGCTGCTCCTCTAATTTCTACAATAACATTCTTTTCATCATTAGGATCATGTGGTATAAGAAGTATTTCAAGTTCACTTTCTAATTTGCTTTTCTTACTCTCTGCTTCAGCAAGTTCTTCTTTAGCAAATGAAGCCATATCTTTATCATTAAGTAATTCCTTAGCCTCCTCAATATCAGATAATACTTTCTTATATTCTTTATAAACTTCTACTGTCTTTTCTAAACTAGTTCTTTCCTTAGAAAGAAGAGTCATTTTCTTAATATCAGATATAATCTCAGGACTAGATAACTCTTCTCCTATCTCATTATATCTTTTTAATGTAGCTTCTAATCTATCTATCATAGAATAATCCCTCATTTCTTTAAATATTATATAATAAAAATATAGAAAAGTAAATTAATAATACCAAATAAATATCTAAATATATATTTCTTGCTTATATATAATAGCCCTTTATTTGAGACAATATCTTGGCTCAAACAAACACCTAAGGACTACAGGCCTTAAGTGAAACAAAAAATAAAAAACTTTTTCATAAATTATTATTGACAATCAAAAAAAAATATACTACAATTTAGACATATTAATTAAACAGCGACTAATACTAAGTAATTATTTTACTTACCATATAGAGAGTTAATGTTAGGTGGAAATTAACAAAGTAAAATAACGAAATTACATATTAAGAGTTTAATCGGTAAATGCCGTTATCATACTAAGGCAATAATCATATTGTAAATAAAGGTGGTACCACGACTAGCTCGTCCTTTTGTGGTGTCACCTTTTTTATATAAAGAAGGAGGAATATTATGAAATTATATGATGACTTAGTCTGGAGAGGACTAATAAAAGACGTAGCAGGAGATAATCTTGAAGAAGTATTAAATGGAGAGCCTATAACATTTTATTGGGGTACAGATCCAACCGCTGATAGCTTACATATCGGTCACTATTCTTCTTTAGTAACCGCTAAAAGATTAGCCAAATATGGTCACCATCCAATACTATTATGTGGTGGTGCAACAGGAAGAATTGGTGATCCAAGGCCAACCGCAGAAAGAGAAATACTATCTTATGAAACAGTAGATAAAAATATCAAATGTATCAAAAATCAAATAGATAGATTATTCGAAGGCAAAGCCGAGCTAGTAGATAACTACTCTTGGACAAAAGATTATACATTCCTAGAATTCTTAAGAGATATCGGAAAATACATAAATATAAATTATATGTTAAGCAAAGATATTATTCAAAGAAGACTAGAAAGCGGTATTACTTATGCTGAGTTTTCTTATATGTTACTTCAAGGATATGACTTTATGCATCTATATGAAACCAAAAACTGTATCATGCAAGTTGAGGGTTCGGATCAGTGGGGAAACATAACTACCGGTATCGAATTAATAAGAAAAAAATTGGGTAAAGAAGCCTATGGCTTTACAATGCCTCTTATCTTAGATGCTACAGGGCATAAATTTGGAAAATCTGAAGGTAATGCCCTATGGTTAGATAAAGAAAAAACATCTCCTTATGAAATATATCAGTATCTAATAAATGCTGATGACTCCAAAGTGTTAGAATACTTAAAAGTATTCACTTTCCTAACCAAAGAAGAAATCGAAGATATTATGAAGAGACATGAAGAAAAACCAGAACTTAGATTAGCCCAAAAAACATTAGCCTACGAAGTAGTAAAAGATATTCATAGTAAAGAAGATGCTGATACCGCTATCAAAATATCAGAATCACTATTCACAGGCAATATCAAAGAATTAACAGATAGTGAAATAGAATTAGCCTTCAAGGGAGTACCAATATATAATGTAGCAGAAGATATAATCTTAAATATATTAGTAAATAATAGTATTGCGTCATCAAGAAGAGAAGCAAGAGAATTTCTATCAAATAATGCTATATCATTAGACGGTGATATAATAAATGATGAAAATCATGAGATAACAAATACCAGAAAGTATCACATAATAAGAAAAGGTAAGAAAAAATATTATCTAATAAAAATGAACTAAGCAATAATCTTAGTTCTTTTCTTTATATTTTCATCTACTTTAAAGTAGTTTCTTACCCATTCATTAGTTAAACCATATAGATATTCATAAACTGTAATATTAGTTCCATCTATATTAACAATTTCATTAAAATCATAATTCAAAATAAGACTTTTGTCATCAAATAAAATAATAATACCAAGTTTGTCATTATCTTCATCAGTATCCATAACATCTATATTTTCGTACATATATAAATTATTTAATAAATTAGTAATAACATTAAATTCAATTATCCTAGTTCCTTTTGATAAAAAATAACCCGCTATCAAAGAAGACATAGTAACATCTTGAAAATCTTTCATATATGCTTTTTTCACCTCGGAAGATAATTATAACTTAAATATTCATAAAAGTCAAAATAAATATTCTTTTTTTCTTTAATATCTGTTATAATATATGACAAAGGAGGGAACTATGGAACATATTTTAGACGACATTATTTTTGATAATAACCCCGTAGTAGTAGGAGTATCTTCAGGACCAGACTCTATGTGTTTATTAAATCTATTAGAACAAATAACAAATAAACTAGTAGTATGTCATATAAACCATAATGTCAGAAAAGAAAGTACTACTGAAGAAGAATATCTAAAAGATTACTGCCAAAAACATAATTTAATCTTTGAAAGTATGAAAATAACAGAATATAAAGAAACAAACTTCGAAAATGAAGCCAGAAAAAAAAGATATAACTTCTATGAAGAAATATTATCCAAATATCATTCTACTAAACTATTCCTTGCTCATCATGGCGATGATCAAATAGAAACAGTATTAATGAAAATAGTCCGTGGTTCCAACCTTGAAGGATATGCTGGTATTAAAGAAATAAGCAAAGTAAAAAACTATCAAATAATAAGACCACTACTAAAAGTAACAAAGGAAGATATTATAAATTACAATAAATCACATAATATCACATATTTTATTGATAGTTCTAACACAAATACAGATTATACTAGAAATAGATATCGCCAAAAAATTCTTCCTTTATTAAAAGAAGAAGACAAAGATGTCCACAAAAAATTCTTAAAATACTCTAATACACTATTAGAATACGATAATTATATAAAATCATTAGTAAAAAAGAATATTACTAGTATTTATAAAGATAATATAATATATATAGATGAATTGTTAAAGTTAGACAGTTTTCTAATAAAAAACACTTTATACTATATATTAAATGATATCTATTCAAATGAAAGTAACATAGTAACAGAAAAACATATAAATAGTATTATCCAATTAATAAATAACAACAAGCCAAATCTAAATATAAACTTACCAAATAATAAAATAATAGTAAAAGAATATAATAAATTACTAATAAAAGAAAACACATCAAAAAAAAGCAATTATAAAATAGAGTTAACTAATAATTTAATTATCGATAATTTAGAATTCAATATAATAGATAATACCGAAAACGATAGCAATTATATATGTAGAATAGATAAAAGTACAATAGCACTACCCTTATATTTTAGAAATAGAATAGATGGAGACTATATAATATTAAAAGGAAGTAATAATAAAAAGAAAATAAAAGAAATAATGATAGAAAATAAACTTCCAATATCACAAAGAATAACTTATCCAATATTAATAGATAGTAATAACAACATAATCTGGATACCAGGTATTAAAAAAAGTAAATTTTGTTCTAAAAAAAATGAAAAGTATGATATAATAATAGAGTGCAAAGAAAGAGAGGAAAATTATGAATAAAAAAAGTATAAAGAAAAGTTTAGCACCTTATGCATTTTTATTAATATTCATTATAGGATGCCTAATAATATTCAAAATGTTCAATGTAAAAGTAAATGAACTATCTTATGATGAATTCATGAAAGACTTAAACGGAGGTAAAGTAACAGAATTAACTATAACCCCTAAAGTTCGTACTGAAACATATATGCTTGAAGGAAAATTATCTGATTATGCAGAAAATGAAAGTTTTATACTTTACTTACCGCAATCAGAAGAATTCATTTCAAAAATAACAGCCGCTAAAGAAGGAACAAGTAATTTTGAATTAAAAATCAATACAGATGCCGAAGCATCATCTTGGCTTGCTGTTTTAGTAGATGTTGTTCCAATAGTTATTCTAGCAGGCGTTACAATTTGGATATTCACAAGACAACTTGGTGGCGGAAGTAAATCTATGGACTTTGGAAAATCAAGAGCAAAACTTGTTGAGGAAAGTCGAGCAACCTTCAAAGATGTTGCAGGTTTAACAGAAGAAAAAGAAGAAGTACAAGAATTAATAGACTTTTTAAAAAATCCAAAAAAATTTACTAGTATGGGTGCTAGAATACCAAAAGGAGTTCTATTAGTAGGTCCCCCAGGAACAGGTAAAACCCTACTAGCTCGTGCTGTAGCAGGAGAAGCAAAAGTACCGTTCTATTATATAAGTGGTTCAGACTTCGTAGAATTATTCGTAGGTATTGGTGCATCAAGAGTAAGAGATATGTTTAAACAAGCAAAAATGAATGCCCCATGTCTAATATTTATTGATGAAATAGATGCCGTAGGTAGACAAAGAGGAACAGGCCTAGGTGGAGGTCATGATGAAAGAGAACAAACACTAAACCAATTATTAACAGAAATGGATGGTTTTGGTGCCAATGAAGGAATAATCATAATAGCCGCTACCAATAGACCAGATGTATTAGACCCAGCTCTATTAAGACCAGGAAGATTTGATAGACAAGTAACAGTAAGTTTACCAGATAAAAATGCCAGAATAGAAATATTAAAAGTACATGCTAAAAACAAAGTATTAGCCAAAAATATAACACTAGAATATCTTGCTAAAAGAACTCCAGGATTCTCAGGAGCAGACCTAGAAAACTTACTTAACGAAGCCGCTCTACTAGCAGTTAGAAGAAGCAAAAAAGAAATAACAATGGCTGAAATAGATGAAGCAACAGACAGAGTATTAATGGGACCTGCTAAAGTAACAAAGAAATATACCGATAAAGAAAAGAAATTAGTTGCTTTTCACGAAGCAGGACATGCTGTAATGGGATTAAAACTAGATGGTGCCAATGAAGTACAAAAAATAACTATAATTCCAAGAGGACATGCTGGTGGTTATACAATGATGACTCCTAAAGAAGAATCATTCAACTATACAAAGAACGAATTACTAGAATCAATATGTGGTTTACTTGGAGGAAGAGTTGCTGAAGAAGTAACATTTGGAGAAATAACAACAGGAGCCCATGATGACTTCAAAAAAGCTACAAAAATAGCCAGAAGTATGGTAACAGAATATGGTATGAGTTCATTAGGACCTATGATGCTTGAAGAACCAGATGGCAATACATTCTTAGGTAGAGATTATACCAAAAATAGAAATATTTCAGATACAGTAGCCCATGAAATAGATGAAGAAATGCGTTCAATAATCAATAACTGTTACGAAAAAACTAAAAAAATCATATCTGAAAATAAAGACTTATTATCTTTAATAGCAAATACTTTACTTGAAGAAGAAACAATAACTAAAGAAGAAATAGACTTTCTAGTAGAACATGGGCATCTACCAGAAGTAGAAACTAAAAAAGAAGAAGAACAAGTAAATGAGGTTAAAGAAGATACAAAAAAATCAAAAAAGACTACCAAAAAAGAAGATACTAAAACCAAATAGTATCTTCTTTTAATTATCTTCATCCGGTATTCTAATAATAAGTTCTCCATCCTTAGAATACAAATACTTTTCTCTTGCATATCTTGCCACATATTCAGGATCTTCAAGCTTTTTAATATCCGAATTCAAAACTTTTTCTTCATCAGTAAGTTCTGCAATTCTATCGTTAAGAACTTGTTTTTCTTTTTTAATACTAACTATCTTATTAACATTAGAAAAAAAACTATAACTAAGAGAACCTATAATACCACCAAAAATAATAAAGAATAGCAGTATTCTAAGTTTAGCTTTTTTACTAATTTTACTTTTTCTAGTATTCTTACTCTTAGCCAAGTTATCACCTTCTTACACTAAGATTATAGCATAACTTAACTTTTTTTACAACGAATTTTCCTATATATGACAAAAGATAACATATAACCTGTAAACATAACAATTAAGAAATATATATGAATAATACCATTATTAATCTTAAGTAATCCATAAAAATATAATAGTGAAATAAACATAACAAACAAAAAAGATATAATAATTTTATAAAGCATCTTACCAGTATACAATAATTTATAATTAAGTTCTAATAAAAAAAACACAAATATTCCATAAAAGAAAGAAAATAACAAAGAATATATTTGAATTCTTAATATCATTTAAATAACTTATTCAAAAGAGAATCATCTTTATTCTTTTTACCATTAACATTATCTAAGTACATCAAACTATCTATTCTTCCTTTTATTGAAACATTTCCCTGATAAGTATCCAGTTTAATAATCTCAAGTTCACTACCCTTTATCGCTAAATATCCCATTGTTGTCTCCATAAGAAATTCTTCACTATCAAAGCTTTCAATTTTCTTTACACCAGTTAAAACAATACTTTTTCTTTCTGCAATAGAAAGACTATGATTATAACCGCTATCAATATTACTTGTTTTATCCATAATATATCCTCCTAGAAGATTATATGCAAAAAAACAAATAGATATGAAAAAACTATTAGTTTTTCCTAATAGTTCTTATTCAGTCTTATTATATTCTTCAAAGATAGCATCTTCAAACATCTTTCTTGTTTCTTTATCAATAGGATGTGCTGTATCTCTGTGTCCACCAGTAGCAGTAGGCTTACTTGGCATAGCAATAAATAATCCATTATCACCATCAATTATTCTTATATCATGTACAGCAAAGCAGTCATCAATAAGTACAGATGCAATTCCTTTCATTCTTGAATTTTCCTTTTCAATTTTACGAACAGTTACTGAAGTAATCTTCATGTCTATCAACTCCTTCTAGAAAATACTTTCTAATTACATTTTATATTATTTATAAAAGAATTGCAAGTACTTTATACAAATTTTACACTTTATCAAAAAATAATTCTATCGTATTAGTAAGAACATCTCTATAACTAAAACTTTTAACTTCATTACCATCAGTTTTAATAATAAATATATAATTATACACTTCTTTTATAATTCCTTCATATTCTTCTTTCTTATTTCTACTACCATTATAAATTACCTTTACATTATTTCCTTTTTTACTATCTATATTATTTTTAATTTTCTCTATTGTCATAATTATCTAGGATACCCAACATACATAGTACCCTTAGTAATAATCCCCCCTATTCCATCAGAGCCATATTTAGTTTTATTAAGAATCTTTATCAAATCAATATCCTTGTTTTTATCTGAAAAAGCAAGACAAGTAGCAATAATTGCTGGATCAAGTGCATGTATATTAATTCTCTTAGGACTAGAGGCAAAATTAGCCCCAGCTTTTATTAGTTCTTCATAATTAGATTGACAAGCCCCCGCTATTATAATAAGTTTTTCATGAGAATTTTCATACTTTCTAGCAGTCTTAATCGCCGCTACAAATTCATCACTACTTTTATAGCTATTATCTTTTCTTTTTTTACGGTATAATGCATCATGCCCAGTAATAACAATAATATCAGGGTTATATTTATTAAGACTCTCCGTAACAACATTAGATAAATCCTTACCATCAGTACATATTCCATAAGCCTTAATTCGATTCTTTTTATAAAAATTCATACACTTATTCATAAAAGAAAGGTCCTGGTCCAAATGCACAATCTTTCCCGGTAAATAAAAGTATTCATTTCTATCTAGATTCCTAAAATTATCAATCTCCGGAGCGAAATCATCTTTATCATCATCAACATATATTTTTAAATCTTCTTTTGGACTATCTGCATACAATCTAACAACTTCACCCTTAAGTATATAATTGTTATCATCAATAGCTATAATTCTAAATATAATATCATTATCATAAGACTTTCTAGTAACTAAATCACCAATTTGAAACATAATACTCACCCATATAATATTATGTAATAATCAAAAATATATAACAAAAATGAGTTATTACTTCAATAACTCATTTGCCAATTCTACAAATACATAATAAGGAATATTTTCACTTCTAGTATTAATATTAAAATTATACTTCTCAAGTACACTTTCTATTATATTTATATCATAATTACATAAATTATTTTTAATAGTTTTTCTTTTAAATCTAAAACTATCTTTAACTATTTTTCTAAAGAAATCTAAATCCTTAACATATTCTAAATTATCCTTTTTAACCATCTTAATAACAGCGGAATCAACCTTAGGTTTAGGTACAAAAGAATTTTTACTAACATTAGTAACTCGTTTAATATCATAAAAATAATTAAGAAAGACAGTAAGTTGTCCATACTCTTTAGTTCCAACAAGAGCACACAATCTATCAGCAACTTCTTTTTGAATCATAATAACAATCTCACAAGCAGGTATCTTTTCTTCAATAATTTTACTTATAATAGGAGTAGTAATATAATATGGTAAATTAGCAACAATATATAAATTATCAAAACAATAATTACTTAAATCATCATTAACATTTCTATTTAAAAAATCGTCAAATATAATAGTATAATTATCATATTCAGCAAGTTCCTTATTTAATATTCTTTCTAATCTAGTATCAATTTCATACAATATTGCTTTGTCAACTTTAGGAAGTAGTTTCTTAGTCAAAGAACCAGCTCCCGGTCCAATTTCAATAACCAAATTATTTTTCTTATATTCAGTAGCATTAACAATTTTATTTACAATATTATCATCCTTCAAGAAGTTTTGACCAAGTGTTTTTTTAAAATCAAAATTATACATATTAATAAAACATCACTACCAATACTTCAGTTATTATAAGAAACAAAGCAAGTAAAGATAGGCCAAGTCCAACCTGATTACAAGTCTTATTTTTATATACTAATGATAAAATAAAACCAACAACCATAAATGCTAATGAAAAGCCAACAAAACCAAATAAATACATTATTCTATCTAATACTTTCGTATACATACCTACAGCACTTATGTCAGTAGTCAAACAATCAAAAGCATCTAAAACTGCTAATGAAGAAAAAATGATACTAAGTATACCCGTGGCATTACTATCACCTTTTTTCTTCTCTCTATATACTCTCGAAGGAATACTATTATTTATATTACTATCTACTAAAACACCACAGTTAACACACACATAAGCATTCTCGTCAAGTTTACTACCGCAATTTCTACAATACATATACTGCCTCCTCTACAACAAATATTTTATCATAATAGTGTACTTTTATCAATAGAAAAAATAGAGTCAAAACTCTATTTACATCTTTAATTATTAAAATAAAATTCTATTTATGATATGTCTCATTATTAATAATTTTAAAGCATCTATATAATTGCTCTAAAAATATTAATCTAAACAAGCCATGTGGAAATGTCATATTTGAAAAGGATAGTTTATAATTAGATCTATTCTTAATATTATTGGAAAGTCCATAAGATCCACCTATTACAAAAGTAATATTAGAGTGAGATATAAAAGTATTATCTAATTTATCAGCAAATTGAGTAGAAGATAGATTTTTACCTTCAATTTCCAAAGTAATTACATAATCTTTATTATCGATATGTTTCATTATCTTAGTTTCCTCAATAGAGGGTATAGAGTCATCAACTTCAATTATTTCAAATTTATGATATTTATTAATTCTTTTAAAATAATCATTTACTCCATCAGTTAAATATTTTTCTTTTATTTTTCCAACACAGATTAGTTTTATCATACATTTATCAACTCAGTTTCTTCATTTTGTTTAGTAATAATTATATTATCTACATGTTTATTATCTTCTTTTAATCTATTTGCTAGTGTTTCGTAAGCAAGCTCTTCAGTATTATTATCCTGTGATAAATGAGCTAACAATATATAATGAGTATTGTCTCCTATAAAAGAAGACAAATACTTAGAAGAATCATAATTGGATAGATGTCCTTTATCAGATAGTATTCTCTGTCTAATACTAAAAGGATATTTTCCATTAGTAAGCATTTCCACATCATGATTAGATTCCATAATATATAAATCTCTATTACTAAGTATATCAAAATATTTTTTATTAATATATCCAGTATCAGTAATATAAACAATTGATTTATTTTCACTACTAATAATATATCCTCTTGAATCAGGAGCATCATGTGAAGTTTTAATCGTAGTAACATGAATGTCTTTAATATCAAACTCATCTTCAAGTAATTTATAATTATCTATATAATCTAATGTTTTATGCATCACTTCAGTAATATATACTGGAATATTATATTTCTTAGCAAATATTTTTAGGCCCCCTATATGATCAACATGAGTATGGGTAATAAGTATAGCATCAATGTCACCAGGAAATACTCCCAAATCCTCTAATTTTTCCTTTACATATTTTGAAGTATTTCCCAAATCAATAAGTATCTTTACATTATTACTTTCTATATAAGTAGTATTCCCTTTACTACCAGATGATAAAACAGATACTTTCATCGATACAAACTTAGAGGATTTATCGCAGTAGCATTAGGCCCACCAACTCTTACAGAAAAGTGTAAATGGGTGCCACCATAAGGATTTCCTGAACTAGGCGTAGGTACAACATAACCAGTGTTCCCCATAGCGGCTATTTTTTGACCTCTTACAACAGTTTGACCAATACTAACATAGTATTCTTTTAAATGCATATAAATAGTGTAGTATCCACCCACATTATGATTAACTATAACATAATTGCCTCTTCCCCCATTGCAACGTGTATTGCCTGGATAACATCCACTTTTAGCATCAACAACAACCCCATTATTCGCAGCGTGTATTGGTGAACCATATCCTACATATATATCTAAAGCATCGTGAAAAGAACCCCAACGATATTCAAAATAGGTTGTAATAGTATAAGGCTTTTCCGTTGGCCATGCCCAATAACTTAAATCTGCAACATTAGGAGCATATTTCTCACCCTTAACAATTATTCTATTGACAGGAGGTTTAATTTCAGTAGAATTTGCAATAGTACCAGAACGTAATTGACCATTAACATATTGACTCTTTCTGGTAACTCTATATAAACCATTTTCTCCTTCTCTAATAGTTTCTTGATACCCAATATATTGACTAGAATCATATTGAATCTCAGTATCATATGTTCTTTCTTCTTCACCAACACTATGAACATCAACTGCTACAGATATAACTGGGTTTATAAGACCAACATTAACTTTTTGTCCCTCATATAAAAGATTATTTTCACTAGTAAAATCAGGATTTGCTATTAAAAACTCCTTAACATTTAATTTATGTTTATTAGCAATAGATTCTATTGTGTCTTCTGCTTTAACAGTATAAGTCTCTTTTTTTTCTAAAGTACCATAAAGTAAATATTTACTAAGCTCATCAACATCAACAAAAATCTTCTCATCAGTAGAAATTAAAGTTTCTTTATAAGTAATATTCTCAAGTAAATCAATATTCTCTATCATGCTACCTAAATCTTTAACTTCCTCTTGAGTACCTGCAACAAATTTTTCATACTGTTCCTCATCAACAAAGGCTTTAATAGTATTCTCAACAGCTTCATCAAATACTTTTTTATCTAATACATATAAATTTAAAGTTTTCTTATTATTATCTTCATCATCAGTATTAACAATAGCAATCTGATAACCATGAACAGTAAACTTTTTATTACTAATTATTTTATTATAAATTTCAACATCACTGCTAACAGAAGGATTATAAGTAATATTCTTCTTTATTTCTACTCCTTTAGGAGAATAAACTGTATCAACATCATATTTCTTTTTTAGTTCCTCTTCTTTACTATTTACATAATCATTAAAACTTTCTTTTGAAGAAATACTACCTATAGATTTACCATCCAAATAAACAGTATAAACAGCAGTAGGTTCACTAGTAGCATAAGTAGTAAAAGTTAAGACCAAAACAAATACAGAAAGAAATATACAAAACACAATTAACCCCAAATTTATTTTTTTAGTTTGCACTAGCACCATTCTCCTTCCTTATAGATAAAAATGTCGAAGTCTTTTTCTTAAATAACAAATCAATAGTTTTAGTAGGTCCATTTCTGTGTTTTAGTATAATAAGTTGTATAGGATTAGGTACTTCATCACCCACAGGAACTTCAACATCAGGTGCATGTAATGCTGCAACAATATCAGCATCCTGCTCGATAGAACCAGACTCTCTCAAATCACTAAGTACAGGTTTTTTATCTTCTCTTTTTTCAACACTTCTAGATAACTGAGACAAAGCAATAACTGGTACTTCAAGTTCTAAAGCCATAGTTTTAAGCGCTCTAGATATTTCAGATACCTCTTGCTGTCTTGAGCCGGAATATCTTGAAGAAGAATCAATGAGCTGCAAATAGTCGATTATAACAAGTCCAAGGCCTTCGCCCTGAGTAGCAAGTCTTCTACATTTAGCTTTAATTTCACTAGGAGTAACACCACCTGCATCGTGAAAGAATATATTAGTATCAGCTAAAATACTAATAGCCTCATTAAATCTCTTCCAATCATCATTCTCTAGTTTACCAGTACTAAGTTTCTTATTATCAATTTGTCCCAAAGAACTAATCATTCTCATAATAAGTTGCTCCGCAGGCATTTCTAGAGAGAAAATAGCAATATTTTTCTTAGTGCTTTTAGCGGCAGCTAAACCCAAATTAAGAGCAAAAGCAGTTTTACCAACAGCCGGTCTAGCAGCCAATATAATAAGCTGAGTAGGATGAAGTCCTTGAGTTAATGCATCAAGTTCTCCAAAACCAGTAGTAAGTCCATTTAATTTACCACCATTTTTAGCAATAAATTCTAAATCGCTTTGTGCTTTAGATAAAACATCCTGTACTTTTCTAAATTCACTAGTTTTCCTAAACTTTGAAATATTAAGAATTTCTTTTTCGGCCTCATCAATAGTATCAGAAGCACTCATTTCACTATTCGTAGCCTTATTCACTATATCAGTAGCCACTTCAATCATTTTTCTAAGTGTATACTTTTCACTAACCAAACTAATATAGTATTCAATATTAGCGCCAGTGGCAACAGAGTTAACTACTTCGTTTAAATACTGGACACCACCTATCTCATTAAGTCTATTACAATTAATTAAATATGTTGTAATAGAACTAATATCAACCGGAGTATTATTAATATATAAAGTTTTAATAGCATCAAATATTTTTGCATGACTATCTAAATAAAATATAACACTATCAACCTCTTCACATCCTTTTTGAAGAGATTCATATGACCAAAACATTGAACCAAGCAAATTTTTTTCAGCCTCAATATTTTTAGGTAATTCTTTGTTCATCACTTCACCTACTTACTTTTTAATTCAACCCCGAGTTTACAAATAACTTTCTTATGTAAAACAACATCTACATAAAACATTCCAATAGAAGACAAACTATCTGTAATAACAATTTGTTTCTTATCTACTTTATAACCTCTTTTATTAAGTTCTTCACATATTTGTTTACTAGAAATACTACCAAAGACCTTACCATCTTTACCAGTAGAAACTGTAAAAGATATAACCTCTTTTTCTAATTTATTTTTAATTTCAGTAGCAATTCTAATATTATTTTCTTCATTTATTTTGTTTTGTGTAATCTCTGCATCAAGCCTGTCACTACTAGATTTGGTATATTTAACAGCATATCCATTTTTAATTAAGTAGTTAGTAGCATATCCATCACTAACATCTTTTATTTCGTTTTTCTTTCCCTGTTTCTTTAAATCTTTTAAAAATATAACTTTCATAAATATCCCACCTTCGTACTAATATTATACAATATTTTTAGTCTATTGTCATTATAAAAAGAAAAAAATATAGCCTAAGCTATACTCTTATTTGCAAAATGGAATAAATCCCATGAATCTTGCTCTTTTAACTTGTTCAGCAACATGTCTTTGATGCTTAGCACAAGTACCAGTAAATCTTCTTGGTAAAATTTTACCATTATCATTAACATATTTAGATATAATATTAACATCTTTATAATCTACTGTCTTACCAGCACACATATGACATATTTTTTTTCTTTTCTTACGAAATTCTGCCATGTTTATCCTCCTTTTTTAGAATGGTAAATCATTGTCACTAATTTCTATAGAATCACCAAATGCTTCAAACGGATCTTTTTCAACAGATACTGTTTCCATATTATTACTTGAAGTATCCACCATTGGTGGTTCAGGCAAATTATTAAAACTTGTATTACCAGTAGCACCAGTTCCTTTAGAATCTAAGAAACTAATATTAGAGGCAAGTATTTCAGTAACATAAACCTTTTTACCATCTTTATCATCATAATTTCTTGTTTGAATTCTTCCTTCAACTGCAATTTGATTACCTTTCTTTTGATACTTAACCAAATTTTCAGCTTGTTTATCCCAAACTACACAGTTAATAAAATCTGCCTCTCTCTCTCCATTAGCATTAGTAAAATTTCTACTTACTGCTACTGAAAACTGACAAACATTTCTGCCTGTTGGAGTAGTTCTAAGTTCAGGATCTTTTGTTAATCTTCCAATTAATATTGCTTTATTCATACTTTTTCTCCTTATTTATCTAAGTTAATAACTAGATGTCTAACAACATTTTCATCGATTCTAGATACTCTATCAAATTCCTTAATAGCGGCATCATCTTTAGCTTCAATGTTGTATAAAAAGTAATATCCAGACTTGAATTTCTTAATTTCATAAGCAAATTCTTTTTGTCCTAACTCTTTAGATAAAGTAATCTTAGCCTTATGATCTGTTAATACTTTTTCAAGTGTCTTAACTGTATTTTTAACAACAGTCTCCTCAACATCAGGTCTTACAATAAACATAATTTCATAATTTTTCATTATTACACCTCCTTTTGGACTAACGGCCTTATTCAGGCAAGGAGCTTTCGCTCATCAAGTATTATAGCAGTTTTGACAAAATATGTAAAGTTTTTTCATTATTTTTTTATTATTTTTTTCACTCCAAGCTTATAATCTTGGAGTATTATTTTGAGCCATTAAGTCTCAAAATAATATATCAACCATATCTATCATATAGAAGCCATAACTACATATACAAAATAATTATATTATTTAAATGCACCATCATCATTAAATATAACATTAATAGAATAATTTTTCATTTTATCTATAACATCTTTTTTATCTTTACCATCAAGTAAAAAAGTCTTATAATTACTTTGTTTACATGGAATAAAAGTATAATTCATATTACCTTCATTATTAATAGTCACAGATAATATTCCCGTATCTTTAGTTTCTTTATTAAATATAAAATCTCCTAAATTATAAGCAATTAACTTATTATTATATATCTCCATACCCTGAAGTACATGAGCATGACTACCAATAACTAAATCAGCTCCCATATCAATATATTCTTTACCAGTAGTAAGTTGAACATCTTCAAGTTCATTTGAATCTTCTTTTCCCCAATGAATTAGTAGTATAACAAAATCACTCTTTTCTTTTTCTTCTTTTATCCTCTTAAGTAACAATTCATTATCATAGCATCTAAATATTCCACTAGAAGTTTCAGTTGCGCCAGGAGTAACAATATTCTTTTCAGCTCTACTTGAAGATAAAAAAGATATTTTATAACCATTAGCAATATAGTAAAAAGCAGAACTTGCTTCTTCTATATTAGAGCCACCACCGACATAACTAATGCCATATTTATCTAAATATTTAATAGTATCAAGAAAAGCATCTTCTCCATAATCATATGCATGATTATTAGCAATAGAAACAATATCAACACCCATTTCATCATATATTTTTAATCTTTCAGGTCTTGCTCTAAAATTATATAATTTATTAAGTTTAGTTCCTCTATTACTTATAGTAAACTCATTATTAGCAACCATTATATCACTAGATTTCATAATATTGACAACATTATCATCTAGTATACCGTAAACACCTTTACCTCTTGAATCATAATAAGGCATTATATCAAAATTATCTGCTAAAGATATATCACCAACAAAACTAATAACAGTTTTATCCTTATTATTAATTATCTTTACTTTATCATTATTATCATATATACCATTATATTCATCAAGTAACACTCTATAAGTTTTTCCAAAAATATCATGCCATATTTTATTTGTATAACTATTATTAGTATAAGCAGTCAAAATATTATTTAAAGTATCTATACCATACTCATCACATACATACTCTAAAAAATTATTATCTAATTCATTATTAAAGAGACAATATCCTTAATAATATTATTTTTATTATTTACAGCAGCAGAACAGCCACAACATAGTAAAGAAACAACAATACATAAAAATTTAATAATTTTATTTACCACTATAAACCTCATACCATTCTTTTAACTTACTAGTACCAGAAGATACCAATTTTTTAACAAAATCCCAACCTATTCTGCAGTTATCTTTAACATCTTTAAATATTTCTTTAGCAGTATTACATCCATTTTCATAATTTTTACATATTTCAGTTGAAATATCTAAATATAAAGTAACCAATTTTTCTTTAACGTTATTATATATTTTACTACCATTACTAGAGATTGTTTCTTTATAGCCTGGAATATACTCTTCGATTTTATTATCTATTTTTAAAGCAATACTAATAATTTTAAGCTTTGCAGTACTACTCAAATCATTAAAAGTATGTCCTTTAATTTTACCATCATAAAATATAAAATCAACTATAGTAATAAAATATTCTTTAGCTTTATCTTTAACATTATCCCAAGAATTATTGTTAACTTCATCATACTTTTTTTCAAAGTAATTAACAACATCTTCTTCAGATGTAACAGAATCATTATAGTTATCATCACTATTATCTTTAATATTTACATCATTACTATTTTGATCGTTATCTTCTTTGCTTTCATTTTTTGTATTATTTTCTGTATTATTTTCTTCATTATTTTCATTGTTATTTATTTCAAATTTTTCCATTTTGTCAGTTTTATTCTTAATAATTAAAAAACTTACAGTTGCAATAAACAATACACTAATAGTAACAATTAAAATCAAAATTTTCTTTTTACTCATACACATCACAACAATATAATATCATTAAATCTACAAAAATACAATATTGACATAACAACATATTTAAAGTATTATATATAAATGCAAGGAGTTAGAACATGAAAAAACAATACGTAACTGTAGGAACAGAAACAATTTCAAGTAATATTTTTAGAAAAATATTACGTCCACTAAACAATTATACTTTTAAGCCTACTGGTGGTCTTTGGGCAGCTGAATTTAATAAATATATTATTAGTGATTGGTATGAATATATGATAACTAAGGATTCATATTTACAAACACTAAAAAGTTTTAAAGTAGCAGCCATCTTTACATTAAAAGATGATGCAAAAATACTAACAATAGATTCTTGTAATCAAATTAAAGAATTAGCAAAAAAATATCCATCATATCATCACATATTAGGATTATGCGAGCCACTAACCACCAAAAATAAAATATTTGATTTTGAAGAATTATCAAGAGAATATGATGGTGTTTATATTAATTATTATGGAATAAACTTTTCAAGAGAAATAGAAACTTTTAAAGATTGGAGTATAAATACACTTCTGTTATTTAATATTGACTGCATAGAAAAATATCAAAGTATTAATATAATGCCACAAAATCCATACGATAGCGAAGACTTACCTCAAATAATTAGTACAAGTAATGATAAAACAATAAACAAACCATGTGATATTTACACACACCTATATTTATACACAAAAAACTTATTCAATGAATTATTATCATTTTATCCAAACATAACTGACTATGATAATTACCTCGAAACAATTGCGGAAATTATAAAAAGATGCAAAGTATTAATAACTAACGAAAAATCAAAAGAAATTAAAGAACTATTTAAAACATTAGAAAATGAAAAAATACCATTATTTAATGAAAGGCAAAAAGAAATAGCCATTTACAATATTATTTTAAATTATTTATCAGAATATTTAATTAACAGCAAAGAATTTATAAAAGAATTACCCAAATCTATGATAAAGCAAAGAAAATGGTATGAATTTTAACTTGCTCTATCATAAATAAAATGATATAATCTTTATGCGGAGGAATCATTATGATAGATATAATAGTTGATACTATAATAGATGTATTAAAATTAATACCATTTTTGTTTGTTGCTTTTCTATTAATTGAAGTTTTAGAACATAAATTAACAAGCAAAAATAAAAACATTATAACAAAATCAAAAAAATTTGGTCCAGTAATAGGATCCCTTCTTGGTATCATACCACAATGTGGTTTCTCAGTAATGGGAACAAATCTATATATAACAAGAATAATATCACTAGGTACACTCTTTTCAATATACTTATCTACAAGTGATGAGATGTTGCCAATACTTATATCAGAAAAAGCAGATATCAAAATAATATTACAAATAATTTTAATAAAAATATTGTTTGGTATATTCTATGGAGTATTAATAGATTTGACTTTAAGAAAAATAAAGAAAAAGCAAGATAAAACAAACTATGAAATATGTGATAAAGAACATTGTCACTGTGAAAAAGGAATACTAATATCATCAATTAAACATACCTTAAACATAGTATTATTTTTATTTATTACTACGCTTATAATAAATATAGTGTTTCACTATGTCGGTGAAGACTATTTATCAAAAATCTTACTAAAAGGTACCATACTGGGACCATTTATCACTAGCCTTATTGGACTAATTCCCAATTGCGGAGCTAGTATAATATTAACAGAACTATATTTAAATAATGCTATAAGTTTATCTTCATTAATCGCAGGTTTATTAACTGGTAGTGGAACAGCACTAATAGTATTATTTAAGGAAAATAAAAATATAAAAGAAAACATATTTATAATATGCTTATTATATTCACTAGGAGTAATATCAGGATTAATTTTAGAATTATTAAATATAATAATATAAAATGTAACTATAACATAGCTACATTTTTTTATATTTCAAAACTAGTGTCATCAATAAAATTATAATTAGTTTTATATTTAAGCTCTCTGACTAATCTAAATAATGCTTCATCCTTCATTTTTGTTTCTAACATAATATCAACATCAGTATTATACTTCTTAATAAATTCAATAAACTCTATAAAATCATCACTATTTATATAATCACTATGACTTCTAAAATTCTTTTTACTTTTAGGAGAAGAAAAATGTAATTTAGGTTTAATATTCCAAGTTTTAAATATTCTTTCAATATCAATATCACTTTTATTACATTTATAATGATGATAATCAAGTACAATAGGAACATTAATCATATCAGAAATTTTTAAAGTATCACTAACATTAAATACCTTATCATCATTTTCAATAACAATGCATTTCTTTAAATAATCAGGTAATTTATTAAAATTATTAACAAATCTCTTAATAGAATTATTTTTTCCTAAAACGTTACTACCAACATGAAGTATTAGAACCTTATCTTTAATTTTCATCATGTTCAATAATTTATAATGATAATCTAAAATATCAATAGAGTTTTTAACAACATCTTTATTAGTACTATTAAGTACACAGAATTGATCAGGATGAAAATCCACTCTCAAATTATTATCATTAATAATTTTACTAATTCTATTATAATATTTTTTGTACTTAGTAGTATAATTAAATTTTACATCATCTTTAGTAGCAAGTGGAATTATTTTAGAGGACATTCTATAAAAATGAATATTATTTTTAACATTATATTTTAATATTTCTTCTAAACCTAATAAATTAGATTTAATAACATCATCAAGCTTGTCAATATTACATTTATTTAAATACTCACTATAAGTATAAGGACTAGAACTAGTAACATCAATCGCAGTACTAATAGCCACATACCCAAGTCTAACTAACATACAATCACCAATATTAATATTTACATAAAAGAAAATTAAATACATATTTGCATTTATTGAAATATCGTGCTATAATACTAGCAATTTTGAGAGGTGACAAAAATGAGTGAAGAAAAAGCAAAATTAATTAAAGATTTAAATAGTGCAGGAATCGATATAAACTTTATAATACAAGAATCATTTTTAGGATATAAATACAGAAAAAAAGTTAATAAACTTTATGAAGAAAAAGCAGAAACACCAACAAAGTTAATTAAAATGTATTATAGTTTAGCACCAGGTAAGGTTGAATTTGACAAAATGAAAAAAGCATTTATTACAAAATACATTAATAACGAAAGTGAACTTGAGGGAACACACAATAGTATAGAAATAAAAGGACTTAAAGCTATGTATGAATATATACATTCCGATGATGTTAATTATTTATTTGATGTATATACTCTTAAAGATTTAAATGCAAAATTATTTTCATTTACAGAATACCCAGAGTATGCCGGAGATTTTAGAAGATTCGATGTATATCTTCCTGGAACTGGTACAGAACTATCAGAATGGTCTATGATAAGACCTGAATTAAAAAAAATAGATATAGAAATACAAAAATTACTAGAAGATGCAAAAGAATTAAATACTAACTTCTCAACTGATAAATTACTTGAATATCTAGATAATTGTGTAGTTATTGGTTGTAAGTTAATCAAAGTACATCCTTTTGATGATGGTAATGGTCGAACAATAAGAGGATTTATTAACAAATTATTTGAAGACGTTGGATTACCACCAATATACATCAAAGCAAATGAAAGAACAGAGTATCATTTAGCAATGAATAAAGCAAATAATGAAGGAAATTATGATTACATTAAAGGATTCTATAGATATAAAGTATGTGATTCAATAATAGAACTAGATATTAATAATAGAATCAAAAAACAAGATAACGAAAAGAAAAAAATAAAAGAATTAAAAATTAATAGTTAATATCACCCCCCTATGCAAATACATAGAGGGGTTATTTTATATAAAAAAAGTGCTAACTATTTCTAGTTAGCATTTATTACTCTCAGAAGTTAATTTCCGAGTTTCCTATCAATTTGGAGCCAATGTCGTAGGTATCTACAACTTTTTTCCAATATACGAATTGATACATAAATATCAATCTCTAATGATATTTTAACATAAATCGGAAAAAATAACAAATAAAAATTTGATAATGTAGCAGGCTTAATTGACAAGTGCTAACAATAATGTTATATTTGAGGTGGTAAAAATTCAAAAGACTCTCGTCTTAAAGGATGTGAATTGTAGTTTTAATATAAGTTGCAATAAAATAAAACCTTACAGAGATTGGAGTCTGTAAGGTTTTTATCGTTGTAATTGGCAGTTACAACAATCATTTAGCACAAGCACAGATAAGCAAATAAAGAACTATTTGATTGACTTGCTCTTTATTATAATAACATAGTTATTAAATAAAAATCAAGTCTTGTATATACTTTATTCCTATCTGTGTAAAATCAAACATTATAAATGAAAGGAATGATAGTATGGCAAAGAAAACTACAAGTTTAAAAGTAGCTAAAAAGGCATCAAAGGTACTTCGAGATAAAAGAACATCTAAAACTAATAAAAGTATTGCTGGAAGCGCTTTATCACAAAGAGAAAAGAAAAAAAGAAACAAAAAAATAATTTGTATAAAAAAGTTTTAAAAAATCATTTTGAAAATGAATATTACTATAATAGAAGTTCTGTTGCCAATGCTTTCAAAAGACTAAAATACAATCAAGATAAAATTGCAGAACAATTTTATGAAATGTTATCAAAAGATGATGTAAACCTGTCAAAATATGTTGTGTTAAATAAATCTATATGATATAATATATATTGAAAGACAAATAGTAATTTGCCGATAATCATTTTTTGAACAAAAGTTGTAACTTTTTTAAAATATGTTACTATGTAGTTGATTATTA